>ERZ779623.16-NODE-16-length-153662-cov-8.531382_pt1 | contig 153662 bp, 96 predicted proteins | sample MGYA00514189_ERZ779623 | MGnify/ENA primary metagenome ERZ779623 (study PRJEB29562, sample SAMEA4376712) | mouse gut metagenome | isolation source: Cecum | study: EMG produced TPA metagenomics assembly of the A DSS colitis mouse model was used to assess the... | reverse complement strand
CAACGTCTGGCTTATCATAAAATACCTCCATGTCCATTCTTTTCACAATCTTACCATCTATCCTTCCCCCACTCTCTCTGGGAGAAAGCCTTGAAACGACCAAAATACACTCGGTAGCCGGAAAATTGAACCGGAACTCTTCGCTAATAACCCAACGTCCGTTCCAATCTCCCCACCACACCATCTCACAATCTGCAATGGTGGGCGGTGGCAGCTTTCCCCAACCGGGAGAGATAAGCCTGGCTCATAATGGCATTTTATTTCTAGACGAACTCCCAGAGTTTTCGAAAAATGTACTTGAAGTACTACGTCAACCACTGGAAGACAGACGAATAACCATCTCACGTGTAAAAAGTAGCGTAGACTATCCTGCCAGTTTCACATTAGTGGCATCTATGAACCCTTGCCCCTGCGGCTACTACAATCATCCGACCAAAGCATGCGTTTGCAGCCCCGGACAGGTACAAAAATACTTGAATAAGATTTCAGGCCCTTTGCTCGACAGGATTGATATTCAGATTGAGATTATTCCTGTTCCTTTTGATAAGATTTCCGACCAACGAAAAGGAGAGTCCAGCGCATCCATCCGTGAACGGGTCATTAAAGCCCGACAAATACAGGAAAAGCGCTATGCTGAATATTCCGGCATTTATTGTAATGCGCAGATGAGCAGCAAGTTATTATCAATCTATGCACGCCCCGACGACAAAGGACTTTCTTTATTAAAGAATGCAATGGAGCGGCTCAATCTTTCCGCCCGTGCCTACGACCGGATATTAAAGGTAGCGCGAACCATCGCTGACCTGGAAGGAAATGAACAGATACTTTCCTGCCATCTGGCAGAAGCTATCAGCTATCGGAATTTGGATAGAGAGAACTGGGCAGGATAACAGGACAAGAAAAACAAGTGTTTGTATAATTAGGTTACCAGACTCATTGTATGCTATAATTACCCGAATTCAAGAAGATTCCATGCACGAAAATCAATATGACTAAAATAATTTACAGTTCACTACATAAACGCCTATTCGGTTTATAATAAATTTCCGAACCGTTTATTATAAACGGTATCCAAGTTTATTATAAACTCTCAAATAGGAATTTAGAATCTTAGTATCCATTTATTACAACAAAAAAGGCTGCAATTCCTATAAAGATTGCAGCCTTTTGCCTATATTAATCATTCCTGTCTCTGTATAAGGGTAAGACAGTTAGCTATATTTGTTGTAGTATCTCATTATTTTCATACTCGATTTTATATCTTTTTTCTTATTTATTCATTAATAACTCAAGTTTCACAAACATCTTGCATAGTCTTTGGAGGTGGCCAGAATGTCGGTACTCTTTCCATTCTCCTCCTTCAAGAAGGAGTACCCGTAGGGGAAGGTGGTAGGTATCCCTCTATATTCTCAGACTACAAATATACAACATTTAAAGTCGTTTGTCAAGTCCTTGTGGCATGCTTTCTGTTAATTACTGCATTTTCTCTTTTTCAAGAGAGCCACAGACCTGTATTCACTTTCTTCAATAGTTTACCTAATCAAGCAAGAACCTTTCCGCACGTCCCGGAGTCAACAACTCCCATAAAGAAGCAACTGTCCATCCCGGTGCAAAGATATCATTATAGTACCCTTTTCCGTTCTTACCATAATCCCAATTAGTGTGCTGAACGACTTCCGGATAGAAACCGGATTTTGCAATGCCACATAAATGCCCTTCATAAGGTAGCAACTGACGCATAGATGTAGATATCACCTCCGCAAAATCAGCCATACGAGGTTCAGCATATTCCTTTGACAACCATTGAAGTACAGATGCAAACTCAAAAACAAAAACATCAATATGGTTATTCTCTACAGAAACATTTCCCCAACCACGAGTTTTAAAATCTATATCACCTAACATTTGTCCCGGTGCGAAAGGAACGTCCCACAAATAATACCAGGATAAAGCAAAATAAGCCGCTTTTTTTGTCAAATCGGCATAATGCCTATGTTCTTCTCCCTTTGTTATTAATGAAAGATAGTAAGTAGCGGTAGCAGCATAGAGAGAAGCCTCTTTATCCTCGCAGTTCGCATCCAATGTAGATGAGAAATAATCAGCTTTCGAAATCAGCTCTTTCCCTAAATAGTCTGCCGTCCGTTTGGAACTGGCCAAATAACGCTTATCTTTAAAATATTTATATCCCATAACTAGTGGCAACGTAGCAGATGGGGTACTTCCCCCACTCGGATCGACAATAGTTAAATCATCACGAAACTTACGGGGGAAACTACCATCAACATTCTGTAACTGCAAGAACATATCCAATATTCTTTTCAACTTTTGCTCCCACTCAGGATGACAGCGTCCGTTCTCTTTTTCATAAGCTAAGAAATGGAACATGGCATAGACGCCTTCCGACTGACGCCGGATACTATGGACCGGTTCCTCATATCCCTTATCAAAATTCACGGATTCCTTGAAAAATCCCGCTTGTGTGAAACCATTCTTCAAATAACTATCAAATATCTTTGTACTGTTCACTTTCAGTTCTTCCCGGTTCGATTGCCAACCATATTCCCATGCATTAAATGCATTAAGAAGTACACGACCGATAAAACCAACCTCAGCCTGACCGTTTCTTTCACAGTCACTTACCTTCAGATGTATTCCGGAATTATAAACCAGCGGTTGATTATCGACCAAGCTATTTACAAAAAAGCAACTAAGCACTTGCTTCATATCTGCTATAGAATATGAATTCTCCACAGGTTTTGGTGCATAGGTATCATAACAATGCTCCCATGTATGCTGTATAAAGTCTGAAAAATCATCCGCGCCACTTTCCATTATTTCCCATGTCAATAATACCGACTCACCTTTCTTCATCAGTTGAAAAGCCGCCACCTCAGGTGCTAATGTTAATTTACGAATATAACTTTTAGGAGCCTCCCGATAGGGAAAGCCAAAAGAAAGCATAGCTATTCCCTGTTGATTCTCAAATCCGGTAAATCCCAAGGAAGTCTTCCCTGAAAGAATGCTCTCTCCTTCTTTATGTGTAGCTAAAGCATCCATAGAAAAATCACCCAAACGATTTACTGTCATAAATCGTTTTTCTTTTTCACTAAAAATACCCGTAAGTGGTGCGCTCAACCTGTCTTCACGAACCAACCAACTATCCGACGTATGGAATGATGGAGCTTTTTTAGGAGAACGCAAATTACGGCGATACCAAAATCCCGGCATATAAAACTGACAGTTATCATGGCGATAGCCCGTACTCAACAATTGACGATAGTTGAAGTAAACATCCTGTGCAGCGGTAAGCTGTACAGTCAATCGCATACAACTATCCCGTTCTTCAACTTTATGAAAAACCGTTATCGGCAATTTATTATCCGAACGCCACTCATAATCAAAATAGCTATTCTCCAATTTATCCGGATGCAGTTTATAATTCACAGCATTATTACCCGGAACCTTTAAAGATAGTTCTACCTTCACATTCTCAGGAACATACTTCACTGCTCCCATACAGGCAGTACCAAACAAAATCGCTGTACAACCCACAAATGTCCTTAATATCGTTTTCATACCTCTTATCTATTGTTCTATTATACCTTCATTTCCATTCAGAATCTAATGAGTTATCGGCCAATATACCGCATAACGTTCAAAATGAACTTTATAAAAAGGTTCCAGCACTATATGCTCAAAACCTTTCAAGTTTATGCCAAACTTCAATGGTTCTCCTGAAACAACCTCCACATGAGTTGGAATCCGTTCTACAGGTTCTCTGAATACCGGAACTTTTGCCATGTCCATCTTATTCATAGCCGTATTGTTCATCTTTCCCCAAAAAGTAGTAGGAAGATTTTCCTTTCCCATACGCCCGGCAAGCACGTAAGGCCCATATAATAATGCAACATAACGGTCGGTACCTGTTAAGTTCTCTGTATATATATGCATCGGAAGTCGTAGTGTAATCACATTCTTCCGCTCCCACGCTCTGTCTATAATCCAATACCCATCACTGCCAAGCAGAGGCTGTTCTTCTTCTCCATTAATTATAAAAGTAGCCTTATCAGTCCAATCAGGTTTACGAATACGCAGAATCAGTTTCTGCTTTTTCTTTAGATTCAATGTAAGGTCAACTTGTTCGGATTCCGGAATCCGGCTTTGCTGAATAAGTTCGACTCCTTCTTCCTTCCAAGAAAGAATGGAAGGAATAAACAGATTCACTCTTATATCCTTTTCTTGATGCCTATTCGTCACTTTATGGCTATAAATAAACTTACCCAGCTTCGCCGGACTTTCCAGCCCTGTATGTCCACAGCACCAGAAAGAGCTATCACGTGAAGCATAAATACGATAATGCCCCGGTCGCATGGAAGTAAAATAGCAGCACATACCCTTCACCGAATCATAGGCTGACAAGATATGATTAAATAAAGTTCTTTCATAATATGCCGCCTTAGTCGCATCCGGTTGCTACATGAACAGAGCTTCGGTCAAACGTAACATATTTACGGAATTACACGTTTCCGGTCCGCTGATATGGAGCATCCTATCAATGAACTCCTTTTTAGAGAAGAAATGTTCTCCGGTACTGTTACCACCTATTACCCAAGTATGGTTTTGCTTCACAATATTCCAGAAATTAGTCGCCGCAAGAAGAAAGGCCCGATCCCCGGTAAACATATAATATTTATGGAAACCCGTAAATTTCGGGATCTGTGTATTGGCGTGCCACCCGAATAAAACATCCTTTCCTTCGGACAAAGGAACCCACATAGCCCGATCATTTAAACGGCGGGCCCAATCAAGGAAACGCTTTTGCCCCGTCAACTCATAAACCTCAACGTAAGACTCATTAATCGAACCATGTTCACAAATCAATAATTGCTGAATCTGTTCATCAGTCAGCTTATCCAATACCTGAGAACCAAACCAATCGGCCAACCGTACTAATATCGGCAACGCTTCTTTCAAGTCACACTGTGTATAAGCAGTAGAAAGCCCGAGCAGCATCTTATTAATCAGATAAACAGGTGCCCAGGCACCATTGACCGTAGGATTATTCGTTTTTATCTTTCCTGAGGCTACTTCCCTGAATAGTTCCCTGCCTCCTTTCACACCTAACAGGAAGCCATCTTTACCGGCTTCCTGACATAGCTTCAATTCTTTCAGCACATATTTCAATCGTCTCAGTAACTCTCTATCGCCTGTAGATTGATACATCATCGATACGGAAGAAAGATAAAACCCAAGAAATCCACCCCGAAGCGGGCCTGCTCCCCACACGTCTTGCGACTCCCAGCCGGCATAGGGTCCGGCTTTCGATGACAATCCCGCTTCAATCCGATAAAAATGAAGCAAAGAGTCAGGATTCAGCCAAAGAAGATATTCTTTGCCTTTTTGTTGCAAATCAAGAAAAGGGCCATCTGACAAACGTATTTCTTTCAATGGAAAATAACTTTCAAAAGACGTCCCCAGCGCTGTATCCCCTTTTCGTAATACAGACATAGCAGGATTCACCGAGCCAAAGATTAGCAATAAGCTCAATAGCATTCTTACAGATGTCTTGGCTACTATACGTTCGCACATTATCATATCCATTATTCAAATTCTATTTTCTTCGCAGGAATCAGCCGAACAGGACCTATTAACCCCGATTCTATCAATGGCGAGTCTTTCCGGTAATGTTTCCAAGTAGTGAATGCCACTCTTCCGCCTTCCGGTTTATTTACTCCATTTCTATACCAGTCCGGTAGCTTTCTGATAGCCCCACGGCTCAAAGCAGCAATTCCATTTACTCCCCCTCCGGGTACATACTCGTTCTCCTCCGGTAACTGTTCATCCCCAATCAAACGATTCGTCCATTGATTAGTCACCTTAATTTCCAATGTATTTTCACCCGGCTTCAGCACATCAGTGACATCAATTAAATACGGACGGGACCAAAAGATCCCTTTATTTACTCCATTGACAATCACCTCCGCCATCACCTCTACTGCACCCAAATCAAGGAAAACAACTCTATCCTCAGACATCATAGAAGGTTTCACAACAAAGTTAGTTTTATAAGTAGCTGTACCAGAAAAATATTTAACGCCCTCATCTTCGTGTCTATGCAAAGAGAACAATTTGGGCAAACTTATTTTTTCCGGTGCTCCCAGCCCTTTCGGGAAACTAACCTCCCATTTCTGATTTATCATCACCGGACTTCCTGTTTTTTCAACCTTTACCTCTCTTTTTATACCGTCCGATGTAACAAATTCATAATTCCCATCACTCCATGCCAACAGAGAGCGAGTATCCGCATAAGGTATCCAGTCCAATATACGCTCATCAGTATTTCTTGTATATCCTTTGGCTACCAATTGAGAAATCTCCTTATCTGATAATACTTTAGAAAACAACACCGGAACAGACATATCCCCATTATAATAGGAAGCTCCTTCTTTTAAAGTAGTAAAATTCAATCCAGGATGAATTGTTTGCAAAGACTTCGTCTTATAAGCTATATGCTCTCCATTGATATAAATATGCGGAGCCCCTTCCCTATAAACCAGACAAATATGGCTCCAACCGGAAATAGGTTTTTCCACTCCCATTTTAAACTCAGGATATCCTTTCTCATTCTCCCATACCGCAACTCCATTTCTACCTACAGCCAGTCCACAAGTGGCATGTCCTGCGCCATATAACAGTTCACCGCCCGACGGATAGATTGCATAATATTCCGTCCAAGGGTACGGTATATATCCCATTGGATTATCTATATTCAACATGGCATCTGATTCCGGTTTCACCCACAATGAGATTGAGAAATTATCTCTTATGTCAGGGTATGCCGCCTGCTTCCATTCTTCAGTTGATATAGCAGAAGCATCTATCAGACACTTCCCATCTTTATGAATAGAACGAATAGCCTTCTGTTCAGGAAGGTCAGAACGAAAGACGACGAACACAGAACCATACGCTTCCAGTTGAACAGGCACCGATATGGTTTCTTCATTCGTTTGATATACCATAGCCCGTGTTCTTTCACCTGATATAGGATTCCAAAACTCAGGAATCTTTCCTTTCACACGAAAGTTGCAAATCAGCTCTTTCGAAGTCCGTTGCTGGTTAGCAACAAAATAAACATCCGACTCTCCTATCTGCCTATGGATATAACGTATTGGGGCACTAATTGAATCTGTGATCACTTCAAAGTCAGGTCTTAACTGAATCTTCTCAAGTACTTGTTCCAAGTTCAAAGAGGTTTCCCAGAAAATCCTACCTTTCCCTACGCTACGATCCACCACTGTAGTTGCGGCCTTTCCCCATAGTTCGTCACAAAGTTGTTCAAACTCTTTTTCTTCAATAACTGAATAAGATTGCAACCCTACGGTCTGTTGCGGACGGGCACCGACAATTATCAATCCCTGTTCCACCATATTCCGCAATTTCCTCAATAGACCCAACGTAATATGCGATTGTTCCTGTAAAACCAATACACGATAATTCATTCCGTCCGGAAGCCTTAAACGCCCACGTTCTACCCAAGCTCTATTCAATAACGTTTCCGTATTCATCAAATCGTAATCATATCCTTCCGGTGGTACCGGATTCAAATCTCTTCTATGCACTTTCGTGTATCCTACAATATTATCACCTGTAAAGTATGCAAAATCAGCTACGAATAGTCCCTCTTGCAATAGAGTTTGACAACGGTTCAGATAATCTATCCAAGCACGTCCCGGCTCCCACCAGGTATTAGTTCTGTCAAAATGTATTCCCCAAGGGCCTAAAGTCATAGCGGGAGCAGCATCCGGATGAGGTTGCATTGCATAACGATGAATCACCATCCGATTAATCCCCTCTGTAAACGCCTTATCACCAACAGCCTTCAAAGCAAATGGGTATTCCTGCCATCTTCCCGACTCAGGTTCAGAAGTATATGCTTCGGCCCCCACCACTTTTTGACCGTTGATATGAGCTATCGAAGATGCCAATTTTGTAGTACGCCGCATCATCAAGTTGTTCTGGAAAATAGCAGATAACCCATTCCAAAACTCTCCCATAACTCCATCTACCCGTGAGCCTATTTGTAATTCTTCCATTGGTCCGCGGTCATAAGGTTCGCAATAGGATACCAGCCCATATTGATTACATAGATTCCGAAATTCACCATAATAATTATCTGCCAACAAGTCAGCCTGTACACGACGAATATCCCATAAGAAACGTTCTGTCATTTCTTTGCTTCCTACAATCTTACCTGTCATAGCCGGCAAATATTTAATCAAATCATATCCGGTCTTTTCACAAAACTCACCTTCAAATCCGGATGTCCAGTTTTGCATACCGACTTCCCAACTATCTATCTCCAGTCCTATCTGAATCTGGTGAACATAAGGTTTGATTAGTGGATACAATAAATCCATCATTTTATTAAAATGAAGCTGAATCGCCTGTTTGCTAAACTTATCGCATTCAAGCCCCACGCCTGTATCCGGAGCTGCACAGTTTTTTCTTCCGGTAGAAGTATGTCCCAAACGGATGACTGTCCAGTTTCCCAAAGGTGCCTCCCAATTCAGACGTCCCAAAGAATCAACCTGATTCGTCAAGTCAATAATATCTTCCAAGCGAATAACTTGTTCTTTGTCATACGTTTGTATACCGATCTTCCCTCTATGATTAAAAACACTGTTATTCAATAACTGCCAATCAGAAAAGCCCACAGGTTTACCATTCTTGAAAGAAGGGAAAGCTAACACAGCTATATCTCTATAATATCCTAATTCCGTTACCGGCCGGAGTAATAAAGTATCCACCCGTTTACCGCCTGCCACCTCAGTCTCACTCCAAGTCAATTTTTGCATTGAATACTCAGGAGTAATCCAAGGACCACCACTTGACGACCAACCCGGACAATTATGCATCACATAATCAATGCCTAAACGAGCTGCTTCTTTTATAGCATGCGCTTTTAATTCCGACCACTCCGGGCTTAAGTAAGTAACAGGTCCCTTCGGAATTCCAGTTCCCCCTTCCAGATTGAAGACACCACCTATTCCAATATGATGCATCGCCTCCAGATCCTTTGTGATTCCCTCCTTCGTGATATTTCCATTCATCCAGAACCAATATGTATAAGGGCGGGCATTTGAAGACAATTGGGTAAAGTCTTTTTCCAGCTCACTCATCGGCTTAACTTTTACAGGATGAGCAGTGCCCGAAGGTAAAGGAAGTTTCTCGCTTACCGGAAGCGGTTTCCCAAAACATGGAACGCCAGATGCATCAAAAGTAAACTTCTGAAGACGAATGTCCCGTTTCCAACCGGGTTTTCTCTCTTTTTTCGTATGGTAATAAATATAATATTCCCTGTCATCAGAAGAAGTTGTAAAACTGGCATGCCCTACCCCAAATACTTGATCGGTACCTTCAAATACAGGTTTATCACTTTTAATCCAGCTTTTCGGATCTAACAAATCTGCGTCCGGGTCCTTCAGACGCAAATAAGAAAGTTTATATGTATCCAGCCATGATTGCCCGCAGGAATAAACAACAAACACATCTTTCCCGTGTTTTAAAATCTGCGGTCCCTCATTCAATGGCAACTCTCCTTGTTCATAATAGCGGTCCGGTGACGATATTTTTACTCTTCCGGAAGCCATTGTCCAAGGATTCTCCATTTTTGCGATATAAAGATGTTGCTGAGTTTTGTCAGTCGGTTCACTATTCTCCCAACCGGACCAGACAGCATACAATTGTCCTTTATGCTCCAACAAAGTCATATCAATCGCCCAGCGATTGTTTTTCCAGTCTCCCAAAACATCCCCCGTAAACAGCATTCCTTTGTCGGTATACTCGCCCATTGCGTCTGATGTAACAGACTCCAACACGCCCGTCTTTTGGTGAATAAAAGGAGGACCGCTATATCCGCCCGCATAAAAAATATACCATTTACCTTTCCAGAAATGAAGTTCGGGCGCCCAAATGCAAGTCGAATTCCATTGCCCTTTTTCCGGCGTCTTCCAAACACGTACAGGAGGATTTATCTTATGTAAATCACGCGAACGGGAAACTCCGATGCCACCCAGCACTCCGCAGCAATAATAATACCATCCTTCATGCTTTACAACCCAAGGATCAGCACCCGAAGGCAGAATAGGATTTGTGTAATATCCGTCATCTTCTTGCCCACTCACCATTACCGAACAGACAATCATCATTACCCAGAAAGATAATCTTTGTATCATTTAAAATGAAGTTTTTAATGAAGTTTTTCTTTTAAAATATCTCTTTTATAACGTACCAAAGCTTCAACATAATAATAATCAGCGTAAGTTAACGGTACATCAACCTCTGCCTTACCCGGATTATTACCTACTGAATGTTTCAGAATAAAATTACAATTTGTACCAGGCTCAGCCAAATATTCCGGTGATGATAAAGTCTTCAACTGTATTTCGGCTACAGAAAGACATTGTTTTGAGAAATCACCTTCAGTATACTGGCTAAGTTCGATGAAAGCCGAGGCCATTAATGCTCCCGCAGAAGCATCACGAAGTTCATTGGGAATACCAGGAGCATCAAAATCCCAATATGGAATTTTATCTTCAGGCAAACGAGGATGATTCATAATAAATCTAGCCACATTCGTAGCATGTTGCAGATATTTCTCTTGCCCGGTCTCACGATACATCATTGTATAGCCATATAATGCCCAGCCCTGACCACGTGCCCAACATGATTCATGAGCATATCCCTGACAAGTGTTTTTCTTTTCAGGCTGTCCCGAGATCGTATCATAAGAAATCACATGGTATGAGCTATAATCCGGACGGAAATGATGCTTCATCGTCACATCTGCATGTGACTTGGCTATTTCCGCAAATTTCGGATTATCGGAATTCTTGGAAGCCCACATCAACATCTCTAAATTCATCATATTATCAATAATTACCGGATATTCCCACACTTTCTGATTCCAGTCCCATGAACGTATACAACCGACTTGTGGACGAAAACGAGTACTCAATGATTCCGCTCCTTGCAACAATACCTGTTTATACTCATCATTGCTTGTCAGACGCAATCCATTACCAAAACTACAATACAACATAAATCCCACATCGTGATTATCTGTTGTGTATTTTTCATTTTCTATCCTTTTGGTATAATTTTCTGCATACATTTTCAAGGAATCATCTTGATTCGCCTCATACAAATACCATAATACCCCAGGGAAAAAACCACTTGTCCACCATTTGGCCTTTGAAGTCATCAGTTTACCATCCTTACCAATAGTACGTGGCAATTTCTCCTCTTCATTCAATAAATTCTCAGCCATTAACTTTGATTGAACAGTCGCTATTTGCAAACTATTATTCACAAGAGTACTCATTTCGCTTTTGGGAGCCGAACAACTACAAACTGCCATCAGTCCCAAAAATGCAATAATAGATGAACCTACTTTCATTTATATATTCTTTAAAATTATTTTTCTAATTGAAGTTTTTTTATTCTTATCTGAGTTTCCAGTTCTTTTATCTCTTCACTTAATGAGGCAGAACCCACTTTGTTTTCATTCTCTGCAACATCCGATTGGCGGTCAAACACCATCCGGCCTACAACAGAATCACCTTTCAACCATATAGCACTGCTATATCGCTCCGAAACAATATTATACCCACCTTGCCATTGAACAAAAGCGTATTCTTTTATCCTCTTCTCACTATCCTGCAGAATAGGAACAAAGCTTTTTCCCTGTAATTGCCCCTCAGGAACCGGAACTTTACACAACTCACACAATGTGGGATAAATATCCACAAATTCTACAACTCCCCCAGCTTTTCCGCCTTTACAATGAGGCACACGGACAATCAATGGAGCACGGGTCGCATGATTCATCAGGTTATGTTTTCCCCAGAAACCATGTTCACCCAAATGCCAGCCATGATCTCCTAATATCACTACTATCGTACTCTCTGCCAATCCCAAGCGTTCAAGTTCATCAAGTACTAAACCGATCTGCGCATCTATGTAACTCACACATGCATAATAACCGTGTTTTGCCTCTCGCTGAAAAGCCTCATCCTTTGTTGTCGTAAATTTCCCATATCCACGAATCTCACCGGAGGAAGTAACCTGCTTCGGCAATGCTTTAGGTCGATAAGGATTCGATGCCAACTGAATCTTCTCCCTTTGATATAAATCCCAATATTTCTTAGGAGCATTGAACGGCAAATGTGGCTTCCAGAAGCCACATGCCAAGAAGAAAGGTACTTTCATCTCTTTCAATCTCCTTAAATCTGCAATCGTCTTCTGCGCTACTCTACCATCAATATAAGTTGTATCCGAGACATCAGCCGATTCACAGAACGGTCCTCGCAAAGTCTTAGGGTGGATATAACGGGAAGACTCTTCGTTCTGCCACAATTCCCACTTATTATATTCAGCCCAATCCTTACCGTAACCATCAGGATATACTCTCCACGGATATTCTGACCAACTACGGGCATGATCGGTTATATTATGGAAAACTTTTCCATTGGAAATAACATAATATCCGTTTTTCTTAAAACACTCCGGAAGCGAAAGTGCCTTGGGACAATCTTTCTCTGCATTAGCATCGAAAGCAGTAAAACGTTCCGGATAACAAGGATATACTCCTGTAAACAGACTCGCTCTGGAAGCCCCGCTCACAGGAATATTACAATATGCATTTTGAAAGACCGTAGCCTGCTCCGCCAATCTATCAATGTGAGGAGTCACAATATCCTCTATTCCGTAACACCCCAATTCAGGCCGCATATCATCAGCAATGATAAATAAAACATTCATCTTATCTTTCTTCTGTCCATAAACATGGGCAGAAGAGACTAAAGTAATCACACCTACAAAATAAAATGATTGAATGCTGCTCATAGCTATATCCTTTGGAATGTAAAACCAGATTATTTTAAATCAACTCCCTCAAATGAGAATCTATTCTTAGCGTCAGTCTTATATTCTTTCAAATAAGGAGAATAAGTGTCCACTTTTACCTGTTTCTTTTTCACATCTATATCTACAATACGTAAAAAACCGGTTTGTCCTCTATTCGTTCCTTTCACTCCATCCTGAAAGTTAGCCAACATCTGATATACCTTATTACCTTGTTCGCCTGTACTAACCAACGTCCCAACACCGCCATTCAAAACATGTCCACTAAAGACAAAGAGGATACTGGGATATTTGCTCACCAACTTATCCCACATTTGCTCACCATTATTCACCGCATTCTCACCGGTATCCTTTCCCAAACCATATTTCTGCGGCAACCAACGGTCTCCTTCTCCCATACGCGTATCGTCTGAGTACATATACGCATGCGTATTAATAATCACCTTATGATGCGGATGTTTCTTCACAACCTCTCCCGCCCAATCAAGTACATTATTACGAGGCCCGAATTCCAAACAAAGAACTAGCCATTTTATTCCGGCAGCTTTGAAAGTATACCATACATTATCCATTTTCCCTTCTTCAAACGCACCTCCGAAATACTTCATCTTACTGTATTTTGCATAAGGAAAATAGTTATTAAACAATTGGGAATCTCTTTTATTCGAATTTTTTCCCAAATCGTGATTTCCCATAACAAAAGCATAAGGAACTTTATCATCCATCATATTCAAGGTAGAAGCTGCCACCGCCCACTCTTTATCAATATTGTGATCCGTCATATCCCCTTGCTGTAAAACAAAATCAATACTATCTGCATGTTCCACCGCCCACTGGGTCTGCGATCTCAGAATGTCCGGGTAAAGTCGTGAATAAGTTTGTATGTCCGGCAATAAAACCAATCTGACCTGTTTCTGTGTACTGCAACTTGACAATACCAGAATTGTAGTAGCCAATAAAGCTGCCAATCTCAAATGTTTTTTCATAATATTTCTATTTTTATTCAACTCAGTTGAAGGTATGTTGTACTATTGTTACTTAAATAGAACATACCTTCGAGATTTAATTCTAGTTTCTAATAGAACCATCTTTCTTTATATCACGACTTCCGCTCCATATTTTAACCGAAGACCATTTCTCAGGCTTGGCCGTCCAGAATTCATCATCCGCCTGTAAACCCAAAGGCAAGAAAATAAAAGTACACAAATAATTACTGCCAGTAGATACATATCTGTCGGCAATCTCGGGCTGGTGCCCACAAAATCCCAGATTCAGCCATCCATCCTTATCAAATGTACCTCTGGCCAATTGTCTTTTCATAACCTTAGTTAGAGCGCAACGCACTTGTGCCGGTTTGATATGTTCAGGTAATAATTTCATCCAGGATACCTGAGCTAATACCTGAAAAGCCCCAAAACGATAGCCCATTGATCTTCCCAATACAGGATAGGTCCCTTCCGGAGATATCATCTTTTCTTGTTGATCAGCATAACGGATGAGGCGTTGTAACTGTACGTCATAAAAATCAGCCCCTTCCACTTTATGCTCTTTCATGACCGCCAATACATCTATCAACATGGGTTGAATCACATAACTGTTGTAATAATCCAAATGAAAATTACGTCCGTCACCATACCAGCCATCTCCTTTATACCATTCTTTATGTCTCTTTAACGCATAATGAATTGGTTTCAAATCACATTCACCCGTAAACTCCAATAAGGCCGCTTCAATAGTAGCAGAGAACATCAACCAATTAGACTCTGAAGCCTTGATCCTGCGCGAAGCTTTCAATTCCTTAATAATTCTCTCTTGAGTCACTTTATCTAACTTCGGCCAAATCTGATCCTTAGAACGTAACAAGCCTTGTGCAAAAAAAGCAGCATCAACCAACGGCTGTCCTCCAGGCCCATCAAAACGCATATAATCAGGTGATTCCAGGTTTACAGCATTAGCAATAGATTTCACCACTAAATTGGTATATTTAGCACGAAGCTGACCTTCTTCCGTATCATCAGGAGGTAAATTCAACCATGCAGAAATACCATCAAATGAACGTCCTAAAGCTTCCAAATGCGTCACATTCTTTCTTGTATTGCCATTGTTTAATCCATCAAAGGTTTCAACAGGCATGTTTTTCCTCAAAGTATTCTGACTCAAATTGGTATATAGCGGATCAATAATCTTGATCATTGTTTTCACCCAATACTCACGATCCTTACTTTTCTTTGCAAAAGCATTCCCCCCATTTACCAAAAGAGAAAATACTAGAAAAAAGAAGAATATTCTATGATTTTTATTATTCATAATTTTATAATTATTAGTTCTCAGTATCTTCAGTCACACCAAAGATACTGAGATTTTATCTAAATAAATTAATTAGCTTCTATTGTTTCCAAAGGAGGAATATTATTTTCAGATCCTGCATATCCCTTATTCTGATTAATATGCCCTTTAGTATTAGAATTAATCGTAGATGCAGGAATAGGCCATAAGACATGATACGGACTCATTGTAAATTCCACATTAGAAATAGTTTTAACTCCTTTATTATAAAAATCGGTGGACTCCATAATTCTATCATAAAAGAAATTATCTTCTGAGAAATTATCCATCTTATAGATCTTACCAGTATAAGAGGGTTTTCCCGTTTGTGCAAATATATAAGCAATACGAGTCAACTCTGTTTTTCTAGGTTCTTCATAATATAACTCTCTCGCACGTTCATCCAAAATTGTTTCAATATTCATATCAGATGCCGCCAAATCACCTGCACCCGCTCTATTTCTTACTTCATTCACATCATCTGCCGCTTTCTGCAAACTAGCAGCATCGCCTTTCCAACAATAAGCCTCTGCACGCAACAGATAGGTTTCCGCCAAACGATATACATACCAGTCTGTATTGCCACCTTCCGGTTGATCTACTCTGTCCGGATCCGGTATAAATAATTTGTAATGCGGCCAGCCAAACCAACTACGAATTGTATCTTTACACAACAACTGTCCAGTCTCTCCATAAAGCTGTAAAGGTTTGCCATAATATTGATTTTTTCCCTCCAACTTAGGTTCATTATATACTAAATCCTCCATATTCATCCAATTCCCTTTTGCATGACGCAAATCATTCGGATCATCCCAAATATACTGGGTAGAATAAGCAGTTCCCCGACAGCGTCCGATTCCACGTCCATACTTTTTAACTAGTGAAATCTTAACTGTTCCTGTTGGATCCTTTTTGTCTGTTACTCCTTGTTTACCATCAGGAGTCAATATAGCATTTTTCGTATTTCCATAATAAGGCACTGCATTTCTCATCGTTCTGATTCCATCGCCTTGGCTTCCTTCTACAAGGTATCTGTCAATAACCAACAAGATAGTCTCTTTATTTTCTGCCAATGCCTTATTTTCAGGACGATGTAAATCCCAAATCACATTTTTAGTAGCATCAGTTTTTTCTGCTCCGAATCTATTTTTCATCAATTCATAACGCGAATCACTTATTACAGCCGTAGCTGCTGTTATGGCTTCGTCAAACAAACCGGCAGCCAAATATAACTTTGCCAACAAATGATAGCCTGCCGCACGTGGAGCTTTTCCTCTATCAACCACCTCAGGCATCCATTGACAAGCAAACTTCATATCATCAATCATTTTATTTAAAATGACCTCACGTTTTGTTGTATAGAAGTCGAGTTTCGCCTCTGTAAATTCTTTCAATAGTAAAGGTACATCACCAAATTGATTTATCAAACGATAATAGTGATAAGCTCTAAAGAAATAAGCAGTAGCCAATATCTCGTTCTTCTCCTGTTCAGACGAGTAAGTTGCTTCATCAATACGTGTAATCACAGTATTAGCATACCTAATATTATCATACGCTTCATTCCAATACCAACCTACTCTATTGGCATTAGGACTATTCAAATTTTTATCAGGCGTAATAACCGCATTTAGATCTTGAGCAACACTTGTTTTGTCCGTAGTTCCTTCAATGGCTACCTCAGAAAAAATATGCTCAGTAATAATGGCAGGTCCATCCCCATAAAACTCCGCTTTAATCCTTTTCTCACAAGTACCAAGTGCAGCCCACATACCTTTAGCATCTACCAGAGTATTCTCCGGAGAATAAAATGAAAGAGGTTTAGGTTCCAACCAGCTGTCCCCACAACTCGAAAGAGTTATCGCAACAGATCCTATTATCACTAATTTACTAATATTATTCATAACATTGATTCTTAAAAGTTAATTACATAGTCACATTAATACCAAAAGTATACGTACGAGGAGTAGGACTACTATTTTCCGGATCCCAAAGTTTAAAATCCGGAGCCCAAACCGCTACATTTCTTACATTAGCATAAACTCTCAATGAGCCTAATCCCAATTTAGTAATCCAACGTGATGGAACATTGTATCCGACAGATATATTATCTAATCGAATAAATGATTTTTTCCGATATACAGAGAAACTGTTTCCTCCTGTACTAGAATCAATTCTCGCCCACTCATTTGTCGGATTTTCCGGAGTCCAGTATGGTAACTTGTAAGCATTCTGTCTATCATTATATACCGTGGTTCCACTATGCTTAGCTACATCATATGTACCTTTATGTCCCCAAAGAGAATACAACATGAAAGAAACATCTATATTCTTATATATCTTGAAATCATTGCGCAATGTCCATGTAAATTTCGGACTAGTTGTCCCTTGGAATACTTTATCCTCATCTGTATACTGTCCGTTTCCATCAACATCCCTCAACTTAAAATCACCAGGAGCTACACCATATTTCTTTGCTTCTTCCACTTCATCCTGCTGCCAGACTCCAATAACTTCCAATCCCCATATTTCATCCAAAGACTTACCTATAAACCATTTATTCTTGATATCGTCAGCCTCTTTCTGTCCTACTACGTTCCCATTCTCATCTAAAACATCAACCATATCTCCGTACAGGTGAACAATCTTATTTCTGTTCAAAGTAAAATTGAATGTTGAGCTCCATGCAAAATTCTTTGTATCAATATTCTTCGATGTCAGGCTGAGTTCAATACCTTTATTCTCTACTTCACCTAAATTAGACATCACCGAACTGAATCCGATCAATTCAGGTAATGTACGTTCAATAAGAAGGTCTTTCGTGTTAGCTTTATAAATATCGATATTTCCTTTTAACCGTTCATTAAATATAGAAAAATCCAATCCTAAGTTGAATGAAGCCGTACGTTCCCATTTTAGTTCTTTATTAGCCAAAGAATTCACATAAAGATAGGATCCATTATAAACCTTTCCATCCGGACTTACATACATATATTTACTATTACCCATTCTGGCTAAAGCTCTATAGACCCCAATGTCTCTATTACCATTTAATCCCCATGAGAACCTTAGCTTTCCATAGTCCAACCAATCTAACTTCTTCAAAAAAGGTTCATCAGAGAATACCCATCCGACAGCAACTGAAGGGAATACCGCCCGAGGATTTTTTTGTCCAAACGCAGAATAGCCATCTCTCCGAACCGTACCGGTAATCATATAACGGTTGTCATATGAATAAAATAAACGGGCCATCAATGCATCACCGGTTCTATATTCATCATTACTACTAATTGTAGGCAATATTCCACCTTTCATATAATGATATCCAAGATCATCATTCGGATCAAACCCTTCATTATTCATTTCATCACTCCATCTTTGAAACTTCTCCGCATTGAATAAGAAAGTGAAATCCACGTCATGTACTTTGGCAAAAGTTTGTTTCCACTTTACTATATTGTCAAGTTGCCATAGAAAATCATTTCTAAAAACTCGTGAAGCAGAGCCTCCAAAATCTTTCCAGCTTGGATGTTCCGAAGATTTATGTACATAATCTGTAGCCCACTCATATCGTGGAGAGAAGTTCATCTGATAAGATATATTAAAAGGTAAAGATACCTTAGCATAGATGTTAGCATTCAAATTATTTATCACATTTCTCTTATCTGTATAATAAGAATCGATCAAAGGATGCTTCGCCGACGTGTCATCTCCCGGATTCAACTTCATTGTTCCATCTTCATTGGTAGGACTTCCATAAGGAGTCAGCTTCTGAAACTGAACCCAATCCGCTCCGATAGCACTGGCATCACGTTGTACAAATTGCGCGTTTAATCCCACAGTCAGAAACTTACTTATTTTGGCATCCAAATTTAAACGAGTCTTAAATGATTTATATCCGTTATTTACAATAATGCCCTCATTGTCTGTCCATCCCATAGACCAATAATAATTTACCCCTTTTGTCTTTCCCGAAATACTTGCATTATAATCCTGACGAAGACCATTCTGAAAAACCATATCGGCCCAATCTACAGATTTACCATCCAAATAGTTCTGTATTTCCAAGTTCTTAAAGCCAATTCGACGCAACCAAGTCTCTACAGGATCTCCCGTCGAATTATCATATTTCATCCAATCTTCAACAGAAACATCTGCGGGTAATTTACGAGGGTCATTAAACTCATAAGGTCTATGGTTCGGATTTGCACTATTAAAGACATCCGTCCTCCAAGCAGTAAACTCATCTCCCTGATATACTTCAGGAACTATAGCCTGAGTAGCCACACCTATAGAAGCATCAAAACTAATTGTCGGTTTTTCACTTTTACCCATCTTTGTAGTGATGATAATAACCCCACTAGCAGAACGCGCTCCGTAAATAGCAGCAGAACTAGCATCCTTCAACACATCAATTTGTTCTATATCATTCGGATTAATATCGGCCAAGTCACCCGGATATATAACTCCGTCCAATACAATCAACGGATCAGTTCCAGCATTAATTGAGTTCTTTCCACGAATCAAAAGACTTCCACCCGGTTTGGGACCTGCACTAAAACCAACACTCAATCCCGGAACATTCGCTCTTAATAAATCTTGCATGGAGGAAGGACTTTCATTTTCCAACTGCGCAGATTTTACTTGCATTACTGCACCAGTCAAGTCTCTTTTGCGAGCACTACCATAACCAATCACAACTACTTCATTCAACGTTTCTGAATCTTCTGCCAGGCGAATTACAAAATCGCGTTTGTCTTTGACAGGAATTTCTTGCTGAGCAAATCCTATATATGATACTACAAGGGTAGCTCCGGAAGAAACATTTAAAGTAAAAAATCCGTCAAAATCAGAAATAACTCCATTCGTTGTACCTTTCTCCATTATATTAGCCCCAATAACAGGCTCATTATGTTCATCAGTTATCTTACCTTTTACTGTTACTTTTTGTTGAGCAGACAGTTGAACGGTAAACAACAGAAAAGCGATTAACCATAAGATTCTCACTTTCATAAAACAATGTCTTTCCATTTCGTATAAGTTTAATTATTATTAAAAGGCTATTTCATTTTCAACATCTCAATTCCTGCCATCAAGAATGCTCCAACCCCATATACCTCAGTCATATTCTGAGTCACTTGTTCAGGAGCAGCACTAACCGGTTGGACATATCCAAGCATGCCATCTTCATGAACATAACTTTTCAAAGCCTTCCAACCCTTACGGGCAGCTTTTTTATATTTTCCATCTTTCAAAATTCCTTGATTCACTCCCCAACCCAAACCATAAACAAAAAATCCGGAAGCACTATTTTCAGGGGAAGGATATGAATCTGGATCAAGCATACTGGCATGCCAAGAACCATTCTTATCCTGACACTGAACTATAGCGGAAGCCATTTCTTTATAAATGTTCAGATAATAATCATAAGTAGGATGATCTTTAGGCAAAGTTTGCAACAACAAAGGTATTCCTGCAAACACCCAACCATTGCCTCTTCCCCAAAATACTTTCTCGCCATTCTTTTCTCTTTTAGGAATATATCTTCTATCACGATAGTATAACTTAGCATCCGCATCATATAAAGAATCTGTAGCTTCTTTAAATTCCCTATCCATAAAAGCCAAATAGTTTTTCTCTGGATAGAGCTTATTCAACAACCCGTATACCGGCGGAGCCATAAATAACGCATCACACCATGACCAACGTTCCGACCAATTCTTTGCTCCGAGCCACAAACGGGCTTTCGAAGGTTTAGCAACAACAGAATCTACACGGGCAATTGTAGGCTGAATCATTGCAGGATCATGGTATTTCTCATACATACGAATATACATCTGTGCTATAACAAGATCGTCCGCATGATAGAGACGTTTTAAGAACCCCCAATGATGCTTCTTCCCTATCTGCATCAGAAAATCATAATAACGGGAGTCTTGAGTATAATCTGCCCATTCTACCATCCCCCGGAACAAGACTCCGTTTGTCCACGCCAAATCATGATGTTTAACTTTTGACTGATGATTTACCTGCCACATGGCTACTTTGTCAATTAGTACACGATCTTGTCCCTTCTTACTTTTCGCTTCTACTGTAGAGAATATTGAAAAAAGACTAAAAACCAAAATAAGTATTTTTCTCATGGTAAATATAAAATCTCTATATTTGTTATTTTAACGTTTTGCAAATCTCATTATTGATCCTCTTCAATGCCGCTTCGTCCAGCTTCATTACTTTACGGTCATAAGTCATTAGTCCATTCACTTCTACTTCTACATCTGTCGTTTGTGTGTAAACAGCTGCAGAAAAGCCTTGCTTTATCATTTCTTTCAACATTTCTGCGTACTTCAGATATTCAGCAGTAGCTTCCGTAGATGTATTAAACTGGATGTATCCCCAATTCCGGTTCGGTTCCCAAAGATGATTCTTCAGAACTAAACCAATTCCCCCATATTCTCCTAGTACCGTAGCACGTTGTGCATCATACAAATACATTTCCGGGCCCGGATAATTATGCAAATCAAGCATATCACCACAAGTATAATGATTTCCACCACTTGCCGGATTGACCAAACGTGTAGAGTCATATTGTTTGGTCCATTCTGCAATCTCACTTGTCTTAAATTGCCCCCAAGCCTCATTAAAGGGTACCCAAGTCCCAATACAAGGATAAGAATAGAGATAATCAATAATTTCTTTCCATTCCTTACGATAAGTAGCCTCAGATTCAGGAGAACGTGCCAGTTCCGTTCCATCAAAATACTTCTTTCTCTGCCACTCCAAGGTTTTATCACCATTAGGCATATCCTGCCAAACAATTACTCCCATTTGATCACAGTATGTGTACCAACGTGCAGGCTCTACCTTTACATGTTTTCTTATCATATTAAAGCCCAGATCTTTCGTTTTCTTAATATCATAACACAATGCCTCATCCGTAGGAGCTGTATATAATCCATCCGGCCACCAACCCTGATCTAACGGGCCAAATTGAAACAGATCTTTATTGTTTAACTGTAAACGCACAATACCGTTTTTGTCTCTTTTCATAGAGTACTTACGCATCGCCATGTAACTCCTTACACAGTCTACTCGTTTTCCTCCCTCAAATAAAGAAACTTCCATCTGATATAAGAATGGTTCATCCGGCGACCAGAGTTTGGCATCAGCCGGCATGGAAACCTCAACAGGTAACCCATTAATTGACGTTCCCACAGCCACCAGACGCCCTCCTTCAAACACTTTTACCTCAAATTTATCTGAATACCTATTGTCATCTGTTTCAACCTTTACTTTAACCTTATTCAAATCTATATCAGGTGTTGTTTTTATATCTGTAATATAGTGTTCAGACACCGGTTCCAACCATACAGTCTGCCAGATACCACTCACTGGCGTATACCAAATACCATGAGGATTACTCACTTGTTTTCCGCGTGGCTGCGTACCTTTTTCTGTCGGGTCCCATACTTTGACTACTAAATTATTTTCCGAGTTCATCAAAGCTTGAGTTATATCAAACGTAAACGGAGTAAATCCTCCTGTATGTTCTCCTACTTTTATATTGTTAACCCATACTTCAGTTTTCCAATCAACAGCTCCAAAATGAAGTAAAATCCTTTTTCCTCTCCATTTAGAAGGTATAACAAACTCACGCTGATACCATAATTCTTTATCTTCTCCCAATGTTCTTCCGACTCCCGAAAGGCTGGATTCAACAGCAAATGGTACTAATATATCACCTTCAAAAGAGTCCGGAATTGATTTTCCCAACGGTAAAACTGCATACTTCCATAAACCATTCAAATTAAACCACTCAGAACGCTCCATAATAGGACGCGGATATTCCGGTAATACATTGTTCACATCTATCTTCTCCGCCCAAGAAGTTTTGATCCTATCTCCTACAGGGGTCCATTGTGCCCACAATATCTGAGAAAATAATAACAGAGCTATTACTATTGAAAATAATTGTTTTATCATATATAACTAGTTTTATCATTTGCAGTAATCAACACAGGCAAAATTAGAGGTTCGCACAATATATAGATGATATAAACATCCCAATAAATCACAAAAACGTCTCAAAGTAAAATGATATAGACAAATGAAACATGAATGGGATAATTGATGCATATAGCATAAAAAAACCTTGTACCATTTGTAGTACCCGTTACTACAAAAGATACAAGGCTTTCATATAATTCTATAGTAAGAAAAATGACTTTATAAATCCTTTTTGTTATCTCTGCTATTTCTTTTAATTGATTTCAAGCTCATCCGACTCACTATAAAAATAATCTATGGCCGTTTCTTCCGGCAAATAAACAGAACGATAAGTGATATGGTCTCCTGCGAAATCATCTATCTTCACCTGTGTTGCGGGAGCTTTTAAAAGCACAGTTTTATTTTTCCCCTCAGAACTCATATAAGTAATTTCAGATGCAAAGAAGGTTGGTTCAAGCGAAGCTGCAAAGGTAACAGTCAATACATCATTCTTTAAAACCGCTGTCTTTACTTTTGTATTGAACAACAATTTCTCATAAACATCACCATACACTGCACAAGGAACCTCCGACATAATAGAAGAATTACCATACGTATCGTATGTACAGATTTCAAAGACATACGAGCCTTCCGCCAAATCCTCTACTACAACCTGAGTAAGAGTTGCTTTATCTGTCAATTGTAATTCAGTAGACTTCGTTCTGTTTTCCCAGAATATTTTTGCCGTTTTAGCACGAGGATCAAGTAATTTCTGCCATTCGAGCATAACCCGATTACGTCCTGCATAAGCTTTCAGTGAATCTACTTTTCCAATATATACAATAGGCCCTTCTTCTATAAACTCTTTATACGTGGCATCCATACCATCGCAAGAAATCAAGGCACCTATACTTAAAAATATAAAAATCAGTTTTTTAAATAATCTCATAGCATTATCTTTTACTTGTTACTAATTATGCCTCGCACCGAAAAACGTAAGTTCGTGAAGATGCATATAACGTGTTTTCCCCCATGTGTCATTCGTTTTAAAACGAATATAACGTACAGCCGGAGCATTATCGGGAATAATAAAATTCTCACCATTTTTCGCAGCTTCCTGATCCTCTGTTGTAAGAGCATCGTTTACACCACCTCCTGAAGGTTTCACCGACTCATATTCAGAAAGTAATACCCAAGAATCATCAAAGCTACCATCTGGATTTGGTTCATTACTACCCCAAAGTTCAAAATGTTTCGGGTGTCCTGCTTTAAATGTATTACCATACTTACCCGGATAATAACGTGAAACCATCACAAATCGGCTCAATTTATACTTTTCCCCCATATCAAAGGTAAACCATTGCGGCATTACTGTTGTCGTCTTGGTTTGAAAACAAGGATCTGTATCTGTGATTCCATCCCAAAGCCGCGTCATATCATTTCCTTTCGTCACTTCATTCCATGAGTGGCACTCATAAGAGTCAGTCGGCAAAGCCATCTTCCTGAACAAAGACTTATCGCATTGTTCTTCATACAAAGGAGTCTCGGTGACATACAATGTATCCGAAAGATGTCCCCATCTATCTCTGACAAAAATACCAAAATCTGTAGTAACAGCATCCAGGCCGCGTACATAGAAATCACCACCTTTAGCCTCAGTATAATGCATATATACCTGTGTCCAAATTCCTTCTGCCTGTTTTTTTATGACCCCCAGTCCCAATTTAGCCTTTTCCGGGTTATCAAAGTTCACTTTGATACCGCCAAATGTTTCAGCTGAAATTAATGTTCCACGCACTTTCTGATAAGGAGGAGTATCCGGACTTACTTTTACCACAAGCGGAGTAGAGACAGCCTCACCATAACTAACAGAATAAAGTTCAACGTCATACTCTCCCTTAGTAGGGAATCCTTCTACTACCAAAGAATCTGTATAGAAAGAAGCATTAACTGTACGAATCATATTATCAACTTTATAGCTAGCCCGAACATATTTTAAATTTTGATCATCCGGCAAATCATAATAGATAATTGCTGCACCAGGCAGATTCTTTACCGTTGCATTCAACACCTGTGACGGTGGTGTCGTACTTCCCGTAGGTTCGTTCAGATCAGCATTGTCGGCACAGGCAGCCAAAACAACTCCTATATAAAACAACCCATATTTATAAAATTTCTTCTTCATAACGTTTTTATTTTAAAGTTTACCAACCATAATTCTGTACCAGGTTTTTATTCGAATATAGTTCCTTATCTAAAATCGGCCAGAAATAGTTTCTTATTCTAAACTCCTGAGTATAAATCAATTGTTCTGTATAGTAATCTTCATTTGTGCTATACTGAGTATTCCAACCGGTTATCGGCTTATTCTGTTCCTGAAATGCCAATTTCCATCTACGTAAGTCCCAAAATCTCTGTGCTTCGAATGCCAATTCAATTCCACGTTCCTGTTGTATGATCTCACGTCTGCCATCTATTGTTTCATATTTCTTATTGTTCGTATATGTATCCCAGCTTTCTTCCACACCTTTCAGTCCTGCTCTTTCCCTGATCAAATCGACCCAAGTCAAAACATCAGTTTTAGTAGCACCACTTTCATTCAAAGCTTCAGCATACAACAGATATAAGTTACCCAATCTCATCACCGGGAACGGATATGTAATCTTAGTAAAACCACTAGTCTGCCCTACCACACTCTTAAAATGAACTAGTTTTTTAGGCCATATACCTGTTTCATTCCATGAATTCGCAATCTGATTGGCAGCAGACTGTCCTTGTTTACATTGCACATAAATCGGCTTCGTCTCATCTGTCACTCCCTGCCCGAACCAGACTGCACCATCAAATCCTAAACTTGCATAATAGCGTACTTCTCTGTCAAAATTCAGATTAGCTGTTGTATACCCTTCCTTGATAAAGTACTTATCATTAGCTGTTGCTTTTCTCAATTCAAAACGATCATCATAATTCCATGTCTTATCTTCTGTAATAGGAACTCCATTTTTTGTATAAAACAAATCTGCTATTTTTAGAGGGACAGCCAAATTACCACCAACACTCGCATTTCCTTCTTTTCCCGGTTCCAGTCCACGTGGAATAGCATGATCCTGTAATTGTCCGATAATACTATTTGAATTAGCCCAAATAATTTCTTGATTCCACTTTTCCGTCACAATGTTACGAATATTCATTTTCGCACGGGTCTGATCGGATATTGTGTATTCAAGAGAAGTATATTTATATAAATCATATCCCTGAGCTTTCAGAAAATCAATAGCCTGCCTGCAAGCTTCCGCAGCATCTATCCAACGCTGTTTTTTAGCCTGTTCCGATTTATTCGGATTGAATAGTTCAATACCTCTAGAATCAGTATATCCTTTATAATCAGCATTTCCATTAAATAAAGGACTGGCAGCAGTTACCATCACTTCGGCTTTTATTGCCATTGCAATTCCTTGAGTAATTCGTCCCAACTCTTCAGCCTCATTCATTATCTTATCAGGCAAATGATTACTGTTGATAATCTCGGTTAAAGAATTGATTACATAATCAAAGCATTCGTCTATAGTACTCCTAAAAACCTTTACTTCATCCTCACTTGCATTTACCGGAATATTCCGATCCATAATAGGAATTGGCCCATACATTCTAATCAGCCAATAATGATAATAGACTTTCAAAAAACGTACTTCTGCCGCCCAACGGTCTTTCTCTGCTTGTGTCATATCAGGTACCTTCTGAATATTCTCCAGAAAGATATTACAGTCACTGATGCCTTGATACAATGATTTGTTATTCTGTTGATCGGCTCCGGTCCAATAATCACAGCGTGGTCTTGCCGAACTTTGCATATTATGTGAAATATACCATGCATGTACATGTGCTGCACTACGAAAAGACTCCGTAATATACAGTTCGTCACCACCGGCAATTGCCGGATTTGCCTCCAACAGGCCATGAGCCGGAAGATAATAATAACAGGTAAACAAATATTTCTCCGCCTGTGCCCTCATCGTAAATGCATTATCGATTGTAGCAATATCATCCGGAACAATATCCAAGAATGAATCACATGAAGATAAAGCGATAATCAAACAATTTAATATAAACAGTTGTATTTTTTTCATTTTATATCAAATTTAGAAAGTTAAATTTAGTCCTATATTATACACACGCTGTACAGGATAACCTAAGCCGGAACCTGCCATTTCAGGATCCCAAAGTTTAAATTTACTAAAGCATAATAGATTGTTTCCTGTAACATAGAATCGAAGGTTCTTGATTCCTACTTTATTAGTCACTTTCTCCGGAATAGTATAACCAATCTCCAATTGTTTTAAACGCAAGAACGAACCATCACGCATAAACCAAGTACTCGTTTTACTGTTATTCTCAATAGAAGTCGGGCTTAATCTCGGCCATACCGCATAAGCATCTCTATTATCTTCCGACCAATGACTATCTGCAATAAACTTTGCAAGTGCATTATGCCCAACTCTATTACCTACAACCTTTGTATCAACCGTGTTAAAAAATGGAGATACATTATTATAATCAATCCAAAATGATTCTCTAGCCAACCCTTGGAAAAACACCGATATATCCCAATTCTTATATCCATAAGAGGCACCAAAACCATATACAATTTCCGGTTCTTTCGGATATCCGATAGGCACCTGGTCGAGATCAGTAATCTTACCATCCTTGTTCACATCACGATACTTAATATCACCTGCACCATATTCTCCAAATTGCACAGGAGAATTAGCCACTTCATTGTCGTCAACAAATAACCCTTCTGCTATATATCCCCAAGTCTGATTAGTTGGATAACCCACTTTCTGTTTCCACCATGCTCCCGGATATTCATAGTCCTCATATACCATATATTCACTTGTCGCATAAGTGAAGTTACCTCTCAACTGCAACCATGATTTATTGGCGAAATATTTATTATAATCTAACGATAAGTCAACTCCGTGCCCCTTGGCCTCTCCCAAGTTTGCATAAGGTTGTACCCAAAGTCCCATAGATGCCGGGATCGAAGTTCGTTGTTGCAAGATACTCTTACGGCGTTCCGTATAATACTCTGCCGTCACATTCAAATCATTAAATAAAGTAAACTCAAGTGCAAAATTTGTTTTAGCAGATTTTTCCCATGTAATTTCAGGATCAGAATAACGCTTTACGGAAATACCATCCCGATGATAATCATAATTATATCCGAAGTTTGCCCCATACTTACTATCATTCATATTGATATCTGACAAATATAGGAAACGCCCGCTTCCGATAGCATCATTACCAACAATACCATAAGATGCTCTCAATTTCAACTTGGATACTACATTTTTAAATGGATCCCAAAAAGACTCATTAGAAACAACCCATGCCAAACCGGCAGAAGGGAAGAAACCGAACCGTTTACTTTTATGGAAGCGTTCAGAACCATTATAACCGAAGTTGAACTCTGCAAAATAACGATTATTATATGCGTAAGTGAAACGCCCCGATAAACCGACATTGCGGTAAGGCAAAGATGCCTGAAGCGAGCCTGCATTCGGCTGAAGGTTATTTCTCAACTGATAGACTAATAATCCGCCTACTCCATGTTTTCCGAAATCACGATTATAATTCAATGCAGCCTCTATATACATATTAGCCGTAATACTCTTACCACCCGGATCATAAATCAGATATTCCGAACCGTCATCCGGATTAATGATATCAATGGCATAATCACCGGTAAGATAATCATAATTAGTCATCTTATAATAATACGGATTCAGTTTACGTGAAACATCATAACTGGAGATACGGGAAGTATTAAACAACAAGCGTGCCGATAAACCTTCCGTCAAGAATTTCAGATCCTGTTTCACTTCAAACTGCGCACTCAAATTAGAACGTCCGGATTCTTTATATCCTCTTACCATTTCTGCATACGGATTCAAATATTGTCCATTTTCAGCATTACCAAATAAAGTATGTTTCGTGTATGCATGGGCTTCATCTTTGGGATATTTAGCGGGAAACAATACCGGATTACTCTTCATAATCAGATTGTACATAGCCGAACCACCATATAACGGTCCGTTATAATCATCGAACACACCACTTAGACGGACAATCAATTCTGTTGTTTTGGTAGCGTTGATATTTACATTAGAACGAAGAGTATAAACTCTCTGCTTGATATTATTATTAAAATTACTGTTCTTATCAACCTCCAGAATACCATTGTCTTGACTATACGAAGCTGCCACATAGTAACGTGCAACATCACCACCACCTGTAATATTCAAGTTGACGCGCTGGTTCATCGTAAAGTCTTTCAATAATTCCTTTCTCCAATCCGTAGCCGGATAAATTACAGATCCCGCCCCCGGTACAGTATTATCTATTTTTTCCTCAGAATACATCAACGGCGCCAACGGATTACGAGTTAAATAGGCCTCATTGTGCAGACGCATATAAGTAACAGGATCTGCCAATTCTATCTCTTGAGTCGGAGTGGATATTGAGTTTTCAACTCTTAAGCTTAACCGTGCTTTTCCCTTCTGGCCTTCTTTGGTTTTCACCAAAATCACACCATTTGCACCACGGGCACCGTAAAGAGCGGTAGCAGTAGCATCCTTCATAATAGAAAAGCTGGCGATGTCATCCGGTTGCAAACGAGCCAGATCGGTAGAAGTTAACTCAATGCCGTCAATCAAAATCAACGGATCTTTTTTATATCCGAAAGTTGTAACACCGCGAACAAAGAAAGAGGCGTCATCCACCCCCGGTTCACCTGTTCTCTGATAAGAAATTACTCCTGCAATACGTCCGGCAAGTGCATTCGTAAGATTACTGGAGGGTGTTTTCAGCTCCGCCACTTTCACAGTTGAAATAGCACCAATAACACTCTCCTTTTTCTGTGTACCAAAAGCCACAACCTCAACTCCCTCTAACATCTGAGAGTCCTCATACAGAATCGCATTTATGGTTGTTTCATTTCCTACGGTTTTAGTCAGCTTTACATAGCCTACATAACTAAATTCCAAAATAGCTCCCTTAGAAACGTTAGACAGTGTATAGTTACCATCCAAATCAGTAACAACTCCAGTAGTAGAGCCTTTCACCAATACAGATGCACCGATAATAGGTTCACCGTCTGTACCCAAAACCTTACCTTTAATCACCATTCCTTTTTTTTGCTGCTGGACAGTCTGATTATCACTGACCGCATATGCAACAGATACAGAAAGAAAAGAAAAGGTCGTCAGACATACACCTACAATCCACAACCGCCTTTTTAAGCATGTGCTTAGATCTCTTGTTTTTGTTTTCATAATTATTAATAAAAAGGTTATTTCATTATAAATATTCCCGATATCAGTTGATAAGAAGCCCACAAAGGATAAAAAGCTTCTTTAATTGATGCAATGGTTTTATCATACTATTTTTGATTGATTAACATAGGCAAAATTAACGAATGAGAGAATTTCCCGATAAAATAAATATCCCAATAAATCGCAATACTGTCTCAAACAAAAGAAAGAATAGCAAATTCGTTTCAAATGAAATATAAATGGAACAAATATCTCATAGATTAGTCATAACAGCCTATTTTTTAGAAAGATATAAAGCTCCTTCGCTGTGTTATTCCAACGTGCCAATCCCTCTATCTATCAAGCATATAAGTCTACGATCTGCAGGATTATATACCCTACAAATATCTATAAACAACACCAATACTTTTGTGAGAACCCAATAATAAACTTAACCGGCAAACTCTTTAGGGAGCACTCCAAATTGCTTTTGAAAACATTTAGAGAAATAGGAAGGAGAATTAAATCCTACCATATAACAAATTTCATTTACTCGCCCATTTCCCTCTTTCAATAACTGAGCAGCCCGTTTCAATCTTTCCAACCGTAGATATTCATTCGGACTTAAATCAAGTACACCTTTAATTTTCCTATAGAAATTAGAACGACTCATATTTAAAGAGTCTACTATATCATCCATACTAAAATCCGGATTATGCAAATTATTCTGAATGATTTCATTCAGCTTTTTCATAAACTCCTCATCAGCTTTTGTCAAAGCCATCGTATTAGCTGCAACAAAAGGAGATTGGGCGAAAGCTTGCCGTAACTTTTCACGACTATTGATCAGATTGGAGATACAAGCCTGTAAATACCCAACAGAAAAAGGTTTTTCAATATATGCATCTGCCCCTAATTCCAGCCCTTCTATCTTCGATTGAATATTCGTTTTAGCAGTAAGCAAAATCACCGGAATATGACTATAATCCAATTTAGACTTTATCAACTTACATAATTCAAATCCATCCATACGAGGCATAACAACATCACTTACCACTAATGAAACCTCCTGATTATCCAATACTTTCAATGCTTCCACACCATCATTGGCAGTCACAACGACATAATTACTTTCCAACTGACGAACAATGAAAGACAACATGTCCGGATTATCATCCGCTACCAACACTACCGGTTTGTCTCCTCTGCTGTCCGCTAGTTCCGTCCGCCGTTCCACCACATTCTCCTCTTCCACGGATTTGTATTCCGAAGTCAGCTTTATTACACTATCTTGTTCTACAGGAAGCGACAAACAGAACACATTTGCCTTTTCACCTTCCAACATCATTAAACTTCCCTGATGTAATTCAGCTAATGAACGTGAGAGAGCTAATCCGATTCCTGTTCCTGTAGTGACTTTACCATCTTCTTTTTCATTGAAACGGACAAAAGGTTTAAAGATTTCCTCTTTCATTTCATTTGGAATGATAACACCATCATTCACTGTACGAATATAAAACATCCTCTTTTCTCCTATCCCGCTCATTTCCAAAAACACATGTACATATGTTTCTGCATATTTCACAGCATTATTCAACAAATTACTAACAATCTTAGTAAATGCTTCTTTATTTACATGCGCATAGAAATCCTGTTCAGCTATATTCAATACAAAGTCCAGTTCTCTCTGTCTCGCCAAAGAAGTAAAACGGTTATAAGTCTCTTTCAGTACCTCAGTAACATTACATTCGGCAAAGTTCAAGCGGAACCCCTGACTCTCTGTCTTACGAAAATCCAGCAGCTGGTTCGTCAAACTTAACAGCCGTTCTGTATTCTGTTTCATTATATTCAAATCCTCCCGTATCTCAGGATCCACAGTCTTTTTCAGAAGAATATTCTCTAGAGGACCATTAATCAACGTCAAAGGAGTACGTATCTCATGAGCTACATTCGTAAAGAAATCTATTTTCGCATAATATATTTCACGTTCCTTTTCCTGCTCAAATTTCTCCATTTGCCGATGATGTTTTCTATTACTACGGCGTTTTAAATAAAGAATCAAATAAACGGAACATCCAATAATCAAAAGTATATAAATGCAATAAGCCCAAATTGACAGATAGAAAGGAGGTAAAATCCGGATACTCAACGAGATTTCATTATTATTCCAAACACCATTGTCATTTGCAGCTTTCACCCGGAACACATAATCACCATAACGTAGATTAGCATAGGTTATCAACGGACTCTCACCGATAGATAACCACTCATTATCAAATCCTTCCAATTTATACATCAGTTTATTCATTCCGGGAGCTTGATAACCAAGAGCCGAGATACGGAAAGAAAATGAATTCTGATCAGCCCGAAGTACTATCTTATCAGAAAAAGTGATATTCTTTTCCAAAGGCGAATTAGGTTCATCTGCATACACTTCCTTATTAAACAGCAAGAAATCTGTAATCACTACTGTGGGAAGATTCTTATTCTCTGAAAAGTTTTTAGGATTAAAAGCTATAAAACCATCAATTCCACCAAAATAAATCATCCCATTTTCATCTTCAAAACTAGACCGATAGTTAAACTGATCGCCCAACAAACCATTTGCAGTAGTATATACTTTCATCGTTTCAGTTTTTGGCTGAAAATAGACAAGTCCATTGTTAGTTGTTAGCCATAGCTGTCCATCTTTATCCTCCACAATTTGATAAACAACATCGCTAGGTAGTCCGTCAGTTGAGTTATAACTAGTAAACGTCTCTGACTCCGGATGAAATAAGCAAAACCCTCCACCCTGAGTTGTTAACCAAATCCGGTGATAGGAATCTTCAAAAATGCTTGAGACCTTATCATATGAAAGACTTGTGGTATCTTTTTCATCATGCACATAGTTTTTCCATTTCCGATCATTCACATTATAACAATAAGCACCATTAGCATAAGTTGCCAACCAGATATTACCACCGGAATCTTCCTTTATATCATATACAAACTTCCCATTCAATTCCGGTATACGGTCAAAATCGTCCGATTGCTTATTATATTTTACCAGTCCGAACATCGTTCCTAAGTAGATGTCACCTGTGGCGGTTCTACAAATTGCAAAAATACTATTATCAATCAAAGAACGAGGAGAGCTGTTCTTCTGATATGTCTTCAAGACAGTCCCTGTACGGGTATCTATAATCTTCAGCCCTTTAGAGAATGTGCCAACCCAAAGTTTATCGTCCACTAAACATAACCCATGTATATTGGTAAATCCCGCACTAGGAGCAAAAAAAGAAAATTCTTTTGTATTCAAATTAAAACGGTTCAACCCGCCATCTTCCGTACCAATCCATAACACACCATAGTTATCACGACAAAATTCACGTACCCGCTTACCATGCAGACTATTTTCCTCTCCTTTCGGATAATATTTCTCAAAATGGGTATACGAGCGCGGATAATAGTTTACTCCGCCAAAATACGAACCGATCCATATACCATCTTCACGGTCTTTACAAAAAGAATAAATTGCGTTATCAGACAAAGAGTAGGGATCATACTCAGAACTACGCAAATGCGTATACTTCCCCGTGCGGAGATTATAAATATAAGCTCCGCTTTCTGTACCTATCCATAATTCATTATCCGTAGCAAAAAGTAATGTCCGACAATAGATGGATTCATTATCTTCATCTTTCAACAACAAATCCCGTAATTTACCCGAAGTCAGATTCAATTCTTTCACTCCTCCTTTTAAAGAACCAATATATAAACAATTGTATGCTCCCGGGAGTATTTCGCTCACAACGTCATTATTATAAGTTTCCTCATTATCAATAGGTGATATATAAGGATGAAGAGTTTTCAACTCATCTTTCGAATAAAACAATCCGTCACCGTAGAAACCAATCCAGATAGTACCACTATTATCAACCGTCAAGCATTTCACATTAGTAGAGACCAATGGATGATCAGTAAGAACATAGTTTCTCAAGATTTGTTTTCTCAAATCATAACAAAACAAGTTTTGCGCCTCTGCAGCTATCCAAACCCTTCCCTGACTGTCTCCTGAAATCATAGCAACGGCTCGTTCCACCCTCGTGTTTTTGTCACTCTGTACTACAAAATGACGAAAAGTATCTTTCTCCGGATAATAGATATAGACTCCCACATCAGTCCCTACCCAGATATTCCCTTCGATATCTTCATAAAGAGAAGTCACAAAATTATTGCCCAGGCTTCTCGGATTGTTTCTATCATATTTAAAATGCCGAAAAGATACCCCATCATATCGATCTAATCCATCTTTCGTACCAAACCACATAAAACCTTTCGAGTCCTGCAAGATAGCACTGACTGTATTTTGTGACAACCCATTCTGACTACTAAGATTCTTAAAATAATAATGTTCATTAACCGTTTGTGCACGGCAAAGAATTCCAATTATTAAAGAAATAAACGTTATTACAATTTTTTTCATATATTCGGTTTATAATACTTCTTTTATTCAACTTACCAAATGTAGGTGAAATAACAATCGAAAAATAGAAGATACATCCCAATGAATGAAAGAATCGTCTTATTTCTCTATTCTGATACGCGCGTCGACTGCTATAACAGCCTTTTCAGTTGCCAGAAGCGGGTTTATATCCATTTCTTTGATTTCTGTCGCAAAGCGGAGCAAGGTAGAAAGACGGACTATAATTTCCGCGAATTTATCCTCATTCACTCCTTTCTGTCCACGTGTCCCCTGTATGATTTTATAGGCGCGCAGCGAGTGAATCATCGAATAAGCTTCTTCGTAAGAAAGCGGAGCCAGGCCGGAAGAAACGTCTTTCAATACTTCCACAAAGATACCGCCCAAGCCACAAAGTACCACATGCCCGAACTTCTCTTCGTACTTAGCGCCGATAAAGAGTTCCGTTCCCCGCAGCATCGGTTGTACCATGATTGCCTTCGCGTCAGCAATCTGCATCATACGTTCAAATTCCAAAGCCAGGTGTTGCTCGCTTTTGATATTCAACACCACTCCGCCAACATCTGATTTATGCACGGGGCCGACAACTTTAGCCACTACCGGAAATCCGCATCGACGTCCGAAAGCAACCACTTCTTCCTTGTTATCCGAAACGAATTCGTCTACAATCGGAATACCGGCTGCATGAAGCAAGGCCTGTACATGGTGAGGTTCGATATACCCATCTTCCGGAATAGAATCAATAACCCGACGAATCCTCGGAACATCGACTCCGAACAGTTCAATCTCAGGAGCGGCAGGTTTAGGGGCATTAACGATACGCGAAAGAGCTGTTCCCAATGTTACTTCATCCGCAAAATTCACGTGTCCTTTCGCCAGAAATGCCGCAACTTCGGCTCCGGCTGTATTTATGGAAGGAAGAATCGGGAAAATCGGTTTGCTGCACACTTGCATCTTCTCATGTAGCACGTCGTACATCTCAAACATGGTGACCAGTCCCGGTGTTCCGAAGATAGCCATCATGGCATCTATATTTTCAAATTTCTCTTCGCAGTAATCAATGCAGAGACGCAGATGTTCGGGAGTTCCCGTAGCGAGAATATCAATCGGATTTCCAACGGCAGCACCCGGAAAGAGTTGTGCTTTCAATTCTTCTGCCAACTCGCCTTCCAGTTTCGGAACGTTCAACCCGCCTTTGCTTAGTGCATCCGTCAACATCACTCCCGGGCCTCCGGCATGCGTGATAATGGCAAAATTCTTTCCTTTCAGTTCAGGCAAAGTAAATACACAGCCAACCGTAGTCAATTCCTCGCGGGAGAAACAGCGTACAATCCCCGCTTTACGGAACAAAGCCTCAACTGCTGAATCCGAACTGGCAATAGCTCCCGTATGTGACGAAGCCGCCCGACTTCCGCTTTCAGAACTTCCCGCCTTTATCGCTGCAATTTTGCATCCTTTCCTTATCAGCGAAGAAGCATGAAACAATAGCCTGTCAGGATTCTGGATACTTTCAATATAGAGTAGTTTGATATGGGAGTCTTTTTCCGGATTGAAGTTTTCATCCATGAATTGCAGTACATCTTCCACACCAATTTGCTTGGCATTTCCCACCGACCAGACGGAATTGAACTGCAAACCTTTCGTTACGGCACTTTCCAGGATGAATACCGCCGTAGCCCCGGAACTGGATACCAAATCTACGCCTTTCGGATTCAAATTGGGAATCGGCTGGCTGAATACGCTGTGATGCCATGTGTTCATTAGGCCGATACAATTAGGGCCAATCAATGAAGCTCCATATTTATTGACTGTTTCCAGAATCCGTTCTTCCAGTAATGCTCCCTCATGAGTTTCCTCGCCAAATCCGGCAGATAGTATGATAAATGCACGAGTTTGTTTTGTACCTGCCAATGTTTCCACAATATCGGGACACATCACGGCAGGCACAGCCAATACTGCCAAGTCCGTATCAGGCAGTTCTTTCACGTCCGCAAAGGCAGGCACTCCCTGTACTTCCTTCTCTTTCGGGTTTACTGCCCGAAGTTCTCCCTGATAACCTCCGTTTATCAAATTCTTCAATATTGCGCCACCCGGCTTATGTACATTATTCGATGCCCCTACTACAACAATGCTTTCGGGACGAAGCAACTGGGTTGTTATCATATCATGCTCTTGTTTTCGTTTAACTCAGGTACAAATATATTCTTTCTTATGAGAAAAAAGAAAGAAAAAGGGGAGAAATATATGCGAAAATATAGGATAAGAGAAAGAAAGATTAGAAAATCTGATTAATTATGCTGACTTATTGATTAATTAAAGAACTACTCTAATATAAATTGGTGATTAGTCAACTTTAATCAGGGTAATACAGTACAGCCACTGTCACCAGGTTATCAAGCGTGTTCTTCACATCACCTATGGAGAGAGACGAGTAAGCGGCGATCTCTTTGGCGAGTTGGGTGGTTGTCACGTTGGCCGTGTATATCACACAGGGATGAAATAGTTTCTTTTTATTTTTGTCTTCCAGAACCGACTGGAAGGGTTTGTACAATACTGGCATAATTGTAATAGTTTTTCGTGTTGATAAATTAGTTTAGTTTTGTCCTCAAGCTTAATGACACTGCAAAGATAAGGGCTTTATTCAGACTGACCCAATCATTTTTTCAAAGTGCGTTCATAAATTAATTAATCACCACAGAAGGTGTTGTAGCCCATTGTTCGATCGTTACAGGTTCGCAATATCTTCCTGAATCAAGGCTTTCCTTTTTCAAAATTCTCTCCTCATTCGTCCCCTCCTTGAGGAGGGTTAGGGAGGTGGTTTATTTTGTTTTTGTTTGTTTTACTTTGTTTTGTGTACTCAATGTTACAATTTTGAGCTATATTGTTACAGAGTCGGCACTTCATGTAACATCATATGCAGTTTTGTTAACAGTATCTCAGTTTTTGACTACCGAATCCAAAGTGCATCAACTTCTGTGTTCTTGTTATGAAAAATATGGAAATATCGCCGGCAAGTTGGATGTATAGATGTTGGAAACAGCCTATATAGTTGCTAAAGATTGGATATATAGATGCTGGGAATAGCCCATATAGTTGCTGAAAGTAGGGCATATAGTTGCTGCAAGTAGGACATATAGATGCTGAAAACAGCCTATATAACTGCTACAAATCGGAGAATAACGTCTCATGGCCATCCCACAAGTTTCTCTCCGCATCCGGCAAGCATTCGAGAACGTACAATAATGTAAACTTTCACTACAAAAAAGCATTAAGTCGCATTGATTTCTTTTTACCTGTTTTTTATTCCGAACGTTTCTGTTTCATTCCGCAACCACTTCGTAATGAAATAATCTGTGTAAATCCGTATAATCTGTGATGAAAAATCAATATCTTTGCACATTGCAAAGCTGAGAGCAATAAAATCAGCAAAGCTGAAAACAATAAAATCACACTATATAATGGAAAAGAAATTCAAGAGAACCACCGTCACATCGGCATTGCCGTATGCGAACGGGCCTGTCCACATCGGTCACTTGGCCGGTGTATATGTACCGGCAGATATCTATGTGCGTTATCTGCGGTTGAAGAAAGAAGATGTATTATTCATCGGCGGTTCGGACGAACACGGGGTGCCCATCACTATCCGCGCAAAAAAAGAAGGAATCACTCCGCAAGATGTAGTAGACCGTTACCATACGCTGATAAAGGAATCATTCAAAGAGTTCGGTATCTCATTCGACGTATACAGCCGCACCACTTCACAGACGCATCACGACTTGGCTTCGGATTTCTTCAAGACATTGTATGACAAGGGAGAATTTATCGAAAGAACTTCCGAACAATACTACGACGAAGAAGCAAAGACATTCCTTGCCGACCGTTATATCACCGGAGAATGTCCTCACTGCCACTCGGAAGGAGCCTACGGCGACCAATGCGAGAAATGCGGAACTTCACTCTCGCCGACAGACCTTATCAACCCGAAAAGCGCCATCAGCGGCAGCAAGCCGGTGATGAAAGAAACCAAGCACTGGTATCTCCCTCTCGACAAACACGAAGGCTGGCTGCGCAAATGGATTCTCGAAGACCATAAAGAATGGCGTCCGAACGTGTACGGCCAATGCAAGAGCTGGCTCGACATGGGACTGCAACCACGTGCCGTAAGCCGTGACCTCGACTGGGGTATCCCTGTTCCCGTGGAAGGGGCGGAAGGAAAGGTGCTTTACGTATGGTTTGACGCTCCTATCGGATACATCTCCAACACGAAAGAACTTCTTCCCGATAGCTGGGAGACATGGTGGAAAGACCCTGAAACCCGTCTGCTCCACTTTATCGGAAAAGACAATATCGTGTTCCATTGCATCGTGTTCCCCGCCATGCTGAAGGCGGAAGGCAGCTATATCCTGCCGGACAACGTGCCGAGCAACGAGTTCCTGAACCTGGAAGGAGACAAAATCTCCACTTCACGCAACTGGGCTGTATGGTTGCACGAGTATCTGGTGGATTTTCCGGGCAAACAAGATGTGCTCCGCTATGTGCTGACCGCCAATGCACCGGAAACAAAAGACAATGACTTCACCTGGAAGGATTTCCAGGCACGTAATAATAACGAACTGGTTGCCGTATACGGAAATTTCGTGAACCGTGCAATGGTATTGACTCAGAAATACTTCGACGGGTGCGTGCCCGCACAGGGCAGCCTGACCGACTACGACAAGGAGACACTGAAAGAATTTGCCGACGTAAAAGCGGAAGTGGAAAAGCTGCTCGACGTATTCAAATTCCGTGACGCACAGAAAGAAGCGATGAACCTGGCACGTATCGGTAATAAATACCTTGCCGACACCGAACCGTGGAAACTGGCAAAAACAGACATGGAACGTGTGGGAACCATCCTGAACATCTCCTTGCAACTGGTTGCCAATCTTGCCATTGCTTTCGACCCGTTCCTGCCGTTCAGTTCGGAGAGACTCCGCAAAATGCTGAACATGGATACTTTCGAATGGTCTGAACTGGGAAGAGACAACCTGCTTCCGGTAGGTCACCAATTGAACAAGCCGGAACTGCTGTTCGAGAAAATCGAAGATGCCACTATCGAAGCACAGGTACAGAAGTTGCTCGATACGAAGAAGGCCAACGAAGAAGCCAACTACAAAGCCAATCCGATTCGCCCAAACATCGAATTCGATGATTTCACGAAACTGGATATCCGTGTAGGCACTATCCTCGAATGTCAGAAAGTTCCGAAAGCTGATAAACTGCTGCAATTCAAGATTGACGACGGACTGGAAACACGTACCATCGTGTCGGGCATTGCCAAACATTACCAACCGGAAGAACTGGTAGGCAAACAGGTTTGCTTTATCGCCAACCTTGCTCCGCGCAAGCTGAAAGGCATCGTCAGCGAAGGCATGATTCTGAGCGCCGAGAATAACGACGGCAGCCTGGCAGTTATCATGCCGGGACGTGAAGTGAAGCCGGGTAGCGAAGTAAAATAATAAATTCAGAAAAAGAATACATAAAGGTCTAATTATAATTTAGCCCTTTGTGTATTCTTTCTCATATTTTCCTAAACAGGTGTATATTCCATGCTCTTAACATTTGAAGAAATAATATCTTTAGTCACTTCAAAAGAATCCAATACTTTAGAGTTCAAAGAGACAACAGGTCAACTGACACGAGGTATGGAATCCGGTTGTGCATTTATGAATTCCACAAATGGCGGTTACCTGTTATTTGGAGTCAGCGATAAAGGAAAAATCATAGGGACAATACGTTTAGGAATTGAAAATGGCCGCCTGCCAGAGTCCATTATTGAAAATACATCTATCCCTGTACTCTCGGATAAATTAGATTTAGCGGATAACGGTTCTTTTAAGAATGCGGCCGCTGTCCTGTTTGCCAGGAAGACAAGCAGTCATTTTCCCCAATGCAAGTTGAGGTTAGCCAGATTTAAAGGCAACAATCGGATGGAATTTATAGATAATGCCCAAATGGAAGGAAATATTTTCGTTTTGTTCGATGAAGCAATGTCTTTCTTTTTTAAGCACTTATCGCTATCCGGAAAAATCATAAAAGCAGAACGGGAAGAAGAATTAGCCATTCCTTATAAAGCATTGCGCGAGGCAGTAATTAATGCTTTTTGCCACAGAGACTACTCAAATCCCGGCGGTTCAACCGGCATAGCTATTTACGATGATAAAGTAGAGATTATCAACCCCGGCAAACTACCTAAAGGCATTGATATCAACAACTTAAAGTCTCCCCACAAATCAATTCCCAACAACCCGCTAATAGCCAATGTGCTTTATCGCAGAAAGATGTTGGAGAGTTGGGGACGCGGCCTTGATTTAATGTATAGTGAATGTAAACGAGTAGGACTGCCAATACCAACTCTATCGGATAATCAGGGAGAAGTAGTCGTTACTTTTTACCTGAAAGAACAAGTAACCGAACAAGTAACCGAACAAGTAACCGAACAAGTAATGTCCTTAATAAAAGCATTATCTGATAAAGAGATGAGTATTAAGGAAATTCTGGAGGCATTGAGCTTGAAACATCGTCCTACCCTATTGTACGACTATATTCAGCCTACCATGCAACTTGGTTTTGTAGAACAAACGCAGCCTGATTCTCCCAAAAGTCCAACACAAAAATACCGTTTAACTGATAAAGGAAAGAAGATGATATGAGCGAGGGACAATCACTAAAAGAGAAAACAGCAAAAGGATTATTCTGGGGCGGGTTCAGTAACGGCATACAGCAGTTGCTGAATCTGGCTTTCGGGATATTCATCACCCGCCTGCTCGACCCGGCAGATTATGGGATGGTGGGAATGCTGGCAATCTTCTCACTCATTGCCAGTTCGATACAGGAAAGTGGCTTCACGGCAGCTCTTGTCAACAAGAAAGAAGTGACGCACAGTGATTACAATGCCGTATTCTGGTTCAATGCCGCAATCAGCCTGTTTATGTACCTGCTGCTATTCTTATGTGCACCGCTCATTGCCGATTTTTACAACACTCCCGAACTGACGCCACTGGCACGCTATTCTTTCATAGGATTTTTCATTGCCAGCCTGGGCATATCCCACAGCGCCTACCTGCAACGTAACCTAATGGTCAAGCAGCGGGCTATATCATCCGTCACCGGACTCGTTCTTTCGGGAGTCACCGGAGTCACATTAGCCTATTTCGGATTCTCTTACTGGGGACTCGCCACACAAAGCATAGTTTATGTATTTGTCACTACCGCCTGTTACTGGCATTTCACCCGTTGGCGACCGACGCTACAAATCAACTTCGCCCCTATAAAAGAGATGTTCGGGTTCAGCGGGAAACTACTGGTGACCAATGTATTCAACCACATTAACAATAATCTGTTTTCTGTAATATTAGGCAAATTCTATAGCGAGCAGGAAGTGGGATACTACAGCCAGGCTAACAAATGGTGCAGCATGGGACAACAATTTATATCAGGCATGATAAACGGAGTAGCACAACCGGTACTCACCAAAGTCTCGGACGACCTTGAACGGCAAAGACGGGTATTCCGCAAAATGCTCCGTTTCACAGCCTTTATTTCATTTCCTGCCATGTTGGGACTGGGAATCATATCGGAAGAACTGATTACCATAACCATCACCGACAAATGGTATTCCAGCGTATCCATCATGCAAATCCTGTGCATCAGCGGTGCCTTTATCCCTGTCTCGAACCTCTACCAGCAGCTTATCATCAGCAAAGGGAAATCACGCATCTATATGTGGAATACCATAACACTCGGCATCATCCTGATGGCGGGCGTTCTCCTGGTTCATTCCCATGGGATATATGCCATGCTTGCCATTTATGTGTCCATAAATATTTTATGGCTGTTGACGTGGCATTACTTCGTGCAGCGGGAAATCGGCCTGCAACTGCGTCAGGCTCTGGCAGACATACTGCCTTATGCCATCATAGCAGCCACGGTCATGGCGGTCAGTTATTACTCCACCCGCTTTGTCGAAAACATTTATATCCGCCTGCCAAGCAAGATTATGCTGGCAGCAGCACTTTATATAGCAGCCATGTGGGCCAGCCGCTCGGTCACCTTCAAAGAGAGCATTGCATATTTCATCAAAAAGAAGGCAGATGGACACGAATGATGCTGCAAATGAAATTTACATAAGACAAGATATGAGAACAAATCAGATGCCACAAGTGACAGTTTCAGTAGTGATGTGCACTTACAACGGAGAGAAATATCTCAAAGAGCAGATTGATTCCATCTTAAATCAAACCTACCCCATCCATGAACTGATTATCCAGGATGACCGCTCTACCGACCGTACCGTAGATATTGTCAAAGCCTGCCAGCAACAGGACAAACGCGTGAAATTGTATATCAATGATGTACCTGCCGGATTCAACTATAACTTTTCATCTGCTTTCACCAAGGCTACCGGCGAATACATCGCGTCTTCCGACCAGGATGACATATGGCGGCCGGACAAGATAGAAGTACTGGTAGGGCACATTGACAACAACTCCTTGTTATTTCATAACTCCCTCCTGTTTACCACAAGCATCACACAGACTTCGGGAATGAAAAACCCCGGCAACGTATTATATAATGAGCTTTATCTGCTGATGAAGCCCTATGTCCCCGGGCACGAATGTTTTTTCCACCGCCGCATTCTCCCCTTGTTCACTCAAGCTGTAGAACAGGAGAAAAATATCTCTTACGATTCTTTGTTGCTGCTTGCCGCCGTCACCTCCGGGCACGTAAAGTTCGTCAATGAAGGATTGGTGTACTGGCGCAGGCACCCGCAGGCAACTTCTTACAATACAAGCGGAAAATACAATCTCGTGGACGGGCTGTTTACCGCTATAAAAAGTTTGGGAGACACGTCCGGACGTGATATGACCCGGAGATACTTTCAGGCTGTCCGCTCATTTCCATTCAACGACAGACAAACCGTCCAAGTGGCTGAAAACATGAGCAAAGGTACTCTTGCAGGCATCTTGAAGACTTGTTTCATTTGCTGCAACCGGCGCAAGCAATTATATCCATACGCCAATTTCCTGCAATCATCCGTCAAGTCTTTCTTCACCCCCTTGTATTTTATCCGGGATTGTAGTAAGTTTGTAATCCATTAATGCCATAAGAATGATAAAGTTTACCGTATTTCCCCATCTGAGACAGAATCCCGATGAAAGGGCGAATCCCTATATACAGAATTTTATCTCATCCCTGAACCGTAAGGGAGAGGCTGCGGTAATCAATCCACCACACAAAAATCCATTGCTCAGCATATTGCCTGTCCGCCGGTGGGGAGACGCATTTATCTTCAATTGGCCGGAAAACATACCTGACGTCAAATACGGGATATTGCAAGCTACAGTTGCCGTCTGTTTTATCCTTGTCCTGAAGTTTTCGGGGAAAAAGATTGTCTGGGTATTGCATAACAAGAAGCCGCACGCCAACGGACATACAAAGATGAAGAAGTTTCTAATCTCCTTCATTGCCCGGAAAGCCGACCTCATCCTTACGCATGCCACGGAAGGAGTGGAAATGATTCGGAGCCAATATCCGTCCGCAGCTTGCAAAACGCACTTTCTGCACCATCCCACAGTGAACCGGTTGCCTGTAGCACCTCCCGCTGACAGCACAATCATGTACGACCTGCTGATTTGGGGAAGCATATCCCGCTACAAAGGAGTACTGGAGTATGTCTCTTTTTTACGAAAACATCCGGAAGACAATTTAAAGGTTTGCATTGTCGGGCGATGTTCATCTCCTGCCCTGCTGGACGAACTGAAACAAACGGCTCCATCCGGCGTAAGTATCATACCCGATGGGCTCTCGTTCGAAGAACTGGGGAAATATATCACCCGTTCCCGCTTCGTCCTGGCTCCCTACTGCCCCGAATCCATATTAAGTTCCGGCATTTTGATGGATTCACTTTCATTCGGAGCCAGAGTTATAGGTCCGGAAGTCGGCTCATTCAAGGATTACGCCCATGAGCCACGATTAAGAGTCTATACGTTCCGCCAATTAGAAGATATTGCCGGCATTGTATCCCGGCATAAAGAAGAACCGGTTTCATTGGAGGACTACCGGCTATTCCTCGAAGAGAACAACTGGCAGAACTTCGGAGATAAAGTTATTAAACTAGTAAAAGAAATATTGTAGCATTATGACAACCACTTATGCTCCCATCCTGTTATTCGTCTATAACCGTCCGCAGCACGTCTGTAATGTTGTACAATCACTATTGCAGAATGCCTTGGCGGCTGAGAGCGATATCTTTATTTATTCAGATGCCCCAAAAAGCGAAACAGACGGAAAGAACGTAGCCGAAGTGCGCGAATATATCCGGACAATCAAAGGATTTAAAACAGTTACCCTTATCAAGCGAACAGAAAATTGGGGACTGGCGCGAAGCATCATTGACGGAGTGACCACTCAGGTAAACCGCTTCGGAAGAGTGATTGTAATGGAAGACGACCTCATCGCCGCACCCTATTTCCTGCAATTCATGAATGATGCACTTGAGGCGTACAAGGACGAGCCACGTGTAGGACATATTCAGGGCTGCGATTTCACGCAAGACACTTCCCTGCCCGATACCTTCCTCATCAAATGGACAGGCAGTTGGGGATGGGCCACCTGGGACAGGGCTTGGAAACTGTTCAATCCGAACGGCAAGGAGCTTCTCCGGCAATTGGAAGAGCGCAATCTCACCCGCCGGTTCGACTTCAACGGCACTTATGGTTATACACGAATGCTGCGCAGGCAAATCGAAGGAAAAAATAACTCATGGGCCATCCGTTGGAACGCCAGCCTATTCCTGGCAGACATACTTTCACTGAATGCCGGACGTTCACTTATCCAAAACAACGGCTTCGACGGAAGCGGAACCAACTGCGGCGGCGGGGGATTATACAATTCTACGTTATGGCTGAAACCGCTTCCAGTAGAAAAGCTGTCGCCGATAGAAGAGAATGAAAGTGCCAGAGACGCATTTGTGCGCTACTATCACCGCACAAATTGTTTTATGGCAAAGGCTATCCGAAGGATTAAACGCACACTGAAAGGAGATTTCGGAGCATGAAAATCTATTATTACCACACACGTCCCATACAGGAAGCACTGGAAGAATGGAAAAACCACCTGCACCCCGGCCACATCTTATACGGGCTCACGCATTTCGAGAAGCATGGCATCACCCCGATACTCCATCGCTACCGCCGCTTCTCATCCCGGCTACGGTTCTCGCTCTACAATTTCTTTGAAATCATGCGCTGCAAAGAACCGTATGACCTATTATACGGCACTTCTTTCTACGGATTGGAACTCATCATCTTTTTCCATGCGTTGGGACTGTACCGCAAGCCTATCGCCATCTGGCATCATCAGGCGGTGGTTCGCAACTCCGGTAAACTGAAAAACCTGATTTCACGCTTTTACTATAAAGGTATCGACCAAATGTTCTTTTTCAGCCAGGCATTGATAGACGATTCGCTAAAATCGGGCAAAGTCACCGCCGCCCAACTGCACCTGATACACTGGGGAGCTGACCTTGCTTTCTATGATTATCTGAAACAACATCTCCCCGCCGCCGATAACGGGCAACAAGAGAAAGCCTTTGTCAGCACCGGAAAAGAGAACCGCGACTTTGCCACCCTGTTAAAAGCATTTGCCGAAACGGGACTCCCCGTCGACATTTTCACGACGCCGGACAAAGACTATGAACTTTTGCTCAAACAATACGCACCGTACCCCAATATACGGGCACACCTCACCGGCGGTATCATCCCGCACAAACTGGCTGTGGAAGTCTGCCGTTCGAAAGTGGTGGTAATCTGCTGCCTCAACTACCCCTACACCGTCGGGCTGACCACCCTGGTAGAAGCATTCGCACTGGGGCTTCCGGTGATTTGCAGCCGCAATCCCAAGTTCGAGATGGATATCGAAAAAGAAGAAGCCGGCATCTACGTAGACTATAACGACATCGAAGGATGGAAACGAGCCATCCACTACCTTTCCACCCATCCCGAAGAGGCACAGCGGATGGGAGCCAACGGTCGCAAACTGGCGGAACGGGAGTTTAATTTGGAACATTACAGCCGCGAATTGTCCGAAATACTGGCAGATACGGTAAAAACTTACCGCAAATAACCATAGATTTACAACGAAAACCGTAACTTTGCATAAACTTTTATGCCCATGAGAGTCCTGATTATAAATACATCCGAGCGAATCGGCGGAGCAGCCATCGCGGCGAGCCGGCTAATGGAATCACTGAAAAACAACGGTATTAAGGCCAAAATGCTGGTACGCGACAAGCAGACTGACCAAATCAGTGTGGTCAGCCTGAAAGGGAACTGGCTGCAAGTATGGAAATTCATGTGGGAACGCATCGTTATCTGGAGTGCCAACCGTTTCCGCCGCTACCACCTGTTTGACGTGGACATTGCCAATACGGGGACGGATATTACATCACTCCCTGAATTTCGCCAGGCCGACGTTATCCACTTGCACTGGATTAACCAGGGAATGCTCTCATTGAGTGACATACGGAAGATACTCGTATCCGGCAAACCCGTAGTGTGGACGATGCATGATATGTGGCCGTGTACGGGCATCTGCCATTACGCACGGGAATGCACCAACTATCAGCAGGAATGCCACAACTGCCCGTACATCTATAAAAACGGGTGGCAGAAGGACTTGTCTTACCGCACTTTCCACAAGAAACAAAAGCTATACAGCCAGGCTCCCATTCATTTCGTCACTTGCAGCCGCTGGCTGAAAGAACAGGCCAAATCCAGTGCGCTGTTTGAAGGGAAAAGCGTCACTAATATCCCGAATGCCATCAATACCAATCTGTTCAAGCCAATGGACAAGCAGAAAGCACGGGCCAAGTTCATGTTGCCGGAAGACAAGAAGCTGATTCTATTCGGCTCGCTGAAGATTACCGACAAACGAAAGGGAGTTGACTATTTGATTGCAGCCTGCAAGCTACTGGCAGAGAAGCATCCCGAATGGAAAGATTCACTGGGAGTCGTCGTATTCGGCAACCAGTCGCAGCAACTGCAAGAAATGCTTCCTTTCCGCGTATATCCGCTCCCTTATATGAAGAACGAGCACGAGATAGTAGATATCTACAATGCCGTAGACCTCTTCGCCATCCCGTCCCTGGAAGAGAATCTTCCAAACATGATTATGGAAGCGATGGCTTGCGGAGTGCCCTGCGTAGGATTCAACGTAGGCGGTATCCCCGAAATGATTGACCATCTGCATAACGGCTACGTAGCGCAATATAAATCTTCGGAAGATTTAGCCAACGGCATATACTGGATTTTGACAGAGCCGGAATATGACGAACTTTCCGCGCAAGCCCGCCGCAAGGTAGTGGCCAACTACTCGGAAAGCATCATCGCCAAGAAATATACAGATGTCTACAACAAAATAACGGGAAAATATGCATAGCGTCCACCCTACTCCCAAGTTCTCGATTATCACGGTGACATACAACGCTGAAAAGGTACTGGAAGACACGATTCAAAGTGTCATCTCGCAAACGTACCATCACGTGGAATATATCATCGTGGACGGAGCTTCCAAGGATGGGACTTTAGCCATTATCGACCGCTACCGTGAGCGGATACACACCGTAGTGAGCGAGCCGGACAAAGGATTATATGACGCGATGAACAAAGGAATCACCCTAGCCAGTGGCGACTACCTTTGCTTCCTGAATGCAGGCGACTGCTTTCACGAAGACGATACGTTGCAACAGATGGTGCACAGCATCAATGGCAACGAGCTTCCCGACGTACTCTACGGAGAAACCGCCATTGTAGACAAGGACAGGCACTTCCTGCGTATGCGCCGGCTGGCCGCCCCGGAAACACTGACCTGGAAAAGTTTCAAGCAGGGAATGTTGGTCTGCCATCAGGCTTTCTTCCCCCGCCACACACTGGTGGAACCCTACAACCTGAACTATCGCTTTTCCGCCGACTTCGACTGGTGCATCCGCATCATGAAGAAAGCGCGTACACTCCACAATACCCACTTGACGATTATCGACTATCTGGACGAAGGAATGACTACCCGCAACCGGAAAGCGTCTCTCAAAGAAAGATTCCGTATCATGGCTGCACACTACGGGCTGATTGGCACTGTAGCCCGTCATGCCTGGTTTGTCCTGCGGTTAGTAACCCGACACTGATTATGACCTATTCAAAAGAGAAGATGCATATGTGACTATTAAAACCTTTCCGGCACATAAAGCATCACCTGATCCAGTACCACTCCTTCATCCAATGCCTTAATCACCAGTTGGTGGGATTTCTTCCCGGACACAGGAAGCGTTATCTTCCGGATAGCCTGATTACGTAATACATTCTCCTTCCATTCTTCACTGCGCCCTTTCGTTTCATAAGAAACCACCTGAGGCGCCGCATTGTCCAATGATATGGAGAAACGTAATTGTTCTCCGCGCACAGGATGATTCGGTAGCAAACGAATATCGACTTCTACCGAATCCGCTTTCCAGTTATCAAAGGAGAAAGTCAGCGCATCGTTCATACGGATACCTGTCGCACGGCCTTCATAACCCAGACCTTCATAGTCCGAGTTTTTATCCGGCTTATTCTTGCCGTCCAGTCCGTTCCACTTATGGATAGCGGTTCGTTCTTCCACCATCGGAGAAGTAGCTGTTGCTCTCTCCACCCGGTTGAATACAGGAAGTTTGCGGGGTTTGAAATCCATCATCCGGTTCCATTTACCATCTTCCAAAGAATTATAATGCTGTGTCAACACGGCAATGCTGTCATAAGCCGCATCACTCTCTTCCCAATCCGCCTTTCCGTGACGGGCAAGTTGGGCATACAATAGTTTCCGGTTCATCTGCGCGGCAGCCTGTACCGGATATTTCACCAGTTCGAAATAGGCACTTTGTCTATTGGCCGGCACTTTCGTTGCTGCCCGTTCCACTGCTTCCGACAATTCATTATAGGAGCGTAAACGCCCGTTTATCTCTTTCTCGTTCCATGGCAAATCCTTGACAATACGATAGGCGGGATCTTTTTCTTCTTCCCGCGTATTCCCCATAAATTCCGGTTTGCGGATGTGAGCCAGTCGATAATGTTCCTGCATTGCGGGCAATACGGCCTTTGCGCATGAAGTGCCAAATTCCCGTGTCAGCCAGTGTTTCAGGTGGTTAGTCACACCTTCCGCAGCAACCGCATTCAGGTTCCACGCCATATCCATAAATAGTTCAATCTGATATTCGGCAGGCTTGATGTCTCCCACATTCAGTATCCACATCTTCTGTATGCCTTCATCATAAGCCAGTTTCATCTGCTGATAAATCAGCGAAGGGCTCATTGTGCCCAGCCAAAGATGATCGTGCGGGCGTCCCCAATAGGAAACATGATAATAAACTCCGTTGCCCCCTTTGCGCGCGCGTTCTTCCGCCGTAGGGAAATGACGGATATAGCCGTAATTATCATCACACCACATCAATGTAACGTCATCGGGCACCTGTAATCCGGCATGATAAATATCGAGCACTTCTTTATAGGGAATAAAGACTTGCGGAACTTTGGTCACGTCTTTATCGACATATTTCTCAATCAACCCGCGCTGGTCAACAAATACGCGGTCTATCACCGCCTTCTGCTCTCCCACCGTTTTGGCTCCCTGCATCTTGCCGTCGTGCACGCCGCGCATTCCCAACGTATAGAGTATCTCCTGACCTGCGACCTCTTTCACACGGTCTTCCCAAAATTTATAAACGGCGGCACTGTTGTTTACATAGTCGTATGCGCCCTCTCCTCTCCGTTTCCACTCACCGGCGGCATTACAAGCCATCGGTTCGCAGTGGGAAGCTCCTATAAATATCCCGTATTTCTTCGCGGCTTCCCGATTGCCTTTGGTCAGAAAGAAAGGAAGCGTACATTCGTGCATAGCCGGCCAATAGGTGTTGGCACGCAAGCGAAGCAGCAGTTCAAAGATACGTTCGTTTGTACGCGGCCCGATTTCACCTTTTACATCCGAAGGTTCGTAAGTCCGACTGCTCCATGGCATCAGTCCCCAATCTTCGTCATTGATAAAAATACCGCGATATTCTACTGAAGGCGACTGGAAGTTCCGGAACTTTCGGGAAAGCTTGAAGAGTTTCTTTTTCTCCAGAGTTACATCCGCCCACCATTCCCAAGGGGATACTCCCAATAAACGGGCGATTTCGAGTATGCCATAGGCCGTACCGTGCTTGTCGCTGCCTGCCACTATCAGTTTCCCTTCCGGAGAGACTGCGAGCAGAAAAGCCTGTTTCTTGCCTTTTAATACAGAAACATCTATACCGGCTCGTCCGATAAGTTCGCTCTGTCCCAGTGTTCCTGCTATAATCGTTCCCGTTTTCTCATTTACCTGAGTTGTCGCCGATAACACAGTCTGAATGTCACGACCCAGCATTTCTAATGCGGTACGCACTACCAACTCTTCCGAGGGGCTGCAAGCTATCTCGACCTTTTGGCCGGAAGTTAAAATAAAATCCTTCTGCTTGCCTTGGATTGGCAAGGCAGCTACCCAGAAAATAACAAAGGAAAACAGGAAAATATGTCTCATTGGTTCTATTATTTATAGAATGCAAAATTAAGGATTTGATAGAGAAACACGATGTATCTGCGTACAATCCTATAGAATTTTGTCCGGTTTCTTTTAGAATCCTACCGGTAGCATAAGTAACTGGTACATTAATGTACGTGCCATCCGTATCTGTCCTTGCGTATTGGGATGCAAACGGTCATACCCCGCATCATAAAAGTAAACCAACTGTTCTTCCACCATCGGATTCAGTCCTGTCACCGCATTAAAGTCTATCACAGATACTCCCCATACATTCCCGGCTTCCTTAACCGCCTGTACATAAGCATCCACATATTCACCACAGCTATTCTGATAGTTTTCGTCCGGCTGCACATTCGTTTCTCCAAAATCCGCCAACGAGCGATGCAACGGAGTCAACAGCACAATCTGCTTATCCGGAAAAAGCTGTTTCAACCGTTTCATTCCGATATTGATGCGCCCCTTATACGTATTTCCATCCATTACAGGAGTGCGTTTCTTACGTGTTTCCATCTTTTTAGTCTCGCCACGAGCCGCCATCACCTGTTCTTCCGTTTCCGTAAACCATTCTCCGATAGGAACACCCGCATTAAAATCATTCGTACCCATGAAAACAATGATTGCATCCACTTCCCCGCCATGTTCTTTCTTCAACTGTTCCGCCTGACGAGGCACGTCATTCCATTGCCTGCCGCTTATGCCATATACATAAGGAGTAATCCCCAACCATTCCTGCAAGAAATCCCAGTATTTCTTAATCTTATCGCCATAGCAATTCGGGTCTGTGATAGAATCTCCTATATATCCTACTCTCTTCCCCTGCCACGGATGCTGAACCCATCCGTTATTATTTTCACCTGAGTTTACGACTTTAGAAGACTGACTCTGTCCAAGTACAAAACAAGAACAGAAAAATAAAACTGTACATGTGAGTAATAGCTTGCTTTTCATTGGTATTTATCTATTAAATGAGACATTTGTATTCAATATCCGGCAAATGTAACTCAAAAAAATATAGTTTCAAGCAATTTTATTACATATCTTCACTCTTTAATCCTTCCGTTATAACTTTCCTTATCGGCATCAGGAACCTTTCCAACAAGGATATATCTTCAGTGATGATATCCGCCTGCCCTTCCATCTCCGGCAAGAACGGCAAATCTTTGTTGTAACTGGTTCGCAACCCGTTCGGAAGCTCAATGTCTACCATATAACTTTTGGCATTCTGTACGTCAAATACCGGTATCAGGGAAATATTCTCCACTATCCCTTTCACAATACCAAATTCTTTATCTGGATAATTACTGAAACGTATATTCACCTTCTGACCTTTTCTCACCTTGCCCGACCTTTCCGTAGGCAACATCGCTTTCCCGACAATCTCCCCCTGATTGGTGGGCACAATATTAAAAACGACATTTCCGGCCGTCACATTCTGGTTGTTTGTCCAATACTGTGTCAAGGTAATCTCACCCTCTATCGGAGTAATCAGTGCATAGTTTATCTCCCAGGCATCTATTTCCGCCCTTAGTTGGTTGACAAGTGAACGCAACTGCGTTTCCAACGTATTCTTTTGATCCAGATATTGATATTCCGTATCATACAAGGATTCATTCATCTGCGCCAGTTGAATCTGAAGATTCTCCAAAGAACGTTCCATATTCTCTGCCGAGAGGGATGATTGCAGATACCTGCTATAAGCCTCTTCGACCGTCTCTTTAGAAACAAGCCCCTTGACTCCCAGCAACGAATCCCTGGCATATTGTTGATGCGCAATCTTCGCCTGAACTTCCGATAAATCTTTCTGTTTCAGCATATTCCTATAATAAACTTCATTCTTCACAATACGCGCTTTCACCAGCTCTATCTTTTTCAAATGATACGCCAGCTCCTTAAACTGCCTGTATTCGGACATAGACAGGTAAAAAGACGAATAAAGGGATTGCAAACTGCCAAGCCGGAGTTGCTGCGAGGGCACCAAGGCAATAGTATCCAGACTATTCTCCGCCTGTCGTAACAATTCCTTGAGACGGAGTATATCATTCGTACCGGCCGGATTCTCTATCACCGCAAGTAACGTATTCGCTTTCACCTGCTGATTGTTCCCGACATACAATTCCTGTAATTTCCCCGAAGTCCTCGCCACTACCGCCGACACAGGCGTGGTTCCGGTCAGAGTTACCGTAGAACTGATAACATCCGGATATTTGAATACGGCACTGCCTACAAGCAGCATCAGAACAACACAGGCTATCATCGCGATTCCCCAACGGACAATCCATGCGGGGACGGCACTCAGCACTTCATTGAATTCTTCGCTTCTTAATTCTATTTCCGGTTTCCTGTTTTCCATACGCTATACTCCCAGTTCCAATTGATTCTTCACCAATGTGTAGTAAGCTCCTTTCTTCGCCGTCAATTCCTTATGAGTGCCCGACTCAATCACCTTTCCGGCTTCCATCACCACGATATTATCCGCATTCTGCACCGTGCTGAGCCGATGCGCCACCACTACCACCGTCTTTCCTTCATAAAACTGCGTCAGATTATCCAATATCTTTTTCTCATTGTTGGCATCCAGTGCATTCGTAGCTTCGTCAAAGAAGAGAAACGCCGGGTTCTTATAGACAGCCCTCGCAATGAGCAACCGTTGCTTCTGCCCCTGACTCACGCCGTTTCCTTCCATACCAATCTTACTGTTATACTTTTGCGGGAGTGATTCGATAAATTCCTTGATATTGGCCATCTCCACCGCATTCAACAGTTTCTTCGTATCTACCGACTCATCGCTGACAGCAATGTTTTTCGCAATGGAATCCGAGAAAAGAAATCCTTCCTGCATCACGGCGCCGGTATTTTGCCGCCACAAATGAGGGTTAATGTCTTTCAGCGAATAATTCCCCACTTTAATGTCCCCTTTTACCGGATTATAAAAGCCCAGCAGCAGTTTGACAACAGTCGTCTTACCGCTACCGCTGGCACCTACAATGGCAGTCACCTTGTTGTGCGGAATGGTGAGATTCAGATTATCCAGCACATAATCCCTTTCCGCACCGTCATAGCTGAAACAGACATTCTCCATCGTTATGTCCCTGTTCTCCGGCAACACATTGATTTTGTCATTCATGTCGGTGATTTCTTCCTCTTTGTTATTAATCTCATTGAGCCGTTCAAGGCTTATTTTTGCATCCTGCAATGATTGGCTGAAACTTATCACCTGACCGATAGGCCCCGACAATTGTCCGATGATATAACTGATGGACATCATCATACCCAAAGTTATCTCCCCGTCCACTACCGCTTTTGCTGACAAGAAGGAAATGAGAAGTGATGTCGTCTGGCTGAAGAATATAGAGCCTACCTGCTGAGTCTGTCCCAGTGCAGTACCTTTGATACTTATTTTAAACAGTTTCACTTGTATGGATTCCCATTTCCAGCGTTGTTGTTTCTCGCAATTATTAAGCTTAATTTCCTGCATGCCTGTGATGAGTTGCACCATGTTGCTCTGATTGGCAGAAGCTTGGGAAAAACGTGCATTATCCAGTTTGCGACGGTAACGCATGAAAGAGAGAATCCACACGACATACAAGGCATTCCCCACCAGAAAGACTATCAAAATAGACAGGTTATAATAAGCCATGATACCGGCGAAGATAAAGAAATTAAAAAAAGAAAAGAGAGTGGAAAGTGCTGTTCCAGTCATGAATGATTGAATACGTCCATGGTCGCCAATCCGTTGCAAGATATCACCTATGTTTTTCGCGTCGAAAAAACGGATGGGCAATCTCATCAGTTTGGCAATGAAGTCGGAAATCAAAGTGATGCTAATCCGGGTATTCATATGCAGACTTATCCAGCTCTGAATGAAACCGACTCCGGTCTGGGTGACTGACAGTACAAGCTGCGATACCAGTATCAGCGTGATAAAATTCAGGTTACTATTTCCAATACCCTGGTCGACCATTGCTTGCGTCAGGAAAGGAAGGATAAGCGAGAAAACACTTCCCAACAGCATCCCAATCATCAGTTGGAATAATTGCGACTTGTATGGAAACAGATAGCGCAGATAGAAAGAAAGGTTTTTCTTTTGTTGCTCATGGTCGTCTATACGTTCGTGAAACTCGGGAGTGGGAGTCAGCAACAGGGCGAATCCGGCTTCCTTTCCTTCATCTTTGGTGCTTATCCAGCATTTCTCAAATCCGGCTTTGTCAATAGGATACTTTCCTTTGGCGGGATCGGATATACAGAATGTGTAATCTTCCGCTGTCTTACGTTTCCACAATAGATTTTTTTTCTTCCTGATATCATACAGTACTACAAAATGATTCTGATTCCAATGAAGAATACAAGGCAGCGGGACATCCTCAATCAGTTGTTGAAGGTTGATACGTACTCCCTGCGTTCTCATGCCTATGCTTTCGGCGGCATCACTAATACCTAACATGGATACCCCCTGACGGGTAATGAAACTTCTTTCCCGCAGATTTTGAAGAGAATAACAACGACCGTAGTATTTGGCAATCATGCGCAGGCATGAGGGACCACAGTCCATTGAGTCAAGTTGCTGGTAGTGAGGAAAAGATTTAATCATTGATTTAATAATTTATCAAACATATTCTCAACCCAGTGAAGCCAACAAATCTTTATATCCCTTTAGCATTTGCTTTTCACTATAATAACTATGGTATATTTCCCGCGCATTCCTTCCCAAAGTCTTTCTTAACTCTTCTGAAGACAACAGCTCATCAATAGCTTTTGCCAAGTTACAAGAGAACTCTTCCGTATCCTCCCTGTTCCCAATTGGAGCTATCAATGCATTTACACCATCTTGAAATATATTCCGTAGACCAAAACCATCAGATGCAACAACAGGAAGACCATGCATCATCATCTCGATTCCAACATACGGGCACTGCTCATAATAGGAAGGAATCACACCGACATCAGCAACAGCATACCACTTCTCCAGTTCCTCTTTACTTATTAGCCCTAAAAATGACACACACGTAGCAAAACCTGAAGAAATAGTTAGCAGGTTTTCAATCCGATTGCCATTGTCGGAACCGATAATGACCAGACGGACACCAGGCTTCTTTTTCAATAGGAAATGAAAGGCATTCAACAGGGCATACACACCTTTTTGCATAGTAGGCCTGCCTACATAAAGAATTATCTTTTCATCTGCGGGAATAAACAGTTCTCTCTTCAACTCTTCACGGGTGGCGCACTGCACATCATTTCCATCACATTCTTTCAGCCCGTTAGGTATCAAGAATAGCTTTTCCGAAGGAAGTGCATACACTGTCTGCAATAAATGGCGGGTATCCTCGGACAAACACACCACACGGTCTACGAAACCATACGTTTTTACTTCCCTCGCATAGAAATCTTGTATATGCCGTGCATTCTCCTGTTCATCGTTTGCCGCTTCTATGATTTGCCTGAACCTACGTTCATCACCCATACAACCGGAAGTCCATCCCAAATCATGGATGATAAAAACCACTTTAGACAGCGGAAAGTCACTCTTCAGCATCTCCGCCAATCTCTCGCAAGGCGAATGATTGACAAAAAACAGGTTGTCGGGAGAATCAACGATATACAACCTAAGCAACCGAACCACAATTCCGGCATGATGCGTAAACTGACCTGCGGGGAAAAACGGGAACAACATTCTTTCCATTCTCCCCTCTCCGTCCCGCTCAATGGTAAGTTCCTTTACATCCGCATTGAAAACCAACATACAGACCGCTGCATCCAACTGCTTCATACAGTTGCAAAACTCCTTCAGGAAAGAGCCTATGCCGTTCTTCTGAGAACTGACATATTCATCAAACACAAAAACCTGCCTCTTCATATCAACAATTGCCTTAACAACAAACCTGCCAATCCATCCCTCAACCCCAACGGAGAAACGCCTATTTGCTCTTGCTCCACAACCGGAGAACCTACAAATTGCAACACATCCAACGGATAATCAGGCATCGAACGCGTTTCATACCAATGCATATACATGCTACCTAACCGCAGGAAAGAATCTTCCCGTTGTCCGGCATCCACCAACGTTTTTACCTTCGCATACAAATCCGAGAAATAAAGCTCATCGAAAGGAAGCTGTTCCTTGTTGCCACGGATATGTATCAGTACATAGTGCAACAAACCTTCCAGCCCGTTTTCCAAAGACGTATCGGTCATTCTTCGGACATCGAATGCCATGATTTTCTTGTCTATCTCTTCACAAACCTCAACACCATCGCCTTCCACAAAACCACTTTGAAGCAAGTATTCGAGTCCCCAGCCTATACCGGTGAATCCTTTTTCGAAATTTAATGGCAATTCATCATTCAGACGTCCAATCTGGTTTTCCAATAAATCATCCAATAGCAACTCATATACTTCTGATTGAGTATTTCTATAAATATGAGCAAACGTTAATATTATCCCCATTTGTCCATTAAAGAGCCCCAAATCCGAAACAAATTTTGATTGCAAAAATAACACATGAATAACTCGTTGGGTAAAATCAAAGGAATTACTCTCCATATTCATTTTTATTAGCTTTTATTACTAATTCAAGTCTATTCAATAAAGAAGAATAAACAGCATCATGCGGACAAGAAAAATAATGCCGTTCTACTTTCTTTTGAATACATGTACCTGAACACGAAGGTAACAGATTACACTCTAAACATTTAGAATTTTCGAATGACGAACTTTGATAATAATCATAATAATGAGAATTTACAATAAGTCTACCATCTTGCTCCAAATATCCAATAGAATTATTTAAATCTAAAAAATCTCTCGCTGTACATTTATATACATTCGAATCATAATTTACAACATACTGAAGCATATTCTCCACGTAACATCCCCCTTTATAAAAAGAACAACTACCTTCGCTTATTTTATAACCTTTGTCTGCAAAAACCTTCAATTTGCTTTTTATTACATCACCTATTCCATTTATATCTTTCTTAAACTGCCATACAATTTGAGGACTAATACGAATTTTTCCTCTTACATCTTCTGGAAAATCCAAAGCAATCTCATCTATTGTTGAAATATTTTTAGGAGTATAATTAATGCGAAGAACCATTCGTACCTCCTCTATATTACGGCACAAAGAAATCATATTGCCAATTATGCGAACATATGTATTTGAATCCGTTTTGCAAAAACGAGTTTTATTATGATAAAATGAATTACCATCTAAAGTTATCTGAAAAGAATTCAACTTTATTTCATTCATCTTATCAATCATAGCATCTGTTATCAGATATCCATTTGTAGTAATAGAATGTAAAAAAAGCACATTATTCTCCAAGCATAATTGCAAAACAGATTTACTTATTGGATATATGACCTCATTAAAAAGCAGCAAAGGTTCACCTCCAAACCAATCCAAATGAAAAGAATCTAATCTATTTTCTTTAAACAAATTCTCTATAAATAAAATTATAGAATCCACGGTATGCTGATTCATAGCGCTTTCAATATGATTCTCATAACAATACCAACACTTAAAATTACAATCCACTGTTGGTAATATCGTTATTCTTGCATTATGGTTACCATACCTCATTTCACGATTTATACGTAAAATCACATTTTCTTCAACCAAATGCTCATCACAAATAAAATGACTATTTTTTAACTCATCTATAAGTTCTTGAGGGAATCCCTCTAAACAAGAATTCTGCTTCAAACATCGAAAAAGTTCGTCATCAACCTCACTAAACGCCCCTGTCAACTGATTATAAACATAGTACCTATCATCACTTGTGGTATATATATTATATTTACTTGATTTCATTTTCATATATTTTTTGTACACAATTAAAAATTTCATCCTTACCTTCCAATACAGATTGTATGCTTGGTTTATAGAAATAATCAGGTTGAATTCCATCCTCAAACATGCCCAAAGGAAGCAAAGGTTTACGAACACAAATACGATAATAAGAATTATGGAATGGTAATTTATATACTAAAGGAGCCCCAGTACTTCCCCCAGAGGGTGTACCTACTAAAATTGCTCTCTGAGGAAAATGCAACTTTAGCGCTATAAGCAGATCTTCTGCAGCAGACAATGTACGATCTCCTATTAATATAAACAACGGCTGTTTAAATAAGGGAAGATTTGTCTTGTATAATGTCTCACTACTTAATGTATCAACTTTCATATTCTCATAGTAGTCCACATATTGCTTATATCCAAATCCACGTGATGCATAAAAAGCATTATTAACACGAGTCACAGAAGGATAAGTTTCCATCTTTTCAACATCCAAAAAACTCATCAACAGAGTATCACCCATTAGTTCATTCCCGCCCGAACAATACCGTAAATCAAGAACTAAATAGTCGGCTTTGCCCACCTGCTTTACCACACTATTCAACAAATTCGTCATAGAGAATCTAACTAAACGATCAAAACGGAAATAAAAATAGGAATTATCAAATGAGTCTTTCTTTAAATATGCGTCTGTTCTTTTATAATTATTTATTATATTTGAATTAAACAATGCCAACATATCTTTTTTAGCAACACGTTCCTCTATAACATTGTATTTGATATAGACATTATTAATATCTCCTGACGGCGTCTTTATACACAACAATATAGAATCATTCTTATTACCACAAGCAATAGAAGCTATGGCTTGCCTTTTTCTATTTTGCAATGTACTACCAGCCGTATAAGGAAATGTATATTTTTCCAAATACTGTTCAGTAGGAATATCATTTATTTTCAGAAGTAAGCTGCCTAAAGGCACAGCGTTCTTTATCTTATCAGACACGCCATTTATATAGAATTCGTCAACATTATACTCAATATCAATAGGCAAATAATCAATCTCTTTATCGGATGTCCAATATTGCCTATAATCCAATTGTGTGTGTCCATCCTGTATCGTTGCGATCAGTTTCTCCAATAACTTATAATACTCCCTATCTGTCATTGGGTTCATAACCGCAGAAACACTACTAACAAAGCAACTATCCCAATTAATTTCCAATAAACGATTCGGATCACAATAATTGTGGGAAACATCCTTCCATATTTTCGACAGCCAATATATACGCTGGTTTACCGTATAACTCTGAGCTGTCAAATTACCTCTAAAAACGAGAATTATAAAAAAGAGTAAATAGTACCTCATATGCATTTCTACAAATTAAAAAAGTGGAGATTTCAAATTTACCAATCATTATCTCCACTTTGGTTTTAAAAGCCGGCAGTATAAATCAACAGCCAGATGTTGTTCCGGAAGTTCCACATGAACAATTCTCTATTTTGTTCGTATTATCATCATTTCCAGCGCACACGCAGCCACTAGCCTCATTAGTATTATCATCACACCACCACCAGCCTTGTGTACTACCTGAGCAACTACAAGGATTTCCTTCGTTTATATTAGACATGGCACCGCCAGTCAGGGTTCTCATCTCTCCATCAGTTAGATTTTTCCCTAATACTATTCTTTTCAGAACTTTCATAACTTATGTATTTCAAATTCATTAATAGACTAAAAAAATTACTTTATAAGAGCATCAACTCTTAATACTCTTATGTTCAATTACGTATAAATATACATAAACATCTATACAACATAAATTTCATTCGCCTTCTATTACATTTATAGCTAAAACCTCTCATTTTTATTATACAACGATATAAGATGGCGAGTCTTATATCCATAATAAAAAGCAAGACAAAGCTATGATAAACTAGTAATTCCAAATAACTCTACAGATAAGCATCTATTTCTACTTATCAAATCATTACTATTTACAAGCAACAACCGCAAATATAAAAGAACAAATCAAACAAAAGCTATCAAATACAACAAAATATACAATTCGGTAGTAATTGATATACAATCCGGCAGTAATTTGTTAAATTCGTATTTTATGTACGATTCATCATCATCTTCTTAAATGATACGATTTGAGTTTTAAGGATATTATGATATCGTCTGGACGCATTGATTATACAGCCATTTCTAAGGTAAATCCGAAATGTATGTTGATCATTTTCGTACGCATTGACATAAGACAAATTTATGATGACCGATTGGCTACACATACAAAAACAAGAAGGGAGACACTTTGCAATCCGTGACATTGAAGTCTGAACATAGATACGTTCCTTCTTTTCAGTTCCTATAATAACATAAGGTCGGTCGGTCACAAAAAAGACTATATCTTTATAAGCAATCATACGTACTTTAGTACTATCTGATAATAAAACCCCTTCGTCTGTAAAAAATAAATCATGGTGTTTCATAATTGTGTTCATTTTTCTATTTTATCAACAATGTGCATTTTGATACTTTCATCATTCCATCATTCTTAAAATGTATTTATAATCATCTTTCATCGTATTTCCGTTTTCTATCTATTACTTACATTAGCCTTGCTTCGATTCTACCTTTCGCCAGTCTCACCATCCTTATGAAAGCATGCTCCCGCTGTTCTTCAATCAACCCGGCCAATTCATCAGACAAAGTTTTCCTCTTCCACTCTAAAAGTGAATCATACCTTGATATATCCCGGCAATATCTCATTATATCATCCGCCAAATCTTTAGGAGAAGTATAATCCCTCACATCTATAAAGGCATGTTCTCCGGGAGAAAACGTCTCTATATTCGGAGCACCCAGATAAATCGGCACAGAACCGACAGTCAACGGTTCAAAGAATTTTTCCGTCACATAATCCTGACTTACCGCATTTTCAAATGCAATAGTAAACTTATATTGTTTTATTATATCCAATTTGGTAATATATCCTTTATCTTCATCCAATACGCAGTTCCTTCTCCAATTGCCATAAGAATCAATAGGTAAGTATTCTATTAATTCTGAAATATACTCCAACCGATGACTTTTATTCACAGGACTGGATATAAACATACACACATCTTTAGTCTTTTCACAAGGTGGAGTAAACAGCTTTTCCTTAAAAGTATAGTCATAATATGGCAACACAATATCCGAATCCAAATGATAAGTCATCCAAAGATCAAATATATCTTTCAACTCATCGGAAAACATCCAAGGATAATTAACTTCACTTTCATAGCTCCACGCTACCCAAATCTGATGTTCCGGTTTCTCAAGATCACCCTCCAGTTCACGATATAAAAAAGGAAGATTGAACACCACAACATCAGCAACCGACATTTTGTCTCGATCATACGTGATATGTATATCGCAAGGTAAAATCTGCAATAGTTCATCCATTCTCAGTTGGTCATAAATAGAGAATTTTGTGCGGCGTATCTTTGTCCAAAATAAAACCAGCATACCATTTTGTGTTTCATAATATTGTACTTAGTCCATGTTTCAAAGTTACGAAAACGGCAATTAACATCCAAAAATCGCGATGGACATTTTTAAATATTTTTCTCACTAATAATCAACACATTAGACAATAAATTCAAACTCTCGATGGACACACTGAAAAAGCAGCAGTCAAAAACAAGGAGACAATTCAACCTTTTATCCGATTTTCACCATAAGTATTCTTAAAATGTATTTCATTTTCAATACCCATGCCTGAAACTTATTTCGAGGTTTCAATACCAACAGATAATCATAGAATGGTAGCAAATATTCATAATGTGTAACCGCTTTACGATAATGGCTAACGATTTTCTCCTGTGCATTGCAGGTAACAGCAAGCCTCAACATATGCTTATGATAATTCATATAAATCCGGTCTGTTATCTCATCCTCTACTGAACGTATAAAACGGATACACGAATCAAAGTCAATTGTACGGGAAGTGTTGGAGCAATGATAAATCACTGTAGGAGTAATTTTCGGAAACATCCTGTACTTCCGGCTATACCTGACTACGAAGTCGTAATCCTGATGCCGATGAAGTTTCTCATCCCAAAGAATCTCTTTTGCACTTGAAGAAGTCATTACAAGCGTAGAAGTCTGCGCTCCATATCCTGTGGAAAGCAAAAAATCAATCATTGTTTCACTTTCCTTTACCGCACGGGTGGTAAACACAGAATCCGTTTTCCTCCTAAGAATCAAGCTGCTATACACACAGTCGGTGTGTCCCTCCGACAGAATACGAAGAGAATCCTCCAAATGGCTCTCCAACCATTCGTCATCAGAATCAAGCATGGCAACATATGCTCCCCGACTGTGAAGGATACCATAATTACGAGCTACATTGGCATTGGTATGTTCCGTCAGACGGTAATAAAATATACGAGAATCACCTAGCGCCTCAATTATTGGGAGAAGTTCCATATCCGAACCGTCATCCACACAGATTGCTTCCCAACGTGTATGACTCTGTTTGCATACACTTTCAAGCGTTCTTCGGAGCTCGACTGAATTATAGCAGGGAATAACGACCGATACTAGCGGAGTATCATCAAGAATTATTGCATTTTCCATCAGAATTCAATTTTTTAACTATTAAATAAATTTTCGGTCAACTCCGATATCCGCTCCCGACCATATTTTCTGCGAAGTCCATAGCTCTGCCTGAGACGTCCAGAACGAATGAGAAGCAGGAAGTCCTAACGGCAAAAAACCAAGACTGGCCATATAAAGACTGCCCGTATTCGTATAATAGTCAACAACATGTGGCTGATAACCATTTACGCCCAATGTCAAATACCCATTGGGAGTATAGTTCTGCTCTCCCTCAAACATTTTTTTGAATACAGCAGTAAGTGCTGTCCGTACTTGTCCACAGGACAATGATTGTGGAAGTTCTTCATTTAAGGCCAACATTGCCAATGGTTGAAATACAGCCGTACGATAAGTAGCCGAACGTCCCACAACAGGGAAATAACCTTCGGGAGAGATGAGACGTTCAAGAATACATCCATAACGTTGCATTCTTTTCAGTGCTTTTTCATACAAGGAAAGATAAGACGGGTTCAAAAACTCCGCCAACGTTTCCAGACACTCCACATACATGGGATGAATCACATAACTGCTATAATAATCAAACGCGAAATGAACGCCGTCCGAATACCATCCGTCTCCTACGTACCACTCTTCCATTTTGTTAACAGCAAGAGTTATCCGGTATAAGTCATAAGCTTCACCTGCTACCAGCAAAAATGTTTCTATAATAGCGGGAAACATCAACCAGTTGTTGTAAGGTGGAGTTATCCGGCGTAGTCTTTTAAACCGCTCAATATAGCGCTGCTTAGTCTGGAGAGACAAAGGAACCCACAATTGCTCATATCCACGCAAGAAACTATGTGCAAGATAAGCTGCATCTACCAATGGTTGCAATTCTCCTTCCCAAAACAACAGGTCGGGGCTATCAGGGTCTACAGCATTCGCATAGCTTTGAAGAGCCCACTCGCGGAGTTGTTTGCGCCGACCGCCTTCCGGTGTTTCATCCTCCGGCAATGACACCCACGGAGCCAAACCCGCCATCAGTCTGCCGAAACATTCCAGATAAGCGACTTGCCTGTTCCGTCCGTCCCAAGTACGGCTGTACTCTATTGGCATGTGTTTCTTCAACATACCTTTACTCATATTGCTTAACACCGGAGCTGCCATTCGATAAAAGGTATGGCACCAGAAGTCACGGTCAGTTTTGCATAATATGTTTACCGTATTTCCCATATGACTTTAACAATTCAATTAATCAATACCACTATTGTTTCACACATCATAATACTTTCTGCATTTTTTCTTTCGCCAACATCGCCATTCTAATAAAAAGGATGAATATGCTGCTCTTCAATCAAATCAGCTAAAGTCCCATTCAACGGTCGCTTTTTCCATTCAAGCAATTTGTCATATAAACTACGGTTGCAACAATACCGTTGAGTTCCTTCGCCAATGATTCAGGAGAATCATAATTCCGTACATCGATTATAAGCATGCAATCCGGGAGCCAGTTTATCCACATCAGGCACTCCCAAATACACGGAAACAGAACCGGCAATCAAAGGATCAAAAAACTTTTCCGTCACATACATCTAAACGCTAAAACACCGCACTCTCCCCTCCACTATTCTCAATACGCTGATAATTACTTTCACGCTGGCGACCGAATTTTATATTCCAGGACATTCTGATTCTAAACATCGTATTTCCCTCCGGGTTATACATGCGCTCGTCACTCAAGACAAAACGATTCAAAGACTTCGTTTGATAAAGATATGAATGACCGACCGCAAAATTAACCCCTCCGCCAAGTTTCAGATTTTTCCATTTGTAATCCAATCCTAAGCCAATACCGCCTTTGCCACTATAACGAACCACCTCATTAGAAAGCGAATTTGCACCTCTATTCGCACTGCCGGACAATGTAAGGTTTCTGTAAGTCCAATTTATCCCCACATTATAATACCAGCTATTCAAAGAATGCGAGTAATCTTCCGCCGCATTCTCACGAAAAGAATAACCTATGCGACCATATATATTCAGTCGCCTGTCAAAGGCTGACCAGTCGCCGCCTGCCTCCACGTTGACTGCGTGGGCATATTTCCCATTTACGTATTGAGTGATAAAACGGTCGTTCTCCCGGAAGATACTCCCCAAAACCGGATGAACGGTATAGGAGTCGCTCACATTCAAGGTAGTCATCAGGTCACCGCTATACCAGGTGAAGAGCAAAGAATTTAAATAATTCGTGATAGTCCCCAATCGTGGATTACCTCTACGAGCCTGATAGCCATCTTCGACCACTTCCACATCATTCAGGTTTCTTAATGAAGGGACTGATACGGATAAAGTTCCGCTATAACGAAGTTGGACATTACGACCGAACCGATACCCCATCCGCAAGGAAGGGGCCACACTGAAACTGGAGTTATTGCCCGCCTTCTGAAGTATGCGTTCAAACCGCCCTCTCACGCCGCCCGAATAGTTGAAACGACCGGAACTTGACATCCACTCTGCATAGCCACTAGTGGAAAAACGGTCCATTTCACTTTGATAACCCGTAGTTCCCGAATAAGAAATATCGGCAAGGTTCAGATGCTGTGTCACTCCGGCAGTAAGTTTGGAACGTTTCCCAAACCGCCTCTCATAAAGCCCTTCGGCGGTAATCAGATAAGTATCACCATCCGCATCCGAAAGAATATCCGTGAGTGTATTGCCTTCCTGCGTCTCCCGATAGGAACGATGAGAACCGGTGTATACATACGAACCCATCACTTCAAGAGCCAGTAATTGTTTGTGCTTCATCTCCTTCTGATAATAGAGGCTATACCTCGCTTTCTTGTCACGATAATATGTGGCAGTTTGTTTGCTTATCGCAGGCTGTTGCCCTTCGTAAATAGCCCCGTTTCCGGTTCCCTTGTTGGGAGTACCATAGAAAGAATAGTTCAGCTTAGTAGTAAACAATACATTTTTAGGATCAAAATAACTGTAACTGAGTGCACCGTTATAAATATCTTCATGATATTTGGAAGGAAGTCCCGCTTCTTCCCGTACCAATGTCCGGTCTCCCTCAAAATTGTATATGGTAGTCTTGTTACTATACCTTTCATTAAAATGAGCATAGGAATTTCCTCCGGAAAAGAAAAACTCGGATTTGCGGTGATTCACCTTGATACTCCCCGATTCCGTTCCGGTGGCACAATCAACAGCATTGTAAGTGAACAACTTGGCGGTTCCGCCTGATTCTTTACGCTTTACATAAAAGTCAATCACAGCGCCCGCCCCGTCATAACGCATAGAGGGCATATCATGATATTCCACACGCGTCACCAGTTTGGGGTCGAGCCCGCGAACATCGTTCAGGTCGGCAGGGCCTCCATTAATCCGCAACTGCACAGCACCATCCCTCAGAGTTTTTATACTATTAGTAGCCATATCCACAACAATGCCATGCAACCGCATCTTGTCGACAAGCTCCACTCCGTCCATTGCATTTTCTTTTTCAAACTTGCCGGGATAGATTATCTGCCGGTCGAATTCCATCACAACACGCTGCGCCGTCACCGTAGTCTCATCAAGGGTAACCGCCTGCTCCTGCATCACTAATTGCAAGTCATGAATATTTTCCACCAAATTATCAATCCGAATACGGGCAGCCACATACCCTACACAAGAAGCCTGCAACCGGTAGTTGCCATGAGATATCTTCAGCAATTCGAACCGGCCTTTCCTGTCAGTCGTGACAGCTTTTACTATTTCAGTACTATCCGCCGCATCATACAAAACTACGTTCGCATACTCAATAGGAACTTTCCTGGTATCCACCACTACACCTTTCACATAAGACGTCTGCGCATGGGCGAAGATGCCCGACAATAAGAAATTCAAAAGAAGGAATCGTGTTTTATTCATAAATATACTACTTATGATTTAATGATTAAAAATTTGTGTTTTCTGTTTGTAAAGATAACGAATCAAAAAACGATATCCAAAAAACACGATGGACATTTTCATTTTTTATAACACTAATACACAGCGACTTACAAAATAAAATCAAAATCTGATGGACAACGACAAATAGCGTCTGTGCTTTTCTGTCAGAAAATTAGGGTAACCACGCCAAATTTTATTTATATCCTACGCAAAAACGAGCCAAATATCTGTTTCATCATAGTTTCGGATCAGCGTCGTACTAGAATAAAAAAACAAAATCATTTCTCATATTCTCATAGCAAAACATATTCATCTGATTACTAATCACATAAAGAATGAGAATAAAATTATTTACATGCATTTCTCATTGTTTTATCAAGAAAACACGCTTAAAACAATGCATTTCTCATCCTGTTACCGGCATTTCTCATCCATCAAAAATAGTATTCTTATAGTTTGATCATCAACACTTAATGAACTGTAGCAAAACTACCGCTCATCTTCATCATAACTAGCTGATATCCAAAGATTATGCTATTGCAATCAATAGATTTTCAATAAGACATCTCTATCGTTGCACTCCAGTGAACAGATTCGTGCACTAGAGTGCACATGTCTATCTACTTGAGTGCACCAGTCTGTTCACTGGAGTGGAATAATACGGATGAAGGCAGGAAAACACAACAATGTCTGTTGTGAAAGACATGTTGTCTACCGACTCAACACACAAACTACGGTTATATTATCCTATACATATTAGTATCCTGAAACAAGGACAAGTATAATATACAGCATGAGAAATGCAAAATAAAGTATGAGAAATACCTTCTTTGAAGGCATTTTAGAGCCATAAACTATGAGAAATGCATGTAAACATTTTAATTCTCATAGTCTACACCTCTAATTATCAATCAAATACCATTCTTCATGAGAATATGAGAAATGTTTTTGCTTTTTTCGCATAGAGGACGATGAGGGCTGTCCCGTCATCACGACTTCTTATTTTATGATATTTACATCGCACCAACAGCATCTTTGAAAGACATCCCCTGCGGAATCATCAGTTTGTCCTTCAAACGCTGCTTACGTTTACTCAAGCTGTGCGATGAAATACCAAAGAAAACAGCCTGGTTTCTATGCTTTACTCCTATGTAACAAAAATAACAGAGAGCAATCTCCTCTTCGGACAGACAATCATATTTAGCCAACCAGGTTTTCAACGCATCTCCATAAAGGATATCCATAAGGGCAAACAGCCGCTTCCATTCCTCAGCTACCAATATGTGGCAAAGAGTGGCAGGAGACAGAATCGTATGCATCAATATATCAATATATTTTTGATACCCGGAGAAAGTCTCATCATCCGGGCAAATGGCTGTCAAGCCACAAGCAAAATTTGTATTCATATGCCGCCTCCTTGCCAAATCATAAAATATAAATAGTGTTTTTCACAGTATCTTCATTATTACAATTGTTTCGCCTGCATCTTCAGCCGAATATATCCTTTCGCCGCCTGCTCCTTCAGCGCAATCCCGATACGGGTATAAGCCGGAGCATTCACTTCGATGGTTTCAGAAGTAAATGCGACCTTGCCGGATGCTTCGATGTTGACAATCATCTGTTCTGTGCCGCTAGTGAGCAAAAGACGTGTATCGTCCAGAACCTTCCAGTCGGCTTGTGTTGTTATGGCTGTTTCGAACCGGATGGGTGTATCGGCTGTAAATTCGTCACTGACAGTGAAACTACCTTCACCCTGGCGGTCATAGACGAAAGTACGGATCAACTTATCCAGACTGGGGGTAGAATAAGCTGACGTATAGTCAATACTGAACAAGTCTTTTTCTTCTGTAAATTCTTTCCTGAGCACAATGGCTTTCGCTGCAGAACCGGCAGATTGCGTTTTCCCGTCTACCACCGGAACAGGATGACCGAAAGAACCTTTGATCTTATATTTCGCAGGAGCTTCCGCGCTGAAATAATCACCGGGATAAGAGAAAGGGCCGCCCTGGTCACCAACCATCGTACTCTTTCCCAAAGCGACGGCATAAGAACCGACATCATTATGATTATGGTTTTCGGCATTATTACCACCTTTGGCCGAGACAGCCAGCAGATACGAACTGCCCGCGGCAGGACGCGCAACGAGGATTCCCGCTTTTTCGTAGTAAGCACGTAGAGAGTCAGAGTCTTCCTTTAACGCCTGACGGACAGCATCCGTCATTTCCATCTTCCATACTTGCCGGGGAAACAGTTCTATGAGATACAGAGAGAAGTTATTTCCTGCCGGAAGAATGTATTTTTCTGCCGGTGAAGTAACGCCAAGCGCACGGTCACAATAATCCGTAATGAATTTATCTGTCGACAGACCGATACGGCAATCGGAATAAGCCGGACATACACCCTCATTCATCTGTATCTTCTTACCATATCGGGCGATACGCACAAATTTAGGGTCACGGAAAAAGTCTATCCTGCCTTGTGTGGCACGGCATACTTCCTCACGTAGCAGAATATAGGCACGGAAACCGTAATTGTAATAACCGACGCCTTCACTGCAATAACCGTCGTCGGCATACCCTTTCATACCGTACACGTTATATTTTTCGGCTGCGGCTACGAAATAAGCACGTTCTTCCTTATCCGCCAGCAGAGTGAGGGCAGCACCTGTAACGCCTGCCAGACAAACCGAGTTCCAGTTATTTGTTGCCGTGAACCACCAGAAAGGTTTACTCTCTTCCAGGCAACGGTATACGGGACGAAACACTTTCTCACGGAAAGCGCACTGCACACGAGCCTTTACTTCCGGCGACAAACGGTCGTCGAGCATGGCTACACACTGCGCGATTCCGTTTCCGGCCGTGGCAACCACCAGATCGACATAATAGTCCGTACCGTGATAATTCTTCAAATTGCGGTCGTGAGCGGGAATCGACCACGAGTTCTGATTGCAGAGAGCAACCAGAGCTTTCTCAATGGCGGGAATATATCGTCTTTTGTTTTCAAGGCATTCGGCCAATGTCAGCCGGAAGAGATAATGATAACGCACATTCATCATGTTTTCACCCGGCAGGCGGATATTCGTCTTGTTCAGGTGCAGATACAATGAATCGACAAAAGGCGGCATACCCTTTTTCAGTAATGCGGGGGCTTCTTCTGTCAGCAGTTTTTCTGCATTGCCGCTCTCCTTTACTTTGTTCCAGAAAGTACGGTCTTTGTAGGAAACACCCATTCCTTCCGGTTTATCGGGCAGCATGGCGGCGATTTCACGGATACGGCTTTGGGAGATATTCGTATTTTGTCTCGGGGTATCCTGTGCCATACGATAAACTTCCGTCCCTGCCAGCAGGAAAGCACCCGGGCCGTATACTTCGGTCATATCGGGAGTCACCTTTTTGGGATCGGCACCGATAGGCTGCACGTATCCCAGTTTGCCGTCTTCTCTCACAGCCGATACCAAGGCCTGCCATCCTTTCTCCACCACAGGCAGAAATTCGTCCTTCGGCAAAAGCCCCTCGTTGATTCCATAGGCAAGGGCGTAAACAAAGAAACCGCTGCAACTCGTCTCGGGCGACGGATAGGAAGCAGGGTCGAGCAGGCTTGCGTGCCAGAAACCGTCCTTATTCTGGAGAGGGGCAATCCGCCGGCATAACTTCTGAAACAAATCCTGATAGAACGGACGGTATTTGCTTTTGGCAGGAAGTTCACGCAGCATCTCTACAAGTCCGCCGAGCACCCAACCGTTACCGCGTCCCCAGAACACTTTTGCGCCATTGGCTTCTTTCATTGTAAAATAACGGTGGTCACGGTAGAAGAGGTTTTCTTCCTTGTCGAACAGGAAGTCATAAGTGGCTTTGTATTCCTTGTCCATGAAACGGATGAATTTCTTGTCACCTGTGATATTGTAGAGTTTCATGTAGACAGGTGGAGCCATGAACAGGGCGTCGCACCAAGTCCAATGTTCCAATGTGCTTGCGTCGCCATAATTCAGTTCGAACGAGCCGGAAGGCGGGTTGTCAATCACCCATCCGGCACGTGCCTGTGTCGGAATGAGCATGCTTTTCCTCTTGTACTTTTCGTACATATACAGATACATCTGCGAAATACAGATATCATCCGCATGATACATCCGCTGGTCTACCTGCCAGTAGTTACGGTTTCCCAAACGTAACAGCCATTTATAATAGGAATCGTCCTTGTCCGTCTGCTCGGCTATCGCAGCCCAGTGGACAAGTCCCAGGTAGAAAGTGGCATTCACCCAGTTGAGGTCGCCATAAACAGCTTTGTTGTAATGAGCAATCTGCCAGTCGGCCACCCGCCGCATCGACTGCTTCACTTCGGTTTTAATAAATGTCTGCGCAACTGTAGTACACAAATAGCCCGTGCATAGGGCAAGGGTTAAGAGTAATTTCTTCATAATACTATAATTTTTATTCAAGGCAAAGATAACGGGCATTATGGATTAAATAGAGTCATATTTTCCGTATAAGCTGCTCTTATCTTCCATAAAGAAAGAAAAAAGCAGCTTTCCGAACAACTATATCAACTAACCCAATTACTGAATACCTGATTTATGAGTATTCAATTTCTTATCTATCAATAAGCCGTCAATGATCTTCAGCCCGAATCTCACTTTACGTTTTGCCTTGAACTTCAAGAGACATAAGTCAACGGTTCCTTCAAGGGTCTTCTTGTTTCCTATGTTGACAAAAGTCGGATACAGGGCTTTCGAACCATCGGTATGGAGACGGTCGTAAGTCAGATTCTCCATTGCATTCATATTCTGCAATTCCACCCCGACAAATTCATAATCCTGCTGATTGTAAGGTAAAGCAAAGCTGAATGCGTTGACTGCACGCAGGTCGATGCCTTTTACCTGGATTTCAATGATCTCATCTTTGTCATATGCTTGTTTCGGGGTGCTGATTTCAATCGTGCCGTCCACTTTATCCGTACCACGGTTATCAGCACCGCCTTCAAGCTGTGTGGCAACCACCGAAATATCATAAGCGTCAATCAGCCCGTTCTTGTTGATATCACCATTGCTGATGTATCCTTCAAAGTCGGAGTCGCCCTTTCTCAACCCTGTATAGTTGGTATAAGACGTCAGGTCGTTGCCGTCAATCTTACCGTCAACGTTGATGTCTCCCTGCAGATAGCTTTCCGTTCCGGGCACTTTGAACACGTAGATTTCTTTGCCGGAACCGTAGTTGCCGACAGCTTCCGTAACGGTTAGTTTGATATAGCGGGCAGTAGGATGACTGGTGAAATTGAATATCTTCACATCATCGTCACGTTGCCATTCAAATGTTCCGGCTTCTGTCCACTGTTCTTTATTCATGCTATAAGAAACGGTTCCTTTCAGCAATGTTCCGTTGCCGGCGTTGGTGCGTGGCAGGTAGTGGAACTTATCCAGTTGGTTGACAGTCACCAAGTCCATAACCAGTTCGAACGGAACGGCTTTTGCTCCGTATTTCGTATGCCAGATGTCACCCGACTCTACAAAGTCGAACAAGCGTTTCACGCCCACTCTTCCTTGCGAAGCGGCCGAACATTCGCCTTTGATACCACGGATGGCAAATTCCAACGGATCGGATTTGGTTGTAGCACCAAACTCTGTCCAATCGGAAGCTCCGTCCTTGTTGACAGCACGTATCTTGAATGAATAGGATGTTTCGGGCGTCAGGTCTTTAAACAGCAATTCCGTATCCTTTATCGTAGTATACCGCATATCCATGAAATCAATCTCATAGAAATCGGCGTTGGCTACTTTGTCCCATGTCGGTTTCAGCGTATAGGCTTCCGTGTTGGCGTCAGTAATCCGGACAATGGGAGCGGTCAGAGTTCCGGTAGTGATCCGGTGGCGGTCTTCGGGAGCAAAGTTGAATCCTTCAACGCGCAATGTCGTTGTGCCTGCCGTAATATCAGTGGCAGCCAGTTTCACCAGCAGTTGAGGATTCTTGGTGATAATCATTTGCTCAAATTCACTTCCTTTGGTAGCAAACCGGTTCAGGTTGGGAGCCTCATCATAGAAGAATACATTTTCCCCTTTCTCAAATTCGTCTTTCGAAGCGGCTTTTGTCAGTTTCACTTTTTTCTTTCCCAGTTGTGCCGTTACTTTCTTCGGCAGGGCGGTGACATTGATTCTGAACTCTGTTGCCTTTTCTTTCACGAAACCTGCAAAGTCCCCTTTTGCCGGGTAGATGGTTACAGTGACATTATTCTTGCCGTCAACTTCGGATTCGATGTCTGTTGTCACTCCTTTGCCGCGCTTATATTCTTCGGACACTCCGTCGTCGTCATACTCGGTAAAGGTGCTCCTGCCATACGGGTAAAGCTCATAGATACGGATTCCCTTATTGATTTCACTTGTATTGTTATTAGGATTCGTAAGCGGAATAATCGCCCCGTTCTTCACGAATACGGGAAGTTTCCAAAGGGGAGACGCAAAGTTGTTGAGTATGCAGTTCCCTTCATATTTTTCTCCTGTGAAATAATCAATCCATGTGCCTTCAGGCAGATAAATGCCGTCGCGAATATCATTTCCTTTCTCATCCGCTTTAGTTGCCTGATAAATAGGGGCAATCAGAAAATAAGGGCCGTAGAGATATTGATATTGTGTAGCCGTGCCTTGAGTATAGGCATTCGGATATTCCAAAAACATGGCCCTTATCATCGGCATGCCGTCTACGGCTTCTCTGGCGATACTATAGGCATAAGGCATCAGTTCGGATTTCAGCTTCAGATACCATCGGTTGATAGATGTAGCCGGTTCTCCCAAGGCATGCGGGTATTTTTCATTGGAACCCCAACCGTCCATATTCAGTTCCATGGGAGTAAAGGTTTTCCACTGGAAATCACGGGTATTCACTATCAGATTCTTTCCACCGAATATACCGTCCATGTCGGAAGTGATATTCGGTTGCCCGGACAATCCCGAGCCGATATAGGTAGGGATGTGGAAACGGATATACTCCCATACGCCACCCGTCTGGTCGCCCGACCAGATTCCGGCGTAACGCTGCGTTCCCGCCCAGCCGTCGAGGGAGATGATAAACGGTCGGGCATCACTTCCGTAGTAAGGCATGATATGCCCGACGTCAGCCACTCCGTTCAATCCGAAAGAATAACCTGCCCCTACCCAGGCAACGTCAGTTTTCAGCACACGCACTCCAGCATCCCTTACTTCTTTCACAATATCCCTTTGCAACAAGGCGCTCACTCCTTCTTTCGGATGCAGATCCGACTGTGTCCATAGTCCGATTTCCACCCCGTTCTGACGGGCATAATCCCCCAGACTTTTCAGGTTTTGTATGTTGCCGTCCAATGTTTCTGTCTGTCCGTATCCGGCTCCATAGCCATCGTTCGGGAGCAGCCAGCCCAATGGCATGTCATGTTTCTTATAGCGGTCGATTACTGCACGTGCGGAGAATTGGTAGTTGTTCTTTTCTCCGTTCAGCGATTCTTTGATTCCGCCGTTATCTTTCTGGCTTTCTTTATACCGCTTGCCGTCCTCAAACAGGATGCCTTTCTCGTTTTCCACCCAGTAGTCGCGATTATAGGCATTCAGGTGTCCCTGATAGAAGCCGAATTTAGGCAACAGAACCGGGTTTCCTGTCAGTTGGTAGAAGTCATTCAACAAGGCTACCGCTCCGTCATTAATCATATAGAATACGTCCAGATAATCCGATTCGTGATACAACTTAACCTTTCCCTGTTCGGACGCTCCGAAGTCGTATTTCCCTTTCTTGAAAGTGTACCACATGATGCCGTACCCATTCGTAGACCAGTAGTAAGGTGTGGGTGAAGCCACTCCCCCGTCTGTCCAGCTATTCTGGTTTTCGATGGAGATTACTTTGCCCTTATGGGAGAATCGTCCGTTCTGGACACCTCCACCGTAAAAGTATTCTTGCGGGGTTTCTTTCAAGGTCAAAGTCACTTTTCCTTTCTCAAAAAGAGGCGCTTCCAGTTCTTCCACCACAACGGTGTTAGTCGCCAGGTTAGTTACTTTGAGTAACGAGGTCTTTTTATCCAACCGGACTTTTATCTTTTCAGTAGTCAGAAAGACGAAATCGTCATTCTCTTCCAACTCCAATCGGGAGAGTTCTTTTCGAGGATTGTCTACCAATATCTGCGCTTCCGGTTTGGCCTGAGGATCTCTGATTATTCTTCCGGAGTTGTCTTGAAAGACACGGAAGATGTTTGCACCGTAGAAATCCAATGTCATTCGCCGGTTATCGGAGAATAACACTTCGATGGTGGTGGGGTTTATTTTTCTTGCACTAGTAACGAACTGTCCGGACGAAACCGCACACTCAAGCACACTTGCTTTCTCCTGCACCGGGAAAGCATACATCGGAGACAGATGAGATATCGCAAGCATCATGCATCCGAATATGCATCGCTGGCTCATTTTTGTCTGTTTTCTCATGGTTTATAAGTTACACTAAATTGAATATTAAAAATCTCCGGTAAAAGTAGGAAGTGTTTCTATGCAGAGTGAGCCCAAATACCCCTTTAAAAAGACATCTACAATATTATGGAAAATATAGGTATATATTATGGACGAATTATGTATATTATCAGTACAAAAAGAAGAAATTCTTAAAAAACAACTGTTAAAGTTCAGATGGCGGAAAAACGTTCAGTAAAAGGAGAAGAACATATGCATATATCGTCCAAAAATTATACCCCTATTTTCCACAAAAACTAAAACTCCATTTTCATAACACAGAAGTCACCTTATATTACTCTATTAGCCATAAGTTTGCACTACCTCATTATATCGACAATTAATTAAAACTGAAAAAAATGAAAGGCACAAAAAGATTTATTACATTATTTGCATTAGCTACTGCCATCTCCTTTTTATCTTCTGCTCAGGAAGTAAAAACAGAGATACCTTTAAAATATGGAGCTACAAATGAAGGTAAACGACAAGATCCAGCTATGCAGAAATTTCGCGATAACCGTTTGGGAGCTTTTATTCATTGGGGATTGTATGCTATTCCCGGCGGCGAATGGAACGGGAAAGTATATGGCGGGGCAGCCGAATGGTTGAAAAGTTGGGCAAAAGTACCTTCTGATGAATGGATGAAACTGATGGATCAATGGAACCCGACCAGGTTTGACGCAAAGAAATGGGCGAAAATGGCGAAGGAAATGGGAGCCAAGTATGTAAAGATCACGACGAAACATCATGAAGGCTTCTGTCTGTGGCCGAGCAAATATACTAAATATACGGTAGTAAATACTCCCTATAAAAAAGATGTATTGGGTGAAATGGTGAAAGCCTACAATGATGAAGGCATTGATGTACACTTCTATTTTTCAGTAATGGACTGGAGCCATCCGGATTATCGTTCTAACATCAAATCAACAGAAGACAGTGTTGCTTTCAGCCGCTTTTTGGAGTTTACAGACAATCAGTTGAAAGAACTTGCCACACGTTATCCGACAGTGAAGGATTTCTGGTTTGACGGTACATGGGATGCCAGTATCAAAAAAAATGGTTGGTGGACGGCTCATGCAGAACAGATGTTGAAAGAAATGCTTCCGGGTGTTACCATCAACAGCCGTTTGCGTGCCGATGACAAGGGAAAACGCCATTTCGACAGCAACGGTCGTCTGATGGGAGACTATGAGTCAGGTTACGAACGCCGTCTTCCTGACCCGGTGAAAGACCTCAAAGTGACGCAATGGGATTGGGAAGCTTGCATGACTGTTCCCGAAAACCAATGGGGCTACCACAAAGACTGGTCATTGAGCTATGTCAAAACTCCGATAGAGGTGATTGATCGTATTGTTCATGCCGTCTCCATGGGTGGAAATATGGTTGTGAATTTTGGTCCGCAATCAGATGGGGACTTCCGTCCGGAAGAAAAGGAGTTGGCTAAGGCCATCGGTAAATGGATGAGTCGTTATGGTGAAGCTGTCTATGCCTGTGATTATGCCGGATTTGAAAAGCAAGGCTGGGGATATTACACACGCGGTAAAAATGGCGAAGTATATATGGTAGTCTTCAATCAGCCGTATAGTGGCCGTCTGATAGTGAAGACTCCGAAAGGCATCTCGGTTGAAAAGGCTTCTTTATTAGGCACTGGCGAAGAAATTCAAGTAGTCGAGACAACTCGTAATGAGTATAATGTATCTGTTCCCAAGAAGAATCCGGGTGAACCATATGTTATTCAACTTAAAGTTCGTGCAGCTAAAGGAACAAAAGGTATTTACCGGGATGCTCTAACATAAATCAAAAGAGGATTATAATATGAAGTTCAAATTTACATTCATTTTATTCGTGCTGATCGGGCAGTTTTTCTCTCTTACTGCTCGTGAAGTGACCTCTTTCAATGAAGGATGGTTGTTCAAACGTGGACCTTTCTCAGAAGATCCGGTAAAAGCATCCGCTCAATGGAATGGGAAATGGGATACTGTAACCCTGCCTCATACATGGAATGCTAAGGATATGCAGATTAAAGCAGCTTCTTTTTACGAAGGGGTAGGTTATTATAAGAAAAAACAGTTTTTTGGAAAGGATCTGAAAGGGAAGCGTGTATTTCTTCGGTTTGAAGGTGTGGGCGCAAACACTGAAGTATATGTGAACGGAAAGCTTGTTGGAACTCATAAAGGAGGGTACAGTGCTTTTGCCTTTGAAATCGGAGCAGCTTTGAAACTTGGAACTGAGAACGAAATTATGGTAAAAGCCGATAATACCTCACGACCGGATGTTATTCCAGTAAATCACAATCTTTTCGGGGTGTATGGCGGTATTTATCGTCCGGTATGGCTTGTTATTACTGAACAAAATAACATTACAGTTACCGACTGCGCTTCTCCTGGAGTCTATATTACTCAGAAGAATGTATCAAAACGGTCTGCTGATATTACTATAAAAGTAAAATTGGATAATGGCAGCCTTACACCTGCTGATTTGGTATTGGAAAATATCCTTTATACGCAGGAGGGTAAGAAAATAACCTCACATCGTCTTCCCTTGGTATTGACTCCACAGGGAACACAGACCTATGTTTCCACCTTTAAATTGAGTAAACCTCACCTTTGGCAAGGACGTAAAGATCCATATCTGTATAAGGTAGTTTCACGTCTGATATCAGATAGAGAAGTCATAGATGAAGTAGTTCAACCATTGGGTGTCCGTAAATATGAGATTGTAGCCGGTAAGGGATTTTATCTGAACGGTGAGAAATATCCGATGTATGGTGTAACTCGTCATCAAGACTGGTGGGGGCTGGGGAGTGCCCTTACTAATAAGGAACACGACTTTGATTTGGCTCAAATTATGGACGTGGGGGCAACAACTGTCCGCTTCGCCCACTATCAGCAGTCGGATTACCTGTATTCCCGTTGTGATTCACTGGGACTAGTAATTTGGGCAGAAATACCTTTTGTAAATCGTGTGACGGGATACGAAGCGGAAAATGCTCAGTCTCAACTCCGTGAGTTGATTCGTCAAAGCTTCAATCACCCCTCTATTTATGTATGGGGATTGCATAATGAGGTTTATCAACCTCATGAATATACAGCCGGTCTGACACAGACACTTCATAATCTTGCCAAGACGGAGGATCCGGATCGTTATACAGTAGCTGTCAACGGATACGGACATGCCGAGCACGCAGTGAACCAAAATACGGATATTCAGGGGATGAACCGTTATTTCGGATGGTATGAAAAGAAACTGCAAGATATCGAACCATGGGTAAAAGGGTTGGAAGAGAAATATCCGTGGCAGAAATTGATGCTGACTGAATATGGTGCGGATGCTAATCTGGAACATCAAACTGAATATCTTGGTGATGCATTGAACTGGGGCAAACCTTTCTATCCGGAGACATTTCAAACCAAAACTCATGAATATCAGTGGAGTGTAATCTCGAAACATCCTTATATCATTGCTTCTTATCTCTGGAATATGTTTGATTTTGGTGTACCGATGTGGAGCCGGGGCGGCGTACCTGCCCGCAATTTGAAGGGATTGATAACTTTTGACCGGAAAACCAAGAAAGACTCTTATTACTGGTATAAAGCCAACTGGAGTGAAGAGCCTGTATTATATCTGACTCAACGCCGGAATACAGATCGTGAACGGAAGCAGACTTCTGTGACAGTCTATTCTAATATTGGCACTCCGGTAGTATATCTAAATGGAGAGAAACTAACCAATGTCCGCAATGGATATACCAATGTACATTACATTTTTGACAACGTCAAATTGCGACAGGGAGAAAACACAATCAAAGCCGTCACGACACACAATGGAAAAGAATACACCGATGAAATTAAATGGAACTATACCGGTGAGAAAAAGCGAAATGCAGACTCGCACGAAAACAAGTATGAACATGCCGGATGGTAATAACCATGAAAGAAAATAAACAACATATAATATTAACCCATAAAAATCAATGCCTATGAGATAGAACCACGCTAACCAAAATCTTTTATTATTAACACTTAAAATTTAATACATCTAAATAATTTATGGAATTCAAAAAAATATTTTTATTCGCGTTTTTTACCCTCTTTGCCTTAGGAATGTCAGCGCAAAGTGGTACAGAAAAGATTAGTATTTCTTTTCAGAATATCCCGTTAAAAGATGCAATGGAGCAAATAGAAAAAGCCTCCAAATACACCTTTTCATATGACGTGACAGAAATGGATATCAAACAACACGTCAGTCTGGTCGCCCAGAATGAAGAAATCCGTTTAGCATTACGCAAAATGTTTGAACCGACCAATATTTCATTCCGCTTTCAAAAACAACAGATTATCCTGTCACCCAAAGAAGTAGAAATCGTAAAAAAAGGAAAAAGTAGAAATATTACCGGTATTGTCAAAGATGAAACAGGAGAACCGATAATCGGAGCCACAGTATTGGTAAAAGGAACGATTAATGGTGCACTGACTGACATGGACGGTAAATATTCTATTCAGGCAAAAGAAGGTGAAACACTGGAGTTCCGATATATCGGTTACAAGAGCATAGAACAGAAAGTGAAAAAAGAAAATGTCATGAATGTTACATTGGCAGAGTCTAATATCAATCTGGACGATGTTGTAGTTGTTGGTTACGGACAACAGAAAAAAGAAAGTGTTGTAGCGTCAGTCAATTCACTGAAACCAGCAGATATTGCCATACCAACCCGAAGTCTGGTAAATTCTATTTCAGGACAGATTGCAGGTGTCATTGCCATCCAACGCAGTGGTGAACCCGGCAATGACGACGCAGCGTTTTGGATTCGAGGTCAAAGTTCGTATGCCGGAGGAACAAACCCATTAGTGTTGGTGGACGGAGTGCCACGCGATATGAATGACATTGACGTGGATGAAATCGAATCTTTTTCTGTTCTGAAAGACGCTGCTGCTACTGCTGTGTATGGAGCAGAAGGAGCCAATGGTGTCGTATTGATCACCTCTAAACGTGGTGTTGCCCAAAAAACCAAGGTAAGTTTCAACGCTCAATATAGTATTGTTACTCCTACTCGTATGCCAGAGTTGCTGGATGCATATAATTATTTATCTCTTTACAACGAAGGAGAATGGAACGAGGCAGGAAACCCCGGTCTCCTTAATGAATATAACGGTAGTTATTCGCAGGATATTCTTGAGAAATACCGTACTGGAGCAGATCGTGACCTATACCCAAGCGTAGACTGGACAGACTTATTGGCAAAACACACTCACAACCAACGATATACTATCAACTTCAGAGGTGGTTCGGAAAAGACACGGTTCTTTGTTTCAGGAGCATACTATTCAGAAGATGGTATATTCAAATCAAACACGGTCGAAGAATATGACGCAAATATCGGACTGCAAAGATACAACCTACGCTCTAACGTAGATATGGACATTACTTCCACGACCAAGTTGTCTGTAGATATGAGCGGACAGTATAAAAAGAAAAACAACCCGAACTATAGTTCCGACGGTATCTTTAGCGCCATCACACTATTCCCGACACATTTGGTTCCGATGTACTATTCAGACGGCTCGCTAGCCGATCCGCAAGGAGCAGCCTCCAACCGTTACAATCCGTATAATCTATTGAACCACACTGGATACTCCAAAAGATGGGATGCTTCTTTCCAAAGCAAAGTAACTTTAGAACAGAAACTCGACTTCATTACCAAAGGATTATCCATAAAAGGAAGCGTCAGCTTTGATGCAGATTTTTACTCTGTATCATTACGTTCCAAAACGGCCCGTACAGTCTTTGCTACCGGACGCAACGAAGACAACTCTCTGAAATTCGTAACAGTCAATGAAGGTAGCAAGCTCGGTGACATGTCAGTAACCGGAACTGGTGGAAAAAAGAAAATCTACATTGAAGGCTCATTAAATTATAAACGCACATTTGCCAAAAAGCACGACCTTACCGGTATGATTCTTTATAACCAAAAAGAAACACAATACATGGGTACCTCGTTGCCTTACAGAAAACAGAATTTGGTAGGCCGTGCATCTTATGGCTACGACAGTCGTTATATGCTGGAAGCCAGTTTTGGTGCATCCGGCAGTGAAAACTTCTCTGCAGGACATCGTTGGGGTATTTTTCCCGCCATCGGTGGTGCCTGGTATATCAGCCATGAGAAATTTATGCAGAAGAACAATATCGAGAACATCATCAGTAAGCTAAAACTGAGAGCTTCATACGGTGTCACGGGTAATGACGCAATTAGTGGTGACCGTTTCGCTTATCGCGAACAGTTGAACACTGGTGACTTAGGATATGATTACGGCATGACATTAGGAACAAGTGGAGGTAAAGACGGTCCTTCCAAGAACGGTATCGTTGAGGATTTATTTGCTGCTCCCTCATTAACTTGGGAAAAAGAGTACAAGTCAAACTATGGTATCGATTTAGGACTTTTCCGAGGTCGCGTAGATATCTCCGTGGACTATTTTTCCAACACCCGCGAACAAATCCTGCTACAACGCAAAACTATCCCTACCGTATTGGGTTATCGTGAAAACCCTTATCAAAATTACGGTAAGACATCCAATAAAGGATTTGACGGAAGCATCATTCTGAAACAGAGTATCGGTAAACTAAATCTGTCTGCCAGAGGTAATTTCACATACGCCAAAAACAAAATCACAGAGTATGATGAAATCGAACAAGTAGAAGATTACATGTACTATACCGGCAATCCAATCGGCCAACCGAAAGTATACGTCGCTGAAAGATTGTATACGCCCAACGATTTTTACATCACTTCAAACGGACAAGGCGGATATACCTACACACTAAAAGAAGGTCTTCCCAAACCTGCTGCTAAGGTGGCTCCCGGTGATATCAAATACAAGGATATGAACAATGACGGTTCAATCGATGCCAACGATATGAGTTACAAAAACGGATTATATCCTAATAATCCTCAGATTGTTTACGGTTTCGGTCTGAATATTGACTATAAAGGTTTCTTCGCCGGCATCTTCTTCCAAGGAGTAGCAAAAGCGTCTACCAACCTATTGGCGAAGACATCCAACTTCATTCCGTTCTATAACGGAGTCGACAGTTCTTCAGCACGTGCTGAAGCAATGAACCGATGGACAGCAGCTGACCCCTTCAACCAGAATGTTATGTATCCGCGTACACACGCCAACCGCTTCACTCACAACAACGAAGCAAGTACGTGGTGGTATCGTGACGCCAGCTTCTTGCGTCTGAAGAACGTGGAGGTAGGGTATCAGTTTGACAAGAAACTGATTCAAAAACTTAGAATGTCAAACCTAAGAATTTACATACAGGGAACCAATCTGGCAGTATGGGATCATGTCAAGATGTGGGACCCGGAATTAGGAAACAGTTCATCAGGATCCAAATATCCGATTTGTGGAACTTGGACTATGGGACTTGAAGTTGCATTTTAATTAAAATCAAGAATAGAATTATGAAAATAAAAAATATACTATATTCACTAATTGGCTGCGGTTTAATAAGCTGTTTTTCTTCATGCTCGGACTATTTGGATGTATCGAAAGAACTAGCAGACGTAATCGATAAAGAAGCTGTATTCAATAATAAAGGTTATATGGAAAGGTGGCATAAGAACACCTTCAACGTCATCTCCGATTATTCTGAAATGGGATTGGGAGTCAACTCCAGTACTGGTGCTTTCACGGGTGGCTGGAACTTACTAGCCGGTGAAATCACTGCACGTCAAGGCGCTGCATATACAGCATTACCCAATGGGTTTACGTCCAACTCGGCACCATTCCATCGCTGGTGGAGATGCTACATTTACATTCGCCAAGCTATGATATTCCTGGAAAATGCCAAACCATTGGGTGACCCGAATGTAAGTAGCGGCGTTGATTATCTCTCAGAAGAAGATGTGAACAGAATGAAGGCGGAAGCCAAATTCCTGATTGCATACAGTTATTTCTCTTTGTTCGAATTGTACGGTCCGGTGCCTATCATTGCGGAAATAGCCGACCCAGAGGACCAAAACCAGATAGACTATGCACGTGCTCCGGTAGACAAACTGGTAAACCATATCGATCAACTACTGGAAGAAGTGATTAATTCCGGTTATCTGCCCGAAACAACATTCAACGCAACTCCGACAGACCACACAGACCACAACAACGACAAATATAATTTAGCAGAAATGGTACGACCCACAAAAGCTACAGCACTGGCACTGAGAGCTAAACTGTGGGTATATGCAGCATCTCCTTTGTTTAATGGAAAGTATACGGAAGCACTGAGCTTGACAAATCATGACGGCGAACGTTTGTTCCCTGACTATGACCCCAAAAAATGGGAAACTGCCAAAAGAAGACTGGAAGACTTCCTGAGGTTCGCTGAAGAAAAAGGATATGCATTGTACGAATCAAAAACAGGTGACGCCAACTTATCCGTTTATGAACTTTACCAGTATTATACGGATGAAATCATTTGGGCAGGACCGTACAACCATTATTACAGTGTCACTACAAACATGGAACCGCGTACCAATCCTCGAGATTTGTATTCAAGCAACTCATTCGGCAACGTGGGAGTATTCCAAGAAAGTGTAGATGCCTTCTTTATGAAGAACGGGCTTGAAATAGACGACCAAGACAGTGGATACAAGGAAGATGGATTCGGCGACTGGAAGAACGTATGTAATGAAGACCAACGCACAGACAAAGATATCTTCAACATGTATCACAACAGAGAGCCTCGTTTCTATGCAGCAGTCACTTATGAAGGCAAAAGCTGGCATGTTCAGCCGCAAAACAAAGCCAACTATACAGTAGGATTTGCCAAAGGAGAGGGCAACGACCGTTCGAAAGCGGAAAATCCATATACCGGATACATGCTTTACAAATTTAAATACCGCAGTTTGCAGTATTACACCCGTTCGGCTGATTCAGGCAAGAACAGACCTGCCGTGGTAAAACAATGGTCTCGTCCGTCCATTTTACTCCGTCTTGCCGATTTCTATTTGTATTACGCCGAAGTTTGTAATGAGATTGACCCAAGCGATCCGAACATTATTACTTACCTTGACAAGATTCGCAAAAGAGCCGGTATCCCCGGATATCAAGAGCTTAAGAATGAAGGTAAAAAGAACATTATCGGCGATCAGGAAAAACAACGTTGGGCAATACAAAGAGAACGCCAAGTAGAGTTATTCTGTGAAGGACAACGTTACTTCGACATACGCCGTTGGATGACAGCAGACGATGCCAACAACAAACGCGACCAGCAATTGTTCCGTACAGGTATGGACATGCAATCGTCTAAGGCCAACCGCATAGGTGCCGGCTCGTTCTACAATCGGGTGAATATCGAAACCAGAGCATGGAACCGTGCTATGTTGCTGTATCCGGTACCTTACAACGAAGTACAAAAGAGCAAACTTTTCGTACAAAATCCGTTATGGTAAAATTGATTGTTTTGAGAAAATGAAGCAAGGGGGACGTTTCCCCTTTGCTTTCATTGGCTACAAACGACTAAATCCAACGAATCACTATGAAATATATAAAAAGATATAAGAAACACTGTTCTGCTTCTGCCGTCCTGTTCCTGCTATCCGTCTTGTATTCTTTCTCTCTCGCCGGATGCAGCAGCAACGAAAAAGATACCGAAATTCTCTTATCCGGCAACTGGATCAATATCTCGACAGAAGCAATCAACTTCACTTACGAAGGAGGTACTGAAAAACGCAGCTTCACGCTTGACAAAGAAACAGACCTCTCGTTAGTGTCTTGTTCTTTCAGTGACGACGGAGACGAATGGCTCACTGCAACTATCGAAAATTCCAAACTTATCCTACTGGCAGAATATTCATATCGGGAACAAAAACGCTCTACAACGCTTACACTCACTTATGGCACACAAGGTAATTGTAAGATTAACGTAACACAGAGTGCAGCTCCCACCTCTGCCGATAAACTAATCAAAATAGTAGGAGGAGAAGCCACATCCGAAGAGGCGTCATCTAAGGACGGGGACGGAAATCCGTTGACACTGAACATGACATGGGACGGGAACAAGAAAACTTATTTCAACTCTAAATTCGGAGCCGTGTCGTACCCCTTCTACATCACGTATGAACTGGAAGGAGGCAGCACACTAAACAGTATTGTATATACTCCTCGCACAGACTCAGGCAATAAATGGGGCTCATTCGACAAATTCTCGGTAGAAGTATCGACTTCCGACCGTCCGGATGAATTTACAGAAGTAGGCAAATATGAAAGAGGTAACGGAGTACACACCCCCTTCACCATGAAACTATCCAACGGCATAGCCCATGCAAAGAAAGTACGCTTTGTTATCAACAAAGCCTACGAAGACAGGGTAAGCTGTGCAGAAATGGAATTCTTTGAAGCCAGTACGCACAAGTTCGATCCTTATTCAATATTTGCAGACGTAATGTGTACACAACTCAAACCGGGTGTAACGGAAAAACAAATCAAGCAAATTCCGAACGAATACCTGAAAGAGTTGGGACTTGCATTGTTGAACGGAGACTACGATACATCCTACCGCCTAGCAGGCTACCGCCCCTACCAGCATCCGTCGATAATGGCAGCGGCAAACAAAACTGGGAAATACAGCCTACGCGACAATCCCACCGGCATCTATGCCAAAAGCGGAGAAAAATTGGCTGTCTTAGTGGGCAAAATATACAAAGGAGGAAAAATCTCCCTCATCATCCAAGACTTGAACGGAGGATACAATAACTTCAAAACGTACGAATTGGAAGAGGGATACAATGAAATCACAGCCGAGGTAGGAGGTCTGATTTACGTGCTGAACCATGTGGACGATGCCATTCCACTCATACTCGACGAAGCAGACGGTACCGCCCGCAAACTCGTAGAAGAGAAGACCGTACAGATACATTTTGCGATGGGCAGAGTGAATGGTTATTTCGACATCGCTAAAAACAAAGAAGGTGACTGGACTACCATCCGTGATAACGCCACGTATCAAGATATTGACGTGCTCGGCAAATACTCGCACATCACATGGAGAGTATCTGATTTCAAAAAGTACAATACGGAAATCACCCGGACTGTCGAAAACTGCGACCGCCTGGTTTATCTGGAAGAAGAGTTTATGGGGCTTGTCAAATATAACCGGATGTTCAACAACCGCATGCATTTCTGTATCGACTACAAAGCAAAAAGCCCAAATGCTACCGACTATCGTACCGTGTACAACGCCAGTGACTACTATGCAGAACCATTCTGCAATCCAGACCGCTTTGCCGACCGTTGCTGGGGACCTGCACACGAAGTGGGACACTGCAATCAGACGCGCCCTGGCATCAAATGGTCAGGAACTACCGAAGTGACCAACAATATCCACTCGCTCTACGTACAAACGTCTTTCGGCAAACCATGCAAGCTACTTGTAGACTCTTGTACACCCAAGGATGAGAATGGGCAAGCTATCAACGGTTCATTCGAGAATATCTACGAGGCAGCTATCGCATTCATCGTCAACGGCAAACGTGCACACAGCCTGCCGGGAGTAACGGACATAGTCAGAGAAACACAGCTTGTACCCTTTTGGCAACTTAAGCTCTATATGCACAACGTGCGTTACGAATCCGATTTCTATTATGACCTCTACGAGTACTTCCGCACACACGAAAGCCCGAGCGACAAAGGAGAGAACCAAGGACTTAACCAACTTGACTTTGTCCGCCAAGCATGTGCCATCTCCAGAATAAACTTGCTGGACTTCTTCGAGAGATGGGGATTCCTGACTCCCGTAGATACTGAGCTGAATGACTATGGAAACAAAAAGTTCACTATTACCCAAGGACAGATTGATGCATTGAAAGCGGAAATCAACGGGAAAGGATACGAACCGGCTCCTGCAAACCTGCATCTGATTACCGAGGACAATCTGAATAACTACTAACAAAAAACACGTATACAATTTAAATAGAACTGTTATGAAACATATAAGAAACTTATACAAAAACAACCTGTTTTTTCTCATGTGCCTCTTTGTTGCATCATCTTTTTCTTCTTGCAGCAATGATGACGATACGGCAATTGTACCGGACAACTGGATTAATATCCCCAACGAAGGCTTCACCATCGGCTATGAAGGTGGTTTGTTGACCCGTGACTTTACCGTTCCGGAGGAGGTTAACTCCGAACGTGTCTACATCATCAGCGAATCCAACTGGATTCGTGCTTCCATAGAGAACACCACCGTCAACCTGAAAATTACAGAATCAACTGTCACCCAAGAAAGAAACAGTATCGTGACACTGATATATGATGAGGCACATCGGCTAGATATTCCTGTCACGCAAGGAGCCGCTCCTGCTGCCAAAGTAAGCGAAATCTTACTGCCGGCTTCCCTGCATAATCAGACTATCGGATTGGGACAGGTATTTGACCTCGCATCATTGATTGAAGTATTGCCCGAAAACGCAGGAAACAAGACATTGAGCTACACAGTAGAAAGTGACAAAGATGCTGTTTCGATAGAAAACGGCATACTCAAAATAGAAAAAGAAGGAACAACCACTATCAAAGTAGCAGCTACGGACGGTAGCGGAGTAACAGCAAACCTGAAAATCATTTGTAGCGGAACGGAACCTTTCATACGCGACGGATGGAGTGTGGCGACATCCATCAAGTACAGCAACGGAAACGGATATGTAACAGATGGATCGACAGGCAAACCAGAAGACATGTTTGATGGAGATGCCAGCACTTTCTTGTCGTTGGTAAAACCAGGCAAATCATACAGTGGCTATACTACACCTGCCGACCATCAGTTATACTTCATCGTTGACATGGGAGTAGAGCAAAGTTTCAATTATTTCACTTGGGTACACAGAGCCAGTAACAGTTACGATTACCTGAGGGTATGGGGTGTTTCTATCGATGGAAGTAACAATGGTAAGGACTTTACGGAAATACAGTCGAATATAGACATTCCTCATGCCAACAATACAGATGAAATAAAAATAGAAATTCCAGAATCTACATACAGATATATCAAAGTAAAACTGGTAAAATGGAGTGACATTGCAGGCGGTTCAAAATCTGGAAGTTCCATGCAAATAGGAGAATTCAACGTAGGTAAAAAGTAACTCCATGATTCTTCTAACCTAAAAAAGGATATCTTTCGAATTCTTTTCACATACTCAGACACGGATTACACGTGACAACACGATTATTCAATCAGAATCGTGAAATACATGTAATCCGTGCCTATTTTTTCAGTACAAATATACAGACTTATTGCGCCATGACTAAAATGATTTATCGTTTCTGCCTCATCATCCTATTGGGGTTCGTCAATCCATACGCTGCATTGCTATCACAAACGAACTATTTCGTATCCATCAATGGAAAAGATTCTGGAGACGGCAGTATACGTTCACCTTTCAAGAGCATCACGAAAGCACTGGAAAAAGCACGTTGCAACAAGAAAGGGACGGTAACCATCTATTTGAGAGAAGGTAAATATATTCTGACCCATCCTTTGGTTTTCACTCCGGAAGACGGTGGAATTCGAAAACAACTCATCCTTCGCTCCTACCCCGATGAAAAAGTAATCCTCAGTAGTGGCATCCGGCTAAAATTAAACTGGCAGCCTCATTCAAACAGTATAATGAGAGCTACTCTGCCCCACCCCTTAGTCATGGACATGCTGCTGGTGGATGGTAACATTCGCCCTATGGCACGTTTTCCAAATTTCGACTCTACTGCCATACGTCTCAACGGCACTTCGGCAGATGCCACCGCCCCGCTACGAATCAAGAATTGGAAAAATCCTGCCGGAGGCTATCTGCATGTAATGCACGCGCACGACTGGGGCGACTTCCATTTCCAAATCACCGGAACAGAGCAACCAACCGGCAAACTAAAGTTAGAAGGAGGATGGCAGAACAACCGCCAATCAGGACTACATCCACAAAACCGAATGGTAGAAAACATTTTTGAAGAACTAGACACACCGGGTGAATGGTATTATTCACCGAAGGAATGCATACTCTATTACTATCCGCTCGATGGTGAAAATATCAACAACGCCCTATTCGAGACACCGCAATTGAAACACCTGGTTGAATTCCACGGTAATCCGTCATCCCCTGTACGCAACGTCCTTATTCAAGATATAGAATTCACCCAAACGGTACGTACGTTCATGGAGCCATACGAACCCCTCCTTCGTTCGGACTGGCGGATATATCGCGGAGGCGCCCTTCTATTGGAAGGTACCGAGGATTGCAGAATCAAGAATTGCCATATCCATCATGTAGGAGGAAATGCACTCTTTTTCTCCAACTACAATCGAAACTCGTCTGTGTCAGGCTGCCATTTTGCACAGATTGGTGCCAGTGCCATTTGCTTTGTCGGCAATCCGTCGGCTGTCCGTTCACCAAGTTTCGAATATGGCAAGACTGTTCCAATTGCCGAACTGGACACCATCCCCGGTCCTTTGAACAACGATTTCCCTGACAATTGCTTGGCATATGACAACTTGATTCATCACATCGGGCTTTTCGAGAAGCAAACCACCGGAATCGAACTTTCGATGTGCCGGCACATCACTGTCGGACACAACAGCATTTACCACACGCCACGTGCAGGTATAAACATCAGTGAAGGGACATGGGGCGGACACATTATAGAACACAATGACGTATTCGACACAGTAATGGAAACGGGCGACCACGGCGCATTCAACTCGTGGGGACGCGACCGTTTTTGGCGGGCATCTTATCGCGAAATGAGCCAGCTGGTGGCAAACAATCCCGAACTGATTCTCGCTGACGCCACCTCTACCACCATCATTCGAAACAACCGTTTCAGATGTGACCGTGGCTGGGACATCGACCTCGATGACGGCTCAAGCAACTATCATATTTACAATAACCTATGCTTGAACGGCGGTATAAAGCTACGGGAGGGATTTTACCGCACAGTTGAGAATAACATAATGATAAACTGTACCTTTCATCCCCACGTTTGGTTTAAGAACAGTGGCGACATTTTCGTACGCAACATTGTCATGGAACCGTACCGCCCGATTGGCATCTCACATTGGGGAACGGAAATCGACTATAATCTGTTCACCGACAGCATAGCTTACACAACTGCCCGGGAAAATGGTACAGACAAACATTCCGTAGTCTACCCCATCACATTTTGTAATCCATCCAAAGGAAATTTCAAAATCGCTCCAATAACCCAAATCAGTTCATTGTGCGGGTTCCAAAATTTCGAAATGGACAGATTCGGAGTCATTTCACCCCAACTACAAGCACTGGCAAAACATCCGTCCTTTCCTTATCCTTCTGTCCTACAGGGAAAGTTAAAAGAATCATCCGTATTTGAATGGTCGGGACTATCCCTCAAAAGTCTGGAAACATTAGGAGAACGTTCCGCCACGGGTATGGATTCAGAACGAGGAGTGTACGTCATTTCCGTCCGCGTAATGAGCAACCCACTGAGAGATTACGTTTACGCGAACGATGTTATTCTCGGCTTCAACCGACAAGAAATCAACAACCTCACTCAACTGAAAGCCGCTATTCGACAGGCAGACACAAACAAGCCTGTTCAAATTCTTCTTTTCAGAAATCAAAAAAAGATGCAACTAACCATTCCTAGAGGTATTATCAGACCTATAACAGACTAACATTATATATGTAAGAATAAGATTATTACAGTTTCCTCCTATTTCTCTGACTATAAACATAGAAGTATCCCTATATGGAAACAAACATATCTCTCTATGGACACCAACATATCCATAGAGGGAAACTTGCATGTCCATGGAAACAATCCGTACACATAAAGCACACAAATAGTCTATTCGGCTTTCTTGTTCCGTACTGCTTGTGGAGTAACTCCAAAATATGATTTAAAACATTTGCTGAAATAACGAGGCGAAGAAAAGCCTAATCGGATAGAAATCTCTGAAATATTAAGTTCCGAATGATTCTTTAACATCAACATAGCTTCATCCAGCTTTACTTTTAAGATAAATTCATTCGGAGTCAATCCAGTTATCCGTTTGAACTGCATATATAGTTTACTGCGCCCCATACAAAGTTCAGAAGCAAGCTCCGTAACATCAAATTCCTGATTCTCAAAATTCTCTTTTATAATACTGACACATTTTGCCAATAACTCCTTATCACGTTCATTAATAGTCTCAGGCACAGGAGACTCTGTCACAGTTTTACCTGTATAATGAGCAACCAGACGCTTCTTGTTCTTTATGAGATTATTGCAACGGGCTAATAATACCTTAACATTAAACGGCTTCGTAACATAATCGTCAGCACCGAACATAAAGCCTTCCACAACATATTCTACAGAAGTCTGGGCAGTCAACAGAACTACAGAAATATGAGAAAGTTCCACATTTGTTTTAATCTTATAGCATAATTCTTTTCCGGACATTTCAGGCATCATCACATCACTTATTACCAAATCCGGTTGTATTTGTCTCACCATTTCCAACCCTTCACGCCCATTGCGCGCAGTATAGACCTTATACATTGGCAAAAACAGATCTTCCAACATAGATAATAATTCTTCATTGTCATCCACCAAAAGAAGGGCAGGTTTATCTCCGTCCTCTGCGACCTCTTGTGCAACCACTTTTTCCTCATTATCCTCTACTCCCACTATTTGCTCAAAAGGAAGAACAGAAGCCGCTTCTGTAATAATCACAGATTCCCTCCCTTCCGTTGCAGCCATTTCCTCGTCACTAAAATGGCGATTTCCTAAAGGAAGGAACAAGGTGAACTTAGTACCCTTCCCGACAGTACTTTCCACGTCAATCTTCCCATGATGCATATTCATTATTCCTTTAGCTAACGCCAGCCCTATCCCCGTTCCCAACGTGAAAGAGGAAGATGAATTATCTGTCTGATAGAATCTTTCAAAAATCTTCGAAATATGTTCTGCGGGAATACCGGTTCCTGTGTCACACACCGACACGACCGCTTGAGAAGATATTTTTCTGACCTCCACTGTTATACTACCTTTATCAGGTGTATACTTAAAAGCATTTGACAATAAATTAAATATTACTTTCTGCAATTGTTTTGAATCAAACCACACAGAAATTGTTTCTTCAACGCTATCAAAACGATAAGTAATTTCTTTTTTCTGTGCATACTCATAAAAGCACATATAAATCTGCCGGGTGAAAGTAACCAGATTCTGCTCTTCAACTTTAAGCTTCAAATAACCTTGTTCCTGTTTACGAAAGTCGAGTAACTCTGATATCAGATTCCGCATATGCCAGGCATTTTTATATATACGAAGAATACGATTATAAATAGTCGTACCTAAATCCATCTGCATCAACACCTCGATCTGACCAAGGATAAGTGTCAATGGAGTACGGAATTCATGAGATATATTAGTGAAGAAACGCAATTTTATCTGATTCAGTTCTTCTATCCGTTCTTTTTCTTTCCGCTCAAATTCCAAAGAAGATTTCAAGGCAGCCTGCCGTGTCTTAAAACGGATAAATGCGACCATTACTCCCAGCAAACAAAAGAAATAGAAAAGATAGGCCCATATAGTAGCATAAAATGGGGCGGAAACATGTACATTCAGACGAATCTCACTCTCCGGCTTCGGGTTATCTTGCGAATGAACCCTAAGTATATAATCTCCGGGCGGCAGATTTGTATAAGTTATTGTGGTTCCGGAAGTTTGAGTCCACGTCTTGTCAAAACCCTCCAGACAATATTCAAACAAACGGTTCTGCTCATTATTATAATCAAATGTGGCAAATTCTACTGTTATGTTATTTTGCTTGTAGCTCAAAAATATATCCGATGTCTTTGCCAGTATATCAGACAAAATGCCTGTATTGTCATTAGGTATGATTTCCTCATTAAAAATAAGTAACTTATCAAAATTCAGGAAACTCCTGGCCGGTGTTTCATATAAGGATTGTTCCTGAAACAAGGCCAGCCCATTGGTACCACCTATAAAAATAACCGATTTCTCACTACGATACAAAGCGGAGCCTTGACTATAAGTCTGGTTGAAGAGATGATATGTATCTTCCACCGTCTCTTTTTCCCGACTAAAGACAGAAAGCCCTTTTCCATGTAAAAGATAGAGCCTTTGGTCTTCAACCGATTCACATATATAATAACAGTAATCACTCGGAAGGCTATGATTCAAAGTACTGTATGATTTAAAAGTTTGCTCTTTTTCCTGATATTTGAATATTCCCGAACCTATCGTACAGAAATATACATCTCCTCTACTATCCTCAAAGATGTGCACAACTTTAAATCTCCCTATTGCAGCAGTATCTTTGGCATCCAATATGTAACGAGTGACCTTTGATGATGGCAAATGCACACAAATAACCCCTCCACTAGCCGATGCAAGCCACATACGATGACGGCTATCAATCAAAAAGGTTTCATATGCATATTCCCGGCTCACCAACTTTTGAATAGTGGTATCCTCCGAAAGCGGAGAAAATTTCTCCGTCACCGGATCCATAAAAACCGGACCACCCTGTGTCAAGAGAGCAAGCCCACCCTTATACTCTTGAATATCATTCACAATCTCATGCGGCAAGGATGCCGGATTTCCCCTTACATGATGAAGCGTATGCCCTTTGTTTGACTCTAAGTCCAAAATGAACAATCCTCCCAAATGGGTGCCCACGTACAACCGGTCATTCTCTTTCCGATAGAATATTGATTTCAGATTATCGCTTCCTATACTTTTCGTATCTTCCGGATTATGCTGATACCGGACAAAGCTTCCCGTTGCCGCATGATAACAATTCAAACCTCCTCCCTCTGTGCAAATCCACAAATTCCCTTTATTATCTTCTGTCATTTTACCGACAACCGGAAAACTCAGGCAATCCTCCTGTAAAGGTTCCGCATAATAGAAATGATTATTTATTTTATCAGGATTAAAGACATTCACTCCCCCATAATAAGTGCCGATCCAAATATTGCCCTGCATGTCTTTATGAAGGGACAATACCGAATGATGGCTCAGTGTATTTGACGAATCCCCATAACGTGTATAGTGACTCCATTCATCAACTGCCGGATCATAACAATCGAGACCACGGAAAGTCCCTATCCAAATACGTTTAAAATTATCTTCCAATATGCACCGGACCTGGTTATCCGACAATCCATTTTCTTTTGAATCACATCTATAATGTGTTACCTCATAAGTGGAGGAAATACGGAATGCCCCATCCCAGGTGCCTACCCATATATTACCGCCACTATCTCCTGAAATACATTTACCTCTGCTGAACGAAAACAACACGTCCTGCCTGGCAAGATTCTTACGGGAAACGACAATCAAATGGTTGGATGTCACGACCCATATCGAGTCCTTGTCTACATATAAGGATTCTCCTGCCCCGACCTGTAGCCGGGTTACGAAAACCAAATCAGGATTATTATCTGTATAATAGTAAATACCGGTGCTACAACTGACCCAAAGAGTATCCCCTTCACAGAAGATACCTCTTACATCTTTCTGCCGCAGACAGGTGAATTGTTCTTTATAAATATCCAGCTTGACCAAATCATTGCCGGAACGGATATATACCTTTCCTTTTTTATCTCCACATAATTCATTGATTTCGTTATTCGTCAATCCTTGACCATCATGTGAGGGACGGAATATTTTTACTTCTTTGCCGTTATATCTGTTCAGCCCTTCCGTTGTGCCCAGCCACACCACACCTAACTCATCCTGATAAATGGAAGGAATGCAAACCTGAGACAACCCGTCCGAGACTCCCAAATGCTTAAAATAGTAGTCTTTTCCGCTGGCTATTGTCATGCACAGCAAGCTCAAAATAACAGCAACGAAAACTTTTCCTTTTTCAGATATAATCAAACCTCTCATTTAGCCAAACACAATAAAAGATTAAGATACTTCATCAATCCCGTAACGGCTGTCTGCCGGGTATGAATTGGTTGATAGTATAAGTGCCTGCTATTTGTAAGTCCGTAACCTTACTATTTAAGAGTATTATAGGGAAGGGATACAAAAAAGGGCACAAACACACTCTCCTTCATTGCTTGGTAAGGCTCTAGCAAAGCCCGAAGTTCAAATAAAGAAAAAGCAGTCTACGCCCTTGGATAAGGGTATAAACAACGCTTAGACTTATTATTTTGAACTTCTTTTTAAATTTGCTAGATTTAACCAAGTCAAATAATTGCCTGCAAGTTATACAATATGTCTTTTAATCAACTTTCTTATAAATTATGTACCTCCTTTTTGTTTAAATTTGTCCACAAAGTTAAATAAAAAAGATGAATATACGCAAAGATTCGACAAGTAATATCAAAGACTATCCGTATTACTTCAACAATAACCTTACAAAGCCGGCTTATGAACAGATTTATTTGACGATTCTTGCTAAATTACAGGTTTACAGTATTTTTCTTCAAAGAATTTATTGAGGTTTGTTTCTAAAAAACATATCTTTGTCACGAACTAAAAGAAGAAATTGGATGTTTAACTCATTTTCATATCGTAAGGATTCCGTTCTGTAAATAATCTGTAAGCCTTCCTCTCATTACAGATTATCCCTTATGTTTTCTGACATATTCATGTCGGAGTTATCTTTTATATTTGAATTTTTAAACAACTTGTATGGCCAAATACTCATCAAGCATCATTGTATGCCTCCATTTGCCATATACCTAAAACATTAAAAACAATGAGTAACGAATTAAAGTCAATCCACGATTTCGATTTCACAATGATATGTAATTACTTCAAGTTATTGGAACGTCAAGGTCCCGGAAGCCCCGAAGTCACACAAAAAGCCGTAAGTTTCATCAACGAGCTGTCAGACGAAGCTAGAATTGCCGATATCGGCTGTGGCACAGGCGGGCAGACAATGGCACTGGCCAACTATACGAAAGGACAGATTACAGGTATCGACCTTTTCCCCGATTTTATCGAGATATTCAACAGGAATGCAGCTAAATTACATTGCGACGACAGAGTAAAAGGCATTGTCGGTTCAATGGATAATCTGCCGTTTCAAGATGAAGAACTCGATCTAATCTGGTCGGAAGGCGCTATTTATAATATAGGATTCGAACGAGGGATGAATGAATGGAACAGATTCCTTAAAAAGAACGGATTCATCGCTGTAACGGAAGCATCCTGGTTTACTCCGGAACGCCCTGCCGAGATAGAAGACTTCTGGATGGCCAATTATCCGGAAATCGATACGATTCCGAATAAAATAGCACAAATGGAGAAAGCAGGATATACGCTGACAGCCCATTTCATTTTACCGGAAAACTGTTGGACCGAGCATTTCTATGCTCCCCAGTTCCCGGCTCAGGAAGCTTTTCTGAAAGAATATTCGGGAAATGCCGCGGCTGCAGACCTCATTGCCGGACAACGGTACGAAGAGAGCCTATATTATAAGTACAAGGAATACTATGGCTACGTATTCTATATAGGACAAAAAAGATAATTACCATCTGCCGGAGAAGTTAGCAAGATAGGATAACTCTCCGGCGCTTATTATCCTTTACTTTGCAAAAAGATATGGAAACGAAAGAACTAAATAGGCAAGAATACCAATTACGGATTGATAAAGTCACAGACTATATCCATAATCATATAGACCAGCCGCTCTCTTTACAGAAAATGGCCGGTATCGCATGCTTTTCGCCTTTCCATTTTCACCGTGTCTTTGTATTTCTGACAGGTGAGACACCTACGGATTATATCAAACGCATCCGGATTGAAAAAGCAGCCCTATTATTAAAACAAGACAAGGAACTTTCCGCCACCGAAATTGCCCGCCTTTGCGGCTTTAGCAGCCTTTCACTTTTAAGCCGCAATTTCAGGCAACATTTCGACATGACTATCCGGGAGTTCCGTTCACTATAATAAAACTCTAAAAAGACATGGAAAATAAGATTCTGATTTTTCGGACTTCTATCACCAGAAGATGTGACATCAAACGGATAGGAAAGCTTTTGGCACAATACCCCCAAATAGATAAATGGAACGTGGACTTTGAAGACTGGGAGAAAATATTAAGGATAGAGTGCAGCGGAATCACTGCACTCGAAATCACGGAAACTCTCCGGAACAATCATATTTTTGCCATCGAGCTGGAATAAAGAAAAGAAGGTTTCAAACTCCCAACAATTGTTTCAGTTCCGACACTCCCTCGGAAGCCCCTTTCTGAATCACATGTATCGAGCGGGAAGTATGTGTATCTACCGGTTTCGGATCAATCAGATACACCTCTGCCCCTCTCGGCACATAATGAAGCAACCCTGCTGCCGGATATACATTGAGCGAAGTTCCGATTATCACAAAGATATCCGCCTTCTCCACATACCGGATAGCCGTTTCAATCTCCGGTACAGCCTCGCCGAACCATACGATAAAAGGTCGCAGTTGAGTCCCGTCTCCGGCTTTATCTCCCATCTTCACTTCATATTCTTCAGGCTTCAATTCCTTTATATAATGGGGATTATACGGATCTCTACTCGAACAAACTTTAGTCAGTTCGCCATGCAGATGGATGGTATGGCTACTTCCGGCACGTTCGTGCAGGTTATCTACATTCTGCGTCACTATTGTCACTTTGAAGTCCTTTTCCAGTTCCGCCAACAATTCATGCCCGCGGTTCGGCTTCACTTCCAGCAACTGTTTCCGGCGTTCATTATAGAAATTAATCACCAAAGCCGGATCACGCTGATACCCTTCGGGAGTAGCCACCTGCTCCACAGGATATTTATCCCACAAACCACCTGCATCCCTGAACGTACTGATTCCACTCTCGGCACTCATACCTGCCCCCGTCAAAATTACCAGATTCTTCATATTTGTTCCTCCTTCTGTTCGTTTTAAGATATACAAATGTAATCAGAATCATCGGAACAAAAGAATAAATTCTCCAAAGAAAAGGAGCTAACTTTCACGGATATAAGAATTTTTAAATACCAAATGCTAAATCATTCAAATAAAACACGTACTTTTGCGATTCATAAATTTGCAATTGATTGGAAGCTAAAACTATGAAGGTGATGCCTTTCAATCGCCAACAAAAAACATTATATGGATAAATTCAGTTACTCTATTGGCCTGGGAATCGGTCAAAACTTATCAAGCATGGGGATTGGGAATCTCTCGGTAGAAGACTTTGCACAGGCAATCAAAGATGTATTGGAAGGCAACCAGACGGCTATCAGCCATCAGGAAGCCCGCGAAATAGTAAACAAGTATTTCGAAGAACTCGAAGCTAAGATGGGTGCTGTCGCCATCGAACAGGGAAAAGCTTTCCTCGAAGAAAACAAGAAAAAAGCAGGTATAGTGACTTTACCCAGCGGATTACAATACGAAGTTATCAACGAAGGTACAGGCAAAAAGCCCAAAGCTACCGATCAGGTAAGATGTCATTACGAAGGTACGCTGATTGACGGCACACTGTTCGACAGTTCTATCCAACGTGGTGAACCTGCCGTATTCGGTGTTAACCAAGTAATCCCGGGATGGGTGGAAGCACTGCAACTGATGTCTGAAGGCGCTAAGTGGAAACTGTATATTCCGTCAGAACTGGGTTATGGCGCAAGAGGTGCAGGAGAAATGATTCCTCCTCACAGCACACTGATATTTGAAGTAGAATTACTCGAAGTATTATAAATAAAAAATTTCAAAGCAAAATGAAAAAAGTTAGTATTTTTATGGCAATCGCCGCTGCTGCAAGCCTTGCTTCTTGTACAGCTCAGTCTCCTAAAGCAAATCTGAAAACAGATCTCGACTCACTGTCTTATTCTATCGGTATGGCTCAGACTCAAGGTCTGAAAGGTTATCTGACAGGTCGTCTGGATGTAGATACTGCATACATGGCAGATTTCATCAAAGGTTTGAACGAAGGTGCAAACAAGACCAGCAAGAAAGACATCGCTTACATGGCAGGTCTGCAAATCGGTCAGCAAATCAGCAACCAGATGATGAAAGGTATCAACCAGGAATTGTTCGCAGGTGACTCTACCAAGACTATCAGCAAAGACAACTTCATGGCCGGTTTCATCGCAGGTACTTTGGAAAAAGGCGGCATGATGACTATGGACGAGGCTCAGACTTATACTCGTACAGCTATGGAAACTATCAAAGCAAAAGCTCTGGAAGAAAAATATGCTGACTACAAAGCTGAAAACGAAAAGTTCCTTGCTGAAAACAAAACTAAAGAAGGTGTAAAAACAACTCCGAGCGGTCTGCAATACAAAGTTATCACTGAAGGTAAGGGTGAAATTCCTGCTGACACTTGCAAAGTGAAAGTGAACTACAAAGGTACTTTGATTGACGGAACTGAGTTCGACAGCTCTTACAAACGTAACGAACCGGCTACTTTCCGTGCCAACCAGGTAATCAAAGGCTGGACAGAAGCTCTGACTATGATGCCTGTAGGTTCTAAATGGGAACTTTACATCCCTCAAGACCTTGCTTATGGCGCAAGAGAATCAGGCAACCAAATCAAACCGTTCTCTACTTTGATTTTCGAAGTTGAATTGGTAAGCATCGAAAAAGATAAGAAATAAGAAAGTTTCTTTCTAAATAGAAAAAGGAAAGAGGTGCAAAGCGTTTGCCCCTCTTTTTTTTGCTTTTTCCTATTTTTTTTCTCGGAAAAGAAGAATAATTAAAATAAATCTCTATATTTGCTTACTATTTGATAACAACTGGAAATTATAATTTATTATTATGGAAAGAATAGACAACCTCGACAGGCAGATCCTAGAGATTATCTCCCAGAATGCCCGCATCCCTTTTAAAGACGTAGCAGCCGAATGTGGAGTGTCACGTGCAGCCATTCACCAACGTGTGCAAAGACTGATTGACCTAGGTGTCATTGTAGGCTCAGGTTACCATGTTAATCCGAAATCCCTTGGCTACAGAACTTGTACCTATGTCGGTATCAAGCTGGAAAAAGGCTCTATGTACAAATCTGTTGTGGCAGAACTTCAAAAAATTCCCGAAATTGTGGAATGTCACTTCACCACAGGCCCATACACCATGCTGACCAAGTTATACGCATGTGACAACGAGCACCTGATGGATTTGCTGAACAACAAAATGCAAGAGATACCGGGCGTAGTAGCTACCGAGACGTTGATTTCTCTGGAGCAGAGCATCAAGAAAGAAATTCCTATTCGCGTAGAAAAGTAAAATATGATGGAATTTCTAAATGAATATCACCTTGCAGGGTTATTCATCGGAATTTGCACCTTTTTGATTATCGGCCTTTTTCACCCTGTCGTGGTAAAGGCCGAATATTATTGGGGCACAAAATGCTGGTGGATATTTCTGATACTTGGCATAGCCGGCGTAATAGCTTCATTAAGCATTGATAATGTGATACTGTCTTCCTTGCTTGGTGTCTTCGCTTTCTCTTCCTTTTGGACGATCAAAGAGGTCTTTGAACAGGAAGAACGGGTAAAAAAAGGCTGGTTTCCCAAGAACCCGAAACGGAAATATAAGTTTTGAGAACAAAGAATAGCAGTTTTTTATCGAAAGGATTTGCATAATTCGACAGAAAATACTACTTTTGTCACCGCATCCAGTAAATGGATACATCGGGCTTTTAGCTCAGTTGGTTAGAGCAACAGACTCATAATCTGGAGGTCCTTGGTTCAAGCCCAAGATGGCCCACGAAAAGCTCCTGTAAGTGTTTCACTTACAGGAGCTTTTCTTTTATGCAATCCTATTCAATTCTTTTTTACCCTAATACCTATTAATATTGACTGAAAAGCTATAGTTAAAGTTTAACGGAAGTCTTTCAACTCTTCCTGCAATTTCTGGCGAGTAAAGAAGATACGGCTCTTTACTGTTCCCAATGGAAGATTCAGTTTATCTGCAATCTCTCGATATTTGAATCCGGCTACATGCATAGCAAACGGTACTCTATATTCTTTAGGCAAAGCGTTGACTACACGGCGCATCTCTTTTAGGTCATAAGCACTTTCTGTACTTTCATATGCGGAGTCCTGCGGCAGGTTGATATGATAAAGATTATCAGTCTGATCAACAAATGTCTGATCGCGTACAACCTTACGATAATTATTAATAAAGATGTTACGCATGATCGTGTACATCCATCCTTTAAAATTTGTGTCAGGGGTATATTTATCTTCGTTGTCCAATGCCTTTAATGAGGTTTCTTGTAACAGATCGTTTGCTTCTTCACGATCGGTCGTCAGTTTATATGCGAAACGAAGTAATTCTTCCTGTACTCCTACCAGGTCTTTTTTGAAGCTTAAACTTTTCATATGCGTTACTTTTAATGTGTAAATACTCGTCGTAATAATTTTGATGGTGCAAGTTTACGGGATTTCAACAGAAGTGACAGGTTAAGAACAAACATTGTTTAGGGGAAAATCTATCAGCGGATAGTTTTTAGGTCATTTTAGATAGATTTTAGGTGGTATTTGGGTTGTTTCGGAATAAAAAAAATCCCATTTTGATGTCACACCTGACTCAAAATGGGATAACACAAACAAAACAAACAATATTAGCGATTTTCACAAACAGCTGTACCTTATATTTTAAAATTCATAAGACTTATTTAGATTATGTCGCCAAAACATTTTTATAGGAACAAAAGTATTACTTTATTGCAATATGAGACACAGGATTTAAGAATAGTTATAAAGAATAATTGTTTTATGTGTAAATAATGGTATCAGGATATAAAGAATTATTTTTAATACCTGTTTATAACAATCCATAACAGGCTCATTTCTTGAAAGTTTCTTCTTTTTCAGCGTTTGAGTAAGATAATTCCCGCATAACTTCTTTCCTTACAAGAAATAAATTTCTATATTTGGGCAATAAGCAACCAAATACCTATTTATTCAACTATGGCTGATACAATCTCTTATCAATATGCCGCTCCTTCCGCATTGCAACGCTCTGCCGACCAGGACGAACTATTCCTCGCCAAATACAGCGAAATTGAGAAAAAAGACGCTCCCTGTTTCTTCTGGGGGAAGTTGACACAACCTTATATGACAGCACGCTGTCTCATAGCCTTATCCAACGTAGTGCAGTCCAGTTTTAATCTGACACCTGCCCAACTTTCGATGCTGAAAGACCCGATTGTGACAGCAGGCAACAACCGTCTGCGCTTTGAAGGCTTTTCCAACTGTGCAGGCGTATATGCCAGAGTCGATGTGCTCCCCGATGGGCACGACGGGGAATTTCTGGAGAATGGAACGACGAATGTAGACTTCAATGCAGGGATGATTTCCGCTTTAGGGGGTATCAGGAGGCAAGAGAAAGTGGTGATGTCGGTCGGCCCGAAAGAAGTGGGACTATATAATAAAGGTGAGAAAGTGATAGAACGCAAAGTTCCTCTCCCCGTGAAATGGATAAAGGGACTGACTACGGTACAAATCTATCAATCCGCAGCCGAACGGCTCTATTCTTTCAACCGCATACAGACTTTACAACTCTTTCAGACTCTACCGAAAAGTACCGTAAAATGCGACTATTATTTAGTAGTCCGTGGTCAAAAACCCGCCTTTTCACCGGTGAAAAGTCTGAATTCCGTATGTATCGGCGGACTTCATCGCTTGCGGTTGCTTGAGCCTTTACTTCCGTTCGCTGACGAGTTAAGAGTCTTTGTCCACCCCACCATGCAATCGACCACCTGGCAACTCTATTTCGGCCCGGTTCGTTTCAGCCTTTCTCTCTCGCGGGAATGCTGGCGCGGTTTCTCCGGAGAAGGAGCCGCTTTGGATGCCCTGCTCGAAGACATTCCGGAAAGATGGATAGAAGCCATGGACAAATACAGCTATGCCAATCAACAGTTCAATCCTACTCTTTTTGCTATTGAGGAACATATCGACCTGGATAGGGTGGATTCCCTTTCGGCACGATTGGCGGCTATGGGACTACTAGGATTCGATTTGGATGAAAACAGCTTCTTTTATCGCCGTCTGCCTTTCAAGACCGAACGGATTATGAGTCTCAATCCCCGAATGATAGCTGCGGAGAAACTTCTGGAAGAAGGGAAAGTCGAAGTTATATCCAATGACGGAAACCGGGTGGAAGCCCGTGTCGCAGGCAGCGGCGGAGTAAGACATACCGTCATTTTAGACAGAGAGAACGAAAAAGAGCGTTGTACTTGTACCTGGTTCAGCAGTAACCAAGGCGAACGGGGAGCTTGCAAACACATTTTAGCAGTAAAGAAATCAGCACAATGGAAGAATTAAAACATGAATTGGAGAAGCTGTCCAAGGCTTACAAAGATACTCCGGAGAAAGAAGAAAAGGTATTGATTCCTTTTATCAAGAAATTATTGGAACTCCCGATGAAGGAACGACGTAAGTTACTACCCGTCATACGGGACTTGCAATGGATAAAAGGCAAGTTTGCAGGTTTCAGCAGTCAGACGTTTTGCAGCCATGACAGGGCGCGTTTCCTGGCGGCCGTCCAATTCGTATGTGCCAACAAGAAAGAAATGGATATGGCATACAATATAAACTTCGACCTGATATGCAAACTACTTCCACTCTATTGCCCCACCTGGCTCACAGACTTTATCAACGATGACAAAAGCTGGAACAATTTTGGCCTTGGCTACGAAGAGCTCATATCACTCATGGATATGGGGTATCTCAAGGAACTTGCTCCGAGCCGTATTGCACACGTACTCCCCGGATGTATCCGTATAGCAACTGGTGACCCGAAAAAGAAGGATTCCTTCGACAGCAATTTGTTACTCAAACGCGACATCATACTGAAAGAACATATATGGGCTATTTTTGAACACGACTCCTCCGTCAGTTATCAGGACGAGAGCGCCAAGAACGCCTACAAAGAAGGAATCACGACACGGGACGAAAGTATCAGCACCGCTCTCTACCGTTTCTCCCTTGACGGGCATATGGACAGAAACCGTTTACTGAAAGAAACACTCGCCACATTCCACCGGAACTTTAAGAAAGACATGGCAGGATGGTTTGCCGGATTCTTCGAGACGCTGCAACCCACCACCGACGAACTGTTATCCTTGCAAGAAGAGATGATGCAAGTATTCACCTCTTCCTACACAAAACCGGTAAATGTAATGCTGCAACAATTCAAGAAGATTGCGGCTGAAAAAGGATTCTGCTATCAGGAGTTCGTAGAACGGGCAACCACTCTTTTCTTTTCGAGCCCCAAAAACTCGCTGCTCACCATTCATGCCATCTTCGAGAAAATCGCCGCGCAGCACCCCGAAATGAGAGAAACATGCTGCATCACCCTCTGCCAGTTGTTCCTGAAGAAAGACGAAAGCCTGCAAAAGAAAGCCGCCGGATTTATCGCAAAATATGGTGACGCTTCCTCATCTGTTCTTCAAGAAACGCTGCAAGCTTATCAACCGGAAATGTTTCAAAGCGTGCAAGCAATTATCGCTACTTTCAATGCACAATCCACAAACAAGCCAAACAATACAAAAACAGCTAATACCGGAGCTAGCAATCCGGAAACAATCAATGCTGAAGCAACAAATACAGCATCAAACGTGGCAACCACAGACCACCCTTCCACAGACTCTCTTTCTGGAGAACCCACTATGGAAGCCCTCCGCATTTGCCGGGAAGACAACCGCATCCCGTATCCTGCCAACAAAGAAGATTTCCTGTTCCAGCTCAGCCGCTTGTTCGACATGGAAGAGAGCTGGGAGACGGACACCACGATTGCGGCCATCATCGCTTTCCATCCCCAACTGGACGAAGAAGATTTCAGTCGGATGGAGCCCATATTCCAACGGGCAGCGAACATCGTAGCCAGCAGTTGGATGCCCTACGAAGACCTTCTTGCCACCTTCCTGCTGGAGTACCAACGTTTATGGGCACAGGCAGACACTACTCCCCAGGGATTCCTGCGCAATATGTTCACCCGCCTGGAAGAAAGGCTAAAAGGAATAGATTCAAACAGGGGCGCTTATGACGAACGCGCCTTCAAACGGCTTGCCGACTGGAAACCGGGTTACAGTAACGCAACCTGCTTTATCCCTTTCAAAAAGCTATGGATAGACGTCATCTGCCGAATCAAAGACGGCAATACGCTTCCCCTGCTTTCTGCTCCGACCCACACTCCGGCATACATACAGGCTACAGAACTTATACAGCGGCTTGCCGCCTATCAGAAAGCAGGCACAAAGCCCAATACATGGGATTTCCAACTGGCTATCGCCCGCTGTGCCATGGAAGACAAAGAAGAAGCCGTCGCCACTGCCCTACAATTATTGAAAGACGAGTACCTGCATCTTTTCCTCTTCCTGATGGATGAAGACACTCAACCCGAATCGCCCTACAACCATCAACCCGCGTGGATAACGGCCGGACTGGTAAAAAGCCCGGAAACAGAATTCAAAGCATTCAAATCCTTCTCCTGCAACACATTGTCCCACAACTATCTGTCAGGGGATTACGGATGGAAAGAACCGAAACCGAAAGAGAATGCATACGAGACAGACAAACACTTGCAACTGGAGTTCTACAAATGGCACGAATATGCCGAGCGAAACAGCCATCAATTATGGCAGGAACATCTGATTATCAACAGTAAATACAACATGGATGATTCCCGCTACATGGAACCGCTGCTATGCTGCTTTCCCAACCGTCCGGAGCCGTTAATCGCACAAATCATCACCTGCTATATGTCTTTCGGCACTCCACAGGAAGACAGCAAACGCAGCATTGCCCACGCTCTGCGCATGCTTCTCTCCTTCCATTGCCCGCTCAGGGAAATGAGTTTGCTGTTACTAGGCGGCTCACTGCTCTTTGCTGACAAAACAGTCCGTTCCTATGCAGCAGAATTATGGGTGGAAGGGCTCACTGCCGGAAGAATAAACAACCGCCGTGTAGGAGAAATCCTCGCCCGCCTTGTCTGCATGGAACTTGCACCGCTGAAACGCTTCACCACACAAGTGTACGAAAGCATGTACAAGCGAAGCAACTTCCACAACCGCCAACTGGAAGAACTGCTCACCGTATTTATCTGTGGATTGCCCGACAAACCCGTCACCGGACTCAAACAGCTACTCGAACTCCACCTCGAATTGCTGTCCAACAACCACAGTAAAGTTACGGACGAACAACTCCGCCAACGCCTGCAGGAGTGGACGGCAAGTAACAACCTGAAGAAAGTAATAACCACACTGAACAACCTCTAAAAATCCCTACGATTATGACCATAGAAGAACGCCTCAACGAAATAGTAGAAAAACAACAGGGTGATGCTATCATCCCCTTTCTGCAAGGATTAACGCAGGAAGAACGAAGAAGTCTCGTCCCCTGCCTCAACAAACAGGAAGAGCATTATAATAAGTTTGTCCAGCTAGAGCCAAACACATATGGTACACGCGCCACTCCCGAACAACATCGTATCCTCAACCTTACCGCCTTCGTCATCTATTCTCAGAAAGAATATAGTAAATACTATTGGGGGATAAATGTCGAACGGCTGAATGAATTGATTTCGTGGCACATCCCTTCCTGGCTGAATACCTTCTTCAAAGAAGGTGAAGGAAAAGATTCCCGCGGCTTCTATAATATGGATTATGAGATACTAATGGACTGGTTGGAACAGGGAATTCTCACTGTCACCCCAACACCACAGACCATAGTAGGCTATCTGGTGAACTATATTAACAACACCAGCATATTGCAAAAACGGGAAATTACATTGAAAGAGCACATTTGGTACCTCTTTGAATACGACTGTGGACAAAACTGGATGGATAACCGAAATGGCGGTTCCCCCTACTATCCCTACAGATACCTCATCGAAAATGGACTGCTGAACCGTATGCGCGTACTGAAAGAATCCCTGCTTGCCGTCAACCGGAACATGAATAAAAACCTGTGCAGTTGGTTTGCCGGCATGTTCGAAGCACTCGCTCCCAGCGTAGAGGAACAATTGGAGTTACAACCGGAACTATTTGCCGTCCTGTCGTGCCCCCACAGCCGTCCGACAAATATCATACTCAAATTGCTAAAGAACCTGTGCAGTCACCCCCAATTCCCGACAGAAGAATTTCTGAACCAGACTTCCGTCCTGTTTGCTTCGGACGTAAAGGCAGTCCATCAAAATACGTTGGCCATCCTCAACAAGCTGGCGAAAGAAAGAAAAGAATACTGCGACGCCATCTGCTGTGCCGCCGCACAAGGGCTAATGAGCCGTGAAGAATCTATCCAAAGTAAAATAGTAAAACTGATTCAGACCTACGGAGACACAGAATCGGCAACATTGAAAGAAGCCCTTTCCGTTTATGTAGATACCATGTTGACCGGCATCAAACAAGAATTGAAACCTTATCTGGAAGGTAGCTCCTCTGACATCACCCCGGCAAACCCGACAACCAACAATGCTTCCTTTATCAGTGAATCCTATGAGCCTATCCCGCCCATCATCAGCGAAGAGAACCGGATACCGGAAATCACCTCTACCGAAGACCTGATATTTTTAGCCAGCCAAGTGTTGGAAGTAAACGAAGTGTATCACTTCGAACAATTTATCAGTTCGCTGATACAATGGGACGACCAACTGGAAGCCGGGCAAGTCCCCCAATGGACGCCCATTTTTCAACGTGCCTATAAACTAATTCTAAGCGGTGGGAATTCCCGCACCGGTATATTGGACGATATGATGGCAACTTTCCTCATCGACTATTCAAAGCTACTAATCAGACGCTTCCCTGAAGAAGGGAAAGAGCTGAAAGTCTTGCACGAGAAAATGGTGCAGAAAGATGAAGTACAACGAGGACATTGGGGATTCTGCAATTTACAATCGCTTACCATCCGAAAAAAAAGAAATAAACAAATAGAGCACCGCGTGCACAGGCAATTACTATGTCATACCTTAGATATGCTTGAAAGCAACAAACCCCGCCTGCCGTTGCTTTCCACGCCTACGCATATACCCATGTTTATCGACCCGGCAATCCTCATACAAAGATTGAAGCAATATCAACAGGCAGATGTCGAGCCTAATAGTCAGGATATGCAAATAGCACTGTCGCGTACGGTACTGGATGAAACCACCGCTCAACTACTCTCCACCATCACTCAGGAACTGGAAGGAGAATACCGGAATCTGCTTCTCTTCCTATTCGGAGAGAAAGAGTCTGCTCCCCAGTCCCCCTTTACGCATCCGGCATGGTGGATGACAGCAGGACTTATCAAATCACCGGAAACGGCCTATCCCGAATTTAAGGACTTCCCCTACAACGAAAGTCCACGTGAATTTCTGACCGGAAACTTCACATGGAAAACGTATCTGGAATCTCATTCATATATAGATTACACCAAGAAAGTGGTAGAATGGACCTCCTCTACAATCAGCATTCATCTTCCGGAAGGACAGAACGTCCGAATCATCAATAAAGGGAAATATAACGAGAGAGCAGAGTATCACCCGCGCACTCCACATCCGTTGCTGGTAGAAATATATTATCCTCAGGGACAGTATTTCGACGAAATATCAAAAGATTTGCCGCGTCTGTTATGGCTGGCACCCAATACGCCGGAGCCATTATTAGCATGGTGCATCTGCCAAGCGATATACGACCCGATGTTAAATGAGGTAAGAGAGGTCAACGTGACGCGGACTACGATAGCAACATTCCACCAGTTCAGGCACACATGGCACGAGATATCTTATCTTCTGGAAGCCAGTTGCATGTTGGTAGCAGACAAAACCAGCCGTGCCTATGCTGCCGAAATATGGATAGAACGTGCAAACAAAGGATGCATAGACAGTTCACGTATAGGCAGGGTTCTAGGCTCGCACCAATGCACTGGATGGGGCCCTCTGAAAAGATTAACCGACCTGATACAGCAACAGATGATGAACGTCAGTCCGCTGCACAACCGGGAACTGGAAAAACTACTGACCGCAATGCTTACCGAACTTCCTGAAAAGCCTATCAAGGATTTAAAGAAACTATTGGAAATCTATGCGGAAATTCTTTCTATCAACAACAGCAAAGCGGAAGATGAACGTGTCTTGCGTCTGCTGGATGTATGGAAAGGAGTAGCCAACCTGAAAAAAGCAGTTCAGAATATCAAATGCTAAAAGCAAAAAAGAGTACCTTTGCCACCGAAAAAAACAAAAGTACAATGAGATTTCTGAAACACTGTCTGCCTACTTTTTGTGTTCTGCTGATGTGGTGTTCCTGTATTTCCGGGACGAAGGAAGGAAAGGATTCCACAAAAGCAGGGACTGAATATATAGATACCGTACAAGTCTGTGAAGCCGTCCTTCCCGCCCCACAACCGGAGAAAAGTCCGATGGCTCGCTATATGGACTCTTTAGGACTGGTAGACGTGACCGAACTTGACAGCAGTCTTGCCGTGAAGCTGATGTACACACAAGCGGATAATTTCACAGGAGAGGTTCTTTACGATGATTTATCGGAAGCCTATCTGCACCCGGATGCGGCACACGCTCTTGTAAAAGCACAAAGAGCATTGAAAAAGTTGCATCCGTCGTATAGTCTCCTTATTTATGATGCCGCACGCCCGATGTCCGTACAAAAAAAGATGTGGAATGTAGTGAAGGGAACAGCTAAATACAAATACGTCTCCAATCCGAACCGTGGCGGTGGGCTCCACAATTACGGACTGGCAGTAGATATCAGTATCCAGGACTCTTTAGGCCAACCACTGCCCATGGGAACGAAAGTAGACCACCTGGGTGCAGAAGCTCATATCACACAGGAAAGCGAACTGGTACGTAACGGAAAAATGAGTGAAACAGAACGGCAGAACCGGATACTGCTGCGAAAAGTAATGAAAGAAGCCGGATTCCGTGCATTGCCCAGTGAATGGTGGCACTTCAACTTTTGCAGCCGGGACGTAGCCAGACAGAAATATAAATTAATACCATAAACCGCTACTTAACGATTCATCGTACTATCACAATAACGTAATAACACCCTTATGGAAATCTCCCCCGAAACTCAACAATTCATCCGCGAACACCTATCGGACAATGTACGCACCCTGGCTCTGCAAGCTAAAAAATATCCGGATGTGGATATGCCGACTGCCATCACTCAAATTGCAGGACGACAGACCGCCGCCGAGAAAATCCCATCGTGGAAGGAGATAGAAGATATATGGTATCCGAAACATTTGTCATTGGAACAATGCTCTTCGGAAATCACCGCCCGCTACAAGGCAAGTCTCCTGCAAGGCGAATCCCTGACTGACCTTACCGCAGGATTCGGAATAGACTGTTCTTTCCTTGCTGACGGATTCAAATCAGCCACCTACGTAGAACGTCAGAAAGAACTTTGCGAAATAGCGGCACATAACTTTCCCATACTCAACCTGAACCATATTACCGTCAGGAATGAAGACGGCGTAGCCTACCTGCAAACAATGTCTCCCGTAGACTGCATCTTCCTCGACCCTGCCCGCCGCAACGAGCATGGCGGCAAAACCGTAGCCATCTCCGATTGCGAACCGGATGTCGCGGAATTGGAAGAACTCTTACTAAGCAAAGCCAACCGGATTATGGTCAAACTCTCCCCTATGCTCGACCTTACATTAGCACTGAAAGAGCTGCGACATACGCAGGAAGTCCATATCTTGTCCGTCAACAACGAATGTAAAGAGCTACTGTTATTACTCGGACAAAACCCGCCGGCAGAAGTCCCAATCCACTGCGTAAACCTCTTCACAAAAGGAGAACAGGAAGAACAACACTTCGTATTCACCCGTGAACAGGAGCAGCGCAGTGAATGTGCCTACACTGATGCATTAGGCAACTATCTGTATGAGCCGAATGCGTCTCTCCTGAAAGCCGGTGCTTTCCGAAGTACCGCCACAGCCTACCCGGTAAAGAAACTGCATCCCAACAGCCACCTTTATACTTCCGATACGCTGATTAGCGGCTTTCCCGGAAGAATCTTCCGTATCGTCAACCAATGCAGTTTCAATAAGAAAGAAATAAAAGAAAGCCTGGCAGACCTTAAGAAAGCGAACCTCACCGTCCGCAACTTTCCGGCTACCGTAGCCGAACTACGCAAACGCATCAACCTGGCAGAAGGGGGAGATACCTACCTATTTGCCAGCACATTAAATAATGGCCAAAAAATTCTGATTCGTTGTGAGAAGTTCTAATATATTTTCTACTTTTGCAAAAAGGACGTATTATCTAAACTAATCTATATGAAGCGAACACTGATAAAAGCGATTTTATTATTCATTGTGCTCACTTGCCACTCTTCCCTCTTCGCACAAAGGGATTTCAAGAGACACGAGTTCACCTTTCATGCGGGCTATGGTGTTATGCTCCATAATCCTCCCTCACTGACACTGACCACCCATAGTTACCAACGCGACCTCGCGCAAGGCGTAAGCTGGAATGGGCAATATACTTTCCGCCCTCTCAAACGCTTTGTTTTCGGCGCAATCTACTCCGGATTCTCCTCCAAAGGCAGTCATCCGGAAGGAAAAGACCACTTATGGACTCATTTCATGGGCGCCCAGATTGGTATGTGCAATGCTTATACAAAGCATTGGCAGGTTCGTGTGGAAACCGGCCCCGGTGTCGTATTTCTACGAAATAACAGTCAGGTATTCAGTAAAACACGAAAAGTCAACGCCTGTAGTATCGGACTTCTTACCCAAGCCAATCTTACCTATAAACTGACTCCCAATGTAGGAATCGGACTGGGAGTACAATATATGTTCAGCGGACTTTTCAAGATGAGGTCTCATTATCATGGAGAAACGATTGATGTAAAATTCAACTCAAATAATGACTCAAACCTCACACGACTAAATATAACGACGGGATTATCCTATTATTTCTAACATTTATTGTAATAGCCATGAAGAAATCAATACTCATCCTTCTCACTATTCTCAGTTTTTGGAGTTGCATGGAAGATGACACAGTCGATATCACAGTCCTGCCCTCCGCCACAACTACGGGTGCCGATACATTCGGCTGTCTTGTAGACGGCTGGATTTATGTAGGTGGGCGGTACCTTGGATGGGGACACTCAAACACATGGACTCACGACTCATTCCGCTATAATGAAGAAGAGGATAAACTATCCGTTTCCGTCACTGTGAAGCCTGCAATCAGCATCTATTTCACCCTGTTATCCCCTAAAGAAGGTAAAGAATCAGTGATTACGGACGTGCGGTTCGAAGGGGAAGAGTTGGAAGACGGAACAGCCTTTATAAGCCGCTTCGATACGAATAAGCGAATAATCAGCGCGACATTCGGCAATGGCGAACGTCTCACTAACGGACGTTTTGATATTCATTACACTATACCCGGAAGCGATTAACCGTTCAATCCGATAGCCCCTCAAAATGTTGTAATACAAACGTAGCATATTTGTTACGCGTTATTCAAGCAACTGTAAAGAGTAAGAAACCTTAACTCTCTACTTTTGCGGCAAATAATTAACGCACGCTAACATTTATGAAACGACTTTTAAAATTACTCCCATTCGTTCTTTTAGTCATGAGCACCGGCGGTAACACTTTTGCAGAAGAAAAAGTGAACGTAGTGAAGCAAGGTACTATCCGCGGACGCATTGTGGATACTTCCAAACAAATTCTTCCGGGAGCATCCATCTACATCGAAAAGCTACACACCGGAGTGACCAGTGACATCAACGGTTACTACACTTTCGCCAATCTTACTCCGGGCACATACACAGTAAAAGTCAGTTACGTAGGCTACTCGCCTGTCGAAATGCAAATCACCATCCCTGCCGGAAAGACACTCGAAAAAGACGTGATACTCAATGAAGGGCTCGAATTGCAGGAAGTGGTGGTAGGCGGAGCTTTCCAGGGACAACGCCGCGCTATCAATGCGCAGAAAAACAACCTTGGAATCACCAATGTAGTTTCAGCCGACCAGGTCGGCAAATTCCCCGATTCCAATATCGGCGATGCCCTGAAACGTATCAATGGTATCAATGTGCAATATAACCAGGGCGAAGCCCGTTTCGGACAAGTGCGCGGTACCTCCGCCGACCTTAGTTCCGTCACCATCAACGGAAATCGTCTCCCTTCTGCCGAAGGCGATACACGCAACGTACAACTCGACCTTATCCCTGCCGATATGATACAGACAATCGAAGTCAGCAAAGTGGTTACTTCGGACATGGATGGAGACGCCATCGGCGGGTCTATCAACCTCGTTACGAAAAGTACTCCCTACAAACGAATGTTCAGTGCCACAGCAGGAACCGGATACAACTGGATAAGCGAAAAAGCCCAACTAAACCTGGGATTTACCTACGGTGACCGTTTCTTCAACAAGAAGTTAGGAATACTGGCAGCTATCTCTTATCAGAATGCTCCGGGAGGTTCTGACGATGTAGAGTTTGAATACGACGTCAACAAGCAAGGGGAAGTAGTCATGGTGGAAGCACAAAAACGCCAGTACTACGTGACCCGCGAACGCCAAAGCTATTCACTGGCTTTCGATTACGAGATAAATCCGAATCACCGGCTGACACTGCAAGGTATCTACAACCGCCGCCATGACTGGGAAAACCGTTACCGGGTGACCTACAAAGACCTGGACAAGACCGGACTGGACGACAAAGGTAAAATGCAGCAAGCCGCCCAAATAGAAACCAAAGGGGGGACACCCAACAACAGGAACGCACGCTTGGAACTTCAACAGACTATGGACTTCAGCCTGGGTGGAGAACACCAATTCGGCAAGCTGTCTGTGGATTGGGACGCATCCTATGCACGTGCCAGCGAAGACCGTCCGAACGAAAGATATTTCAACCTGAAACAGGACTTTCTCGGATTCAACGTTGTAGACGCAGGCGGCCGTTTCCCGTACGTGACAACAGACGTAAGCCTGCACAACGGAGAAGTGGACGGTGAAAGAGGAAAATGGAAAGTAAAGGAACTGACCGAAAGCAACCAGGAAATCTATGAAAATGACCTGAAATTCAAAGTCAACTTCGAGCTGCCACTCACAAACGGTATCTACGGAAACAGCCTAAAGTTCGGAGCCAAATACGCATCCAAGACCAAAGACCGTGACGTGGCCTGCTACGACTATGCGGACACATACAAAGATACGTACAACACTGAATACATAAATAACCTCAGCAGTCAGATTCGCGACGGCTACATGCCGGGCAGCCAGTACAAAGCAACTGATTTCGTATCCAAAGAATACCTGGGTTCACTCGACCTGAAGAATATGGAAGGAGAACAGGTGCTTGAAGAGTCTTCCGGCAACTACCACGCCAAAGAGAACATCACTTCCGCCTTCTTCCGCTTCGACCAGAATCTTGGAAAGAAGATAAAACTGATGCTGGGACTACGTATGGAAGCTACCCATATCAAATACAACGGCTGGAACTGGAACGTGGATGAAAACGAAGACGAAAGCCTTGAACCTACCGGAAACCACAAGAACAACTATGTCAACTGGCTTCCCAGTATATTATTCAAATACGATGTAACGGATGATTTCAAAATCCGCGCTTCTTTCACCGAAACATTGAGCCGTCCCAAATATTCCGCGCTGATTCCATGCGTCAATATCAACCGCAGCGATAACGAGCTGGTCATGGGTAACTCCGACCTGACACCCACCCTCTCTTACAACTTCGATTTAAGTGCAGACTATTACTTCAAGAGTGTCGGACTCGTCAGCGCCGGTATTTTCTACAAGAAAATCAATGATTTTATTGTAGACCAAATAATTGGCGACTATATGTATCAAAATAACGAGTACAAGAAATTCACCCAGCCCAAGAATGCAGGCGACGCCGACTTATTCGGTGTAGAACTTGCCTACCAACGCGACTTCAGCTTCATTGCTCCCGCACTGAAATGTATCGGATTCTACGGCACATACACCTATACTCATACCAAAGTGAACAACTTCAACTTTGAAGGGCGCGAAAACGAGAAAGACCTTTCACTACCCGGCTCTCCCGAACACACGGCGAATGCTTCACTTTACTTTGAGAAAAAAGGTTTCAACGTACGTCTCTCCTACAATCATGCATCGAGCTTTATCGACGAGATGGGCGAAGTTGCCGCATTAGACCGTTATTACGATACCGTAGATTATATGGACTTGAACGCCAGTTATACATTCGGCAAGAAAATAAAGACAACGTTCTATGCAGACGCTACCAACCTGTTGAATCAACCGCTTCGCTATTATCAGGGAACCAAAGACCGCACAATGCAGTCTGAACACTATGGTGTAAAAATAAATGCCGGCGTAAAAATCAACTTCTGATACTCTCCGGACACCGGATTCATTCCTTTAAAAGGAAACCCTCGTTCCTTTAAAAGAAACGGAGCATTGGTTTAAAAGGAACAGCCCTTTCCTTTTAAAGGAACAAGCCGAAAATCCGGGAGTGACAAGCGATATATTATAAATCACTAATTACCAATATAATATGAAGATTAAAAGTTTATTGATTCTCGTACTGATTTCCATTTGCAGCTTCGTCCAGGCACAATTGGACTACTCTATATTTGACAAGAAGTTTAACTTTTATGTAGCAAATGATTTAGGACGCAACGGATATTACGACCAAAAGCCCATTGCCGAATTAATGGGTACGATGGGGGAAGAAATCGGCCCCGAGTTTGTAGTGGCTACCGGAGATGTTCATCATTTCGAAGGAGTACGCAGTGTGAACGACCCTTTGTGGATGACCAACTATGAACTGATTTACTCTCACCCGGAACTGATGATTGACTGGTTCCCCGTCTTGGGAAATCACGAATATCGCGGCAACACGCAGGCCGTACTGGATTATACCCATGTCAGCCGTCGCTGGACAATGCCTGACCGCTACTACACCCGGACATTCGAAGACAACGGCGCCACTATCCGCATCGTATGGATAGACACGGCTCCGCTGATTGACAAATATCGTAATGAAAGTGATAAATACCCCGATGCCTGCAAACAGGATATCAACAAGCAATTATCATGGTTGGAGTCCGTGCTCGCCAATGCCAAAGAAGAATGGATTATCGTAGCCGGACATCATCCCATCTATGCCTATACTCCGAAAGAAGAGAGCGAGCGCCTGGATATGCAAAAACGTGTGGATTCCATCCTGCGGAAACACAAGGTAGACATGTACATCTGTGGACACATCCATAACTTCCAGCACATCCGCGTTCCGGGAAGCGACATCGACTATATCGTTAATTCCGCCGCATCCCTGGCGCGCAAAGTGCAACCTGTTGAAGGGACAAAGTTCTGTAGTCCCGAACCGGGTTTCTCCGTCTGCTCCATCGACAAGAAAGAACTCAACTTACATATGATAGATAAAAAAGGGAATATACTCTATACGGTCACCCGGAAGAAATAAGTTTCCTTGATGATATAAATTCTACTCTCAGTGAAAAAACACACGACACAAGGTGTCTCTTTCGTGATGAAAGGGACACCTTATACTTTATCAGCCTTATCTCCCTGTCCCGTCTGATTCGCTGAATCGCTATTTCTCAAATCATCTTTTGGAATCGTCGTCTCGTTTCCATCCCGCACAGCCATGTAATGCGGTGACATGATTTCTATTCCCGCTTCATTGAATTTATCCTGTATATTCTGATGCAAGTCCGAATAAATTTGCGCCATCTTATCCGCCTCTTTGATATAGGCATTAATCTGATAGACCGGATACCAGTCACTCAAAGACGTTTCCAACACGAACGGGCGCGGGTCGTCCACCACTCCGGGAGTATTCAACGCAGCATCAATCAATATCTGATTGACTTGCCGCCACGGGATATCATATCCGATAGACACTTCCGAATGGATAATCAGTCCGTACTCGCGTGCCGAAGTGCTGTAATTCACGGTATGCGAGGACATGATAAACGAATTGGGGACAGTGACCACCTCATTTTTCGGTGTACGGATGCGGGTGACAAGCGGTGTTTTCTCAATAATATCTCCGGTAGTATCGTTCAATTTAATCCGGTCGCCCATCTTGAACGGACGCATATAGGTAATCACCAGTCCGGCAATGATATTACCGATAACCGTGCTTGAACCGAGCGAAACAATCAATCCGACAAAAACGGAGATTCCCTGGAACACACCTGAACTGGCTCCCGGCAAATAAGGGTAAATCATCGCAATCATAAATGCATAGAGCAGGAAACGGATGATATGGAAAGTCGGCATCGCCCAGTCCGGATAGAAACCGTTGATTTTGAGACGTCCAGCTTCCACTTCACGCGCCAGATAAAGTACCAGACGCACCAGATACTTCACCGCATACCAAATAACAATAATAGTAAACAACTTGGGAATATAATCCACGATACCTATAAAAATATTCTTAATCGGATTCCATATATATCCCAGCAAGCGATATGCCAGCCCTTCTGTCTGCGGAAATATGATAAAGATAAGAGGTACGGTAAACAACAGTTGCAATGCCATCAGGATATACCGTCCTACACTAGCGAGAAAGACCAGCAGATTGGCTTGCTTCTGTGTATCAAGCAATTCATATCCTTGAATGGAGACAGGCTTTATCTTCGTATCCTTCAACCGCAGGATTCGTGCTTTCACTTTACGGAACAACCAGTTTGTGAGACGGAAAAGTAAATACTGTCCGACAATCACCAGTACGAAATAAAGAATCCGCTTTACCATCCGCCAGATGCTATGTTCAGCCTTCATCTCATGCAGTTTGGAGACAACATTCTCCCGTCTCTCTTTGGCAAGGGAGTCACGAGAAACACCTTCCCACAATGCATCCTGGTCTGTGAGTGAAAGCAACACCTTATTGCCGTACATCAAATCGGAGACAATATCCGAATGGTCGATAGAAACGGAATCGGGACGGAGATTGAAGCGTTTTCCCAGTTCCTCAACTGCCGCACCTGTCATTTGCGCCCGTTGCTGGGGAGTATATCCGCCACGTTTGGTAAAAAGATAGAATAAGGTATCGCCATCCGCCACTACAGGTATTCCCTTCGTGAACTGGCGCAAAGAATCAATGCGCTGTCGTTGCTGTGCGTATTTCACGGAATCGGCGGTAGCCATCTGGAGTTTCATTTGCTCCATCTCCATACGCATATTCGCTTCATTGAGCCGGGCTTCTTCCAATGTCTTTTGCAAATTTGCCACATAAGCCGAGTCCGAATCCCGCTTCAAGGCGGGATGTGTCTCGGCTATGGTATCTCCGGCAAATATCTTTTTAACAGCTTGTTCCAACTGTGCCTGCGCCCCCATTGCAAAGGAAGACACCAGCAACACCAGTACTAATCTTTTTATTCTATTTATTTCCATATCCTTTTATTCTCAGATAGTGAATGAAGGTTAATCTATTTTTTAATTAAAACAGAGCAAACATACGGATTGTTTTTGACATATCAACTCCCAAAATGATTATCTTTGCCACCAAACGGAAAAAATTATGAATATATTGTTTCTTATAGGAGGACTTATCCTCATTCTTTTAGGAGCTAACGGATTGACGGACGGCTCGGCTTCAGTAGCCAAACGCTTCCGTATCCCGCCCATCGTCATCGGACTTACCATTGTCGCATTCGGTACTTCCGCCCCGGAACTGACAGTCAGTGTCGCTTCCGCCCTCAAAGGCAGCGCGGACATTTCCATAGGCAATGTGGTGGGTAGTAATATCTTCAATACATTGATGATTGTAGGTTGCACCGCCCTGTTTGCCCCGATTGTCATCACCCGGAACACACTAAGAAAGGAGATACCGCTCTGCATACTTTCTTCTGTCGTCCTGCTGGTCTGTGCCAATGATGTCTTTCTTGACAAGGCTTCGGAAAACATCCTGAACAGAGTAGACGGTTTATTATTGCTTTGTTTTTTCGCCATCTTCATGGGATATACCTTCGCCATTGCCCGTACTCCGTCCACGCCTGTGGCAGGTGATGCGCAGCACCCCGCTCCCCCTACCGAAGAGGACGACATCAAATTGCTTCCTTGGTGGAAATCCGTTCTTTATATTCTTGGCGGGCTCGCCGCACTTATTTATGGCGGGCAATTATTCGTCAATGGAGCCACCGGCATCGCCCGCAACCTGGGTGTAAGCGAATCCATTATCGGTCTGACACTGGTAGCCGCAGGAACTTCCCTGCCTGAACTTGCCACGTCCATCGTAGCGGCACTGAAGAAGAATCCTGAAATTGCCATCGGAAATGTTATCGGCAGCAATCTCTTTAATATCTTCTTCGTACTGGGATGCAGCGCCAGCATTACCCCGCTCCGCCTAAGCGGAATCACCAACTTTGACTTATTCACGCTGGTAGGTTCATGTGTCCTGCTTTGGTTCTTCGGGCTGTTCTTTGCCAAACGGACGATTACACGGATAGAGGGAAGTATCATGATACTTTGCTATGTGGCATATACAGTGGTGCTGATTTATAATACATAAAATTAAAAAAGCTTCCGGTAGTCATGCCGGAAGCTTTTTCATTCGTACTGACAAATTTGAAACGAATCTTATTTCACCTCAACATCAGTTAAGACATTCACGCCATATTTTCCATCTTCAGACACCCACCAGGTAGTATCGCCATTTGCGCAATGGATAGCATACCGGGGATTATATTTCAGCCTGTCCGACTCATCCGGTATCCACAAACCCAGTTTATACTCTCCGGGCACAACTGAATCCGGCAAATCAAGGGATAAACCGATGGAATGTGTCAATGATGTATAGGTAGTATCACCCGGTTGATACGGTTGCCAGTCCAACGGATTGGCTTCAGTCAGAAATTCCGTAACTTTTCCTTGATTATCAATCAATACAAAATAAACAGGGTGTTCTCCAAACACGGTAGCAAAGCCTCTGTTTACCAAGTTCAGATTCAACAGGTTTTCTTTTCCGGCTTGCAGTTGGTTCGGTAACTGAAGAGATTGCAACTCAATACGATAACCCAAATGGTCACGTATATAATCGAACATATTACGCTCCACTTTCGTTCCGTCCTGCTTTTGGAAATAACTGTCCGACACAGGCATATGATGCTGACGAAGGGAATCTTCCGTTATCATCGTTTTCTTCCAGACTATCATGGAATATTCGGGTGGATTATTCTCGTCAAATCTGTTATTGGGATGCTGCTCCTTATAATTATGGATAATGCTCAAGGAAGTATAATGCTGAAGGAACAGGCGTCTTGCCGCTTGCAGACCGTCAATAATCCATCCGGCAGAAGGGCTGTCAGGGTCTGCACCTACGCTCCAGAATCCCCAGGGGAGTTCTCCGTCCACTACGAGATAAGGCGATTCCGCCACAATCTGGTCGAACTTGGCAGTTCCTTCGTGCATATCGGCATCCCATCTGTCGGGACGTATGACAATAAAGTCATCGTGGAACGAAAGCCGTTTATATAATTCCGGTTTATCCTTCAGCAGGTTCTTGAATTCAGGAAGCCTCACTTGTACGTTTCTTTCTTCGGGGACTACTGAAAGCAGCTTTTCCAATACCGTAGCCTTTGTCTCTTCCGAGTTTTCCAATCCCTGGATAGAGCTATGCCATTCGCCCCATGCACCAATCATTCCGGCTTGCACTACCAAAATCAAGTCTTTGTTTTTCTCCAAAAAAGGTTTCAACTGCTCCAAATGTTCCAGTATCTGTTCTCCGGTCGGCCCTGCGGCAGCCCTTCCCATAAAATCCCTTTCATAGGCAAAACGCAACACAGCTTTCTTTCCCTGTTTCTGTAATTCGTCAAAATACGCCTGCATGGTTTGGAAATTCTCTTCTGACAATTTCTCACCTATCAGATAAGTAAGATAGAAATAACTTTGGGCAAGCGAGACACTATCCGCCACATACTTTTCCGACAGCTCCAGCAACTCTTTTGTAGGAGTATCTTTCTCATGCAGCACATCTACCGCCGTCTCCAGCCGGAATCCCCTTCCGGGATTATAGAGTCCGTTTTCACCATGCGTGTCATCTACACAGATTCCGCGAAACTCGACCGTCCGCCGGGAATCACCGCAACCGCTTGCCATCAAGGCAAACAAAGCAGCCATCACACTGCCATACATCCAATTCTTCTTCATAGTAATATTTCGTTTGCCGGCAAATATATAACAAATAGGGATATAACGCCCCGTTGCAAGTCATTTCGCACAGTAAAGTATCAGTTTCGGATAAAAAAAGCAAAAGTATTAGATAATGCTAAGATTGTATTTGTCCCGCCGACGGAATTGCCCTACCTTTGCCTTTGTCTCAAAAAATTTTGTCTCAATAAAGAAAGTAATACATGAAAAAACAGAATTGGCTACTCTTGCTTATCATTCTCCTGCTTCCGGCAGAAAGTATCATCGCTAAAAAGAAAGCGGAAAAAAGCGACAGGGAAATCTGGTGTGAAGTAATGTACCGGATGGCAGTTCCTGTACTAAGCAACATGAGCGAAGGCCGGTTGAAACAGAACATGCTTGTAGAACTAAGCCCGACGTGGGATGGCCGCAATAAGGATGTCACTTATATGGAATGTTTCGGACGGCTGATGGCGGGACTGGCTCCCTGGTTATCATTGCCGGATGACGACACAGCCGAAGGAATCCAACGCAAACAGCTTCGGGAATGGGCTTTGAGCAGTTATAAACATGCTGTCGACCCTTCTTCAGCGGATTATCTGCTATGGCGTCAGGAAGGACAGACACTGGTCGATGCAGCCTATATCGCAGAGAGTTTTCTAAGGGGTTACGATGCCCTATGGCTTCCTCTGGACAGCCTGACCAAGCAGCGTTATATCAATGAATTTATCCAACTCAGACGAGTTGACCCGTCATACAGCAACTGGTTATTGTTCAGCGCAACTGTCGAATCGTTCCTTCGAAAAACAGGTGCGCCCAGCGACACCTATCGTATCAGCTCCTCTTTACGAAAGATAGAAGAATGGTACGTAGGTGACGGCTGGTATTCCGATGGCCCCCACTTTGCGTTCGACTATTACAATAGTTTCGTGATACACCCCATGTATATAGAAGCCTTGGAGATATTCACCGAAGCCGGCAAACATAAAAAGATATGGAATATGCCCGGCTGCAATTACCACACAGCGATAGCACGGGCACAACGCTTCGGAATGATTCTCGAACGGCTTATTTCCCCGGAAGGAACACTGCCCGTCGTCGGACGTTCCATCACTTATCGCACAGGCTCTTTGCAGACACTTGCATTACTTGCCTGGCGAAACTGGCTTCCCGAAGAACTGTCAAACGGGCAAGTACGTGCCGGCATGACAGCCGTCATCAAACGTATGTTTGGAAACAACCGCAATTTCAACGAAAAAGATTTCCTCACGCTAGGCTTCAACGGTTCGCAACCCGGCATCTCGGATTATTACACCAATAATGGAAGCTTATATATGGCTTCACTCGCTTTCCTGCCGTTAGGTCTTCCCGCAAACGATCCCTTCTGGACAGATGCTTCACAGCCCTGGACTTCGAAAAAGGCATGGGATGGAGAGGACTTTCCGAGAGACCACTCTTATCATGAGGAGTAAGAAATAATCGGTATCAAACAATAGTTTCCAGTGCGACTGGAAACTATCTTTCATTATGACTGGAAACTATTACTACTTTTTATTTCGTATAAGTAATAAAATTAAAGAATAGCGCCATTTTGTTTCTTATACGAAACAAGAGAAGAAAGAATCGTTTAATAACAGCCAACTCTTGACTTTTCCTTTTTTATTTCGTATCTTTGAAGAAATAAAAAAGAAGAAAAACAAGATGAATTATACAAATATCAAGACATAACGAAGTATCATCAAACATATATTTCCATATATAAAGGAATTGGAACGGGAGAAAATCAGCACTGATTTTCTCCCGTTTTGTATAGATAATTCACAAACAATCAAGAAATTCATCAAAAATAGTTTTTAATAAACTCGGATACCGTTTATAATAAACCCCTCAACTATTTATTAAAAACAACACTCGGGTTTATTATAAAACCGTAAAGATATTATCACTAGGAAGAAAGAGACTTATTCATATATGAACAAGTAAAGCCATAGAATAGTTAATATTGCATACAAACGGAGCATAAGATTTTCCTTACAACACCGTCTTTTGAAAAAAAAGTATTAGCATCTGCTAATATTATATTTGCCTCTCTTTCAAAATAGTCCTACCTTTGCCTGTCAACAGCTACACGCTCTCGCCAAACAAACGAATAAAACATTAACCATTTAAATAAAAGTATCATGAATAAACAGATTTCATTAACACTACTTGCTACATTTGCCTTACTCTTCAGTCTCACCTTTTCCTGCAACGCCAAAGGAAAAGACAAAGCCAAACATGTTGTCCTCATCGGTCTGGACGGCTGGGGCGCATACAGTCTTCCGAAAGCGGATATGCCCAACGTAAAAAAACTGATGGAAGACGGCTCTTATACATTAAAAAAACGTTCGGCACTCCCTTCTTCAAGCGCCATCAACTGGGCATCCATGTTTATGGGAGCAGGTCCGGAACTTCACGGATATACAGAATGGGGCTCCAAAACCCCCGAACTTCCGTCGCGTGTATTAAACAAGAACGGCATCTTCCCGACCGTATTCCAACTATTGCGTGACGCCCGTCCGGAAGCAGAAATCGGTTGTCTGTACGAATGGGAAGGAATCAAATATTTAGTGGACACCCTTTCTATGAGTTATCATTATCATGTGGCCGATTACAGCAAGACTCCCAAAGAATTGGGTGACATGGCATCCGCTTATATCAAGGAGAAGCATCCGGCTCTCGTTGCCATTTGTTATGACAGCCCCGACCATACCGGCCATACCGAGGGACATGACACTCCTGCATATTATGAAAAACTCAAAGAACTGGATACATACGTGGGCCAAATTGTCCAGGCAGTAAAAGACGCAGGAATCCTTGATGATACTATTTTCATATTGACTGCCGATCATGGTGGCATCAACAAAGGACATGGCGGAAAGACGATGCAGGAGATGGAAACTCCGTTCATCATTTCCGGCAAGAATATCAAGAAAGGGCTTCGGTTTGACGATGTAAGCATGATGCAATACGATGTAGCTTCCACAATAGCATCTATCTTCAACCTCGAACAACCGCAAGTCTGGATTGGCAGACCGATGAAGATTGTTTTCAAATAGTCTCACTCCGGGATTATTATATGTTGAAAAAGAAAAAAAGCTTTTTTAATACAAACCATTAATTAATAAACAATGAAATTCAGCAACGTAAGATTATTAGTAAAAGATTTCGCCAAATGCTTCAGATTCTACACCGAACAGCTCGGATTAGAGCCAGCCTGGGGAGATGAAAATAGCGGATATGCCAATTTTAAGGTAGCCGACGGAATAGAAGGCTTTGCCCTTTTCAGTTCCGACAGTATGGCACCTTCGGTAGGCAATGCAGACAAGCAGCAGCCCGTTGCAATGCGCGAGAAAATGATGGTTTCATTCAGTGTGGATAACCTGGACGAAACCTTTGCCGCCCTAAAAGCAAAAGGCGTAACGTTTATTAGTGAACCTACGGATATGCCCGATTGGGGGATGCGTACCCTGTACCTGCGTGATCCTGAAGAAAATCTTATAGAACTCTTCACTCCTCTGGCACTGGAGGAATGTAGCCCAGAACTTCTCGAGGAAGATAAGAAATTCCATTAAGAGATGAAGGCAGACGAAGGGTAGTTTGCTAAAGTAACATACAATTATGGAAATTTGCGGAGAATAGCATTATTATTCTCCGCAAAACTTTTATAAAGCCAATTGAAGCATTTTATTGGCGGTTCAAACTTAATTTGCTACTTTTGTTTTAGAATTCAACAAATTAGAGCAAAATATATGGCTTCTATTGAAATCAAGCATGTAGGTCCATTGAATGAAACTGGTAAGATAGACCTGAAAATGGTCAATCTGTTCATTGGAAAACAGAGTACTGGAAAAAGTACCCTGATGAAAATTCTTAGTTATTGCCGATGGTTGGAAAAGACGATTATGACGGGAAGTGATACGGTACTTTCTGCCTATACTCACAATAATAAATTTCTTAAAGAATTGATGCAGTTTTACCGTTTCAACGCAGGGTACTTTTCAAATGATAGTGAAATTCATTATCAGGGAGATTGCGTGACTATACATTTAAATGGCACTCGGAGCAATGCCCGCATAGAACGTTTATCCGCATTTGATGATGGACGTTATAACACAAAACTAAGTTTTATCCCATCGGAAAGGAATCTGCTTTCCGCCATAAAAAATATAGACCGGTCTTATCGTGCATCAGATTTGGATGTACTCTTCAACTTTGTTTTCGAATGGGGAGAAGCCAAAGACCTCTATACAAATTCCGAACCCAAGACACTGGCCATTGCTCCTAATATGGAGTATTATTTTGATAAAGAGAAAGGAACGGACATTATACGCTTGAAAGACAAGAAAAAGGAGTTCACTACTTTTTATGCTTCAAGTGGTGTACAGTCTGCTCTTCCTGTAGAGATATTAGTTGAATATGTGTGTGGAATGGCCGGTCAACCTGTTTCCCTTAGCAAAGGGGAACTCTATGATATGATGACTAAATTTCTTCGCGAACGGACATCGGGTGATAGGCTGACTGAGACTAATGGAGAAATCTTGTCGTCTCACTTACTCAATTACCAGTCTGCGCAGTTATTTATTGAAGAACTGGAACAAAATCTTTATCCTGAATCGCAATGGAACCTGGTACGGAGCATTATCAATGCCATAAAGAAAGCTTCTGTACGCACCGGACATAACAGTATGGTAACACTGACAACACATAGTCCGTATGTTTTGACCGCTTTGAATGTTTTAATGGTAGCCTCTGCGGCATGGGAAAAAGACAGCAAGGCTACTTCAGAAATTGTTCCGGAAAATTATATCCTGCCCACAGGAAGCATCGGCGCTTATTATCTGACAGAAGAAGGAACATTGAAAGACATTGTGGATGCCGAACTACATATGGTAAGCGGTTTGGAGCTTGACGGAATATCCGATTTAGTAGACGAGAGCATTGCCGCATTAAATTCGATTATTTATGGCTGATACAAACTTGCACGAGAAGCTAAAAGGAGAGGGATATATTGTTGAACAACCATTGACAGTACGAAAAACTGTAAGTATGTCTGAAAAAGGTAAACGCTATACCCTTGAAGTCAGCAATTCAAAAGAGTCTGTTGTTTATCAGATAGACGGGCATATTATCACCCGGGGTAATAAATGCGACAAGATGGTGCTGGTAGAAAGAGCGAGCAATGACTGGATACAGATATTGGTAGAATTGAAAGGTGTCGATGTCAGCCATGCAATAGTACAGTTGGAAAGCACGCTTCAGAATGAAAAACTCAAACATCCAACCAACAAAGAAAAACGTGCCAGAATCGTTGCGGCTTCCTTTCCGGCAAACCGTGGTAATACTGTATTGGAGAAAGCTAAAATCCGTTTCCGTCAAATGTATCAATGCGATTTGCGTGGGTTAAAGTCGAATCAACCGGATAATAAGACTTAGGAAATAAAATGCGGAGAATAAGACATGTTTTATCCGCAATACTTTTATAGAGCCAATTCATAGTTAGTGCTTCGTCCGCCTTCTTCCGTTTTACGTAATATTCCTTTATTTATTAAATCCTGTATATCACGCAACGCAGTGTCAGGAGAACATTTTGTGATTTTTCCCCATTTGGAAGAAGTCAGTTTTCCATCGAAACCATCCCAAAGCATATTCACCATCCTTATCTGCCGTTCGTTCATTGATTACTTGTACTATACCATCCATATAACGATCCGCATCTGATAATCCTTCTATTCCTGATGATTTTGTGATATCAGCCGTAGGGCATCAAGCATAGCACTGTTTTTTAGCTCAAAACCCAGTACACTCATTTTACCAACAAATTTACCTTGCAAGCCCCGAACTCTACCTAATTTATAAGATAGCTTTGAGTCATCCCAAGTAAAAAACGGCCAGTCTTCTCGTTGCCAAATATAGATGCATTCCATATTCTCCGTATATTTGGGAAATATAATCATAATATTCTGCATCAGAAAAATAAAGCACATCCTTTCTTTTTATAAACAGACAACTCGTTTTAGTAGAGGATAAGATAGACGAACAAAAGATAGGTGCATCAAATCTTCATATCAATAAATACATCCATTTATAGCGTTTTAGTATTATACCTAAGAGATTACATCGTTATTTTCACTCATTTTCATGTCTTTTGTTAATTTTGTATTAGTATTTGATAAAATTATATTTGTCCCCCGCAGTAAACCACCCTACCTTTGCCCCAAGTTAAACAACATAAAATTATATGTGCAATGAAAAACAAATTATTTTATCTTATCGGAGTAGCAACATTTCTATGCTATACTAGTACATTTACCTCTTGCATTAATGGAGTGGACGATGAATATCTGGAATTGGTTAATAATGGTGGTAGCGGAAATAGCAACAAAGACGACGAAGCCATAGAATTACCAGATTTGAATGGCGATTATGTGGCTGGCGGCGAGTTCGAACTTGTTAAAATGACTTATAACGGTGAAGAATTAACTGGCAAAGCTGTGAATATTGCAGCCGACGAACAGAATCAAACTGCTACCATTACTCTTACAGGAACCGAGCAAGACCTGACAGAAATGCTAGGTGGATTGATGGAATTTAAATTCACTACACTCAGCCCAGTTCCAGGTGTAAAAGAAATCATATTGCCTAATGTGAAATTGTACAATAGCGGAACAAGCTATCTATTCAAAGGCGAGGTTATCGAACCAACTTATATTTTGTCTTATGAAGGTACGATTGAGGACGGAAAGATGAATATCAATCTGACACATGAATTAGTGGGCGATAACCCATTGGCAGGCACTTGGATTTTAGCACCATTAAAAGATACAGGTAATTCTCCAGCATACGCACCATTGTGGTTCGAATGTGACTCCAAGGTTAAAGTCGATTTAGGAAAAATCCAAGCTGGTAGTTTTGGATTACCAGTCAACCAACCAATTCAAGGAATTATTAGCCTGTTAACCGGAAGTATGAGTAGTATGATTATGAATGGGATTTTAGGACAAAACATTAAAGTAGAACAATTGGTACTAAACATGTTACGTGATATCACAGCCGAAAAAAGCGGAAGTATATTTGCTACTTATTCATACAGCGAAGATGTAACAACTCCACAATGGAGTTCTGAAATGTCTCATAACATTTTGCGTTACTATTATGGCGAAGAAGAAGGCAAATTCTTTGTAGAAGCAAACGCAGACTTCCTTGCAAACGCCATCGGTGGCTTAATTCCAAGCATTGCCACATCTGCTCCTATAACTCGTGCAGGTGATCCAGAACAGACTAAAGCAATTGGTAGAGAACTGGTAGCTATGCTTATTCCACTGTTACGTGACGGTATTCCTTGCGAATACACTTTCGATAATGTACAAAACGGAGAATTAGCCATTAATATCGAAGGAGAATGCCTGAGAAAATTATTACTTAAAGTACTTGAACTCGCCAACGACGAATATGCAAAAACATTTGTAGAAGAATTTATCAATTCAAGTCTGGGAGATTTCGCAGGAAACATTAAACTGTTGCTCCAAAATGCACCTGCCGGATTAACATACTACGAAGGAACAAGCCCTGAAAATTATTCAGGAGAATGTGGCCCTGCCAAACTTGGACTTAAATTCGTAAGACCATAAATATACATGATTTAAATTCTTAAGAAAAAAAGAACGTTTTCGGGAAACAACAACTTTACGGACTTCGGTATCTATCGCCGAAATCCATCCAACAACGAATGTTTAACACACAAGTATTATGAAGAAAAAATATTATATTTTCTTTTTCTTATGCCTTCTTGCCCTTTCCGGGTTTGCCCAGGAAATAAACGTGACGGGGGTAGTGACCGAAGCTTCGACCAAAGAACCGATGCCTGGAGTGACTATTCAAGTGAAAGGGACCGATAAAGGAACCATATCAGACATGGATGGAAAATACACTATCGTAGTCAAACAAAACGATATACTGGTATTCTCCACCATCGGGATGAAAAGCATTGAAAAGACAATAACATCAAACGCACCCATCAATGTTGCTATGGAGGAAGATAATGTGGCACTTGAACAAGTAGTCGTTATCGGTTACGGTACGGTAAAAAAAAGCCACCTCTCCGGCGCCGTTGGTTCTGTGGGAACCAAAGAACTGCGTGGTGAAATTAGTACCAGCACTGCCTCTGCGTTACAAGGGAAAATGCCGGGTGTAACCATTTCCACCAATGGTGGTGGTCCGAACGACGGAACTACAATCAATGTGCGTGGTATCAGCTCACTATCCAACAATTCACCGCTCTACGTCATCGATGGCGCTTTTGGTGATATTAATATGGTAGACCCTAACGATATCCAATCCATCGAAGTATTGAAGGATGCAGCCGCAGCCGCCATCTACGGTTCGCGTGCAGCAGGCGGTGTGGTACTTATTAGTACCAAAGGCGGACGTAAAGAAAGCCCCACCAAAGTAGATATCAACTTCTTCACCGGCATACAGCACAATCCCAAGAAATTGAACGTAATGACCGGAGAAGAATATAGCCGTTTCGCACGTTATTATGGACTTGCCGGAGATGGTTACGGATCCGAAGCAGGTGCAACGCCTTTCGTAGGCGAAGGTACCGACTGGCAAGACGTGATGTTCAAGACCGCTATGACCTATAAGGCAAACGCTACCATCTCCGGTGGTTCCAAAAACGCCACATTCAGCGCATCGGCAGGTTATCTGAACAAAGACGGTATTTTGCGCAATACCAGCCATGAATCATATAATCTTCGTCTGAAAAGCGATTTCACATTTCTCAACAACCGCGTCACCATCGGTGAAACGCTTATCTTGCGCATGGGAGAAGCCAAGGGAGGTTCGGATCACGAAATGAACGGCCTGCTCCGTTTCCCCTCCGTAATCCCCGTTTATGATCCTACTAACTCCAGTGGTTGGGGTACATCGGCAGATATCAACTTGCCGAACCCATTGGCCAATTCAGTGATTATAGACAAAAAGAATGAAAGCACACAGATATTCCTGAATGCTTATTTGCAAGCAGAAATTATCAAGGGACTGAAATACAAACTCAACCTTGGTTTGCGCCGCAATCACACTAAGTATCGCACTTATGAAAGTTCTTATGATTTAGGCACATTTGGTATCAATGAGAAACCGGACCTTTCCGAAAGTTTCTCCAATGACGATTCTTGGGTACTCGAAAACACATTGAACTACGACCGTACGTTTGGCAAACACAATCTTTCTGCTATGGCAGGTTATTCTGCACAGAAAGACCAACACTATAATTTGGACGGTAGCAACTCCGATTTGCCTGAGTTTATTTATACAATGACAGGTAATGTGAATACAATGAAGGCAACCAGTACGTTAAACGAATTGGCATTGGTATCACTTTTCGGCCGTGTGATGTATTCCTATGACGACCGTTATCTCTTGTCTGCTTCTATTCGCCGCGATGGCTCCTCACGTTTCAAAAAAGGATACCAATATGGTAGTTTCCCCTCTGTATCTGTGGGATGGAATATCAGCCGCGAAAAATTCTTCCAACCTTTAACAGATATATTCGATCAAGTAAAATTACGTGCCAGCTACGGTAAATTGGGTAATCAGGACATGGATGGCTACTATCCTACGTTGAGTGTGGTAAGCAGTGGTATGAACTATCTGCAAGGCGATGTCATTTGGTTTGGTAATATGCCGTACGTAAGTAACAATTCTCCTGAGAACTTGACTTGGGAAAATACGGAAACATACAACTTCGGTCTCGACCTGACATTGCTTCGTGGCAAATTGAACCTGACCGCAGATGCTTATATCAAAAATACAAACGACGTATTGCTACCTGTTCCCTCTTCTCCATCAAGCGGTATCGGAGGCTCTCGCATTATGAATGCCGGACAGGTGCAGAACAAGGGTATCGAACTCTCCGCTACATGGCGCGACAACATCGGCGACAAGGCAAGCTATTATGTAGGTGTCAACGTCAGTACTGCCAACAACAAAGTGACAAAAATCACAGCCGGCGGTAAAGTTATGCCTATCTCTGGTTACAATGCACACGCTGCCGCCGGACGCGGTATCAATATGTTCAAGAAAGGACACTCTATGGCCTACTTCAACTTGATTGAGACAGACGGAATCTTCCGCAGCATGGAAGAAATTGAAAACTACCGCAACCAATACGGTGAAATGATTCAGCCGGGTGCACAAGTGGGTGATATCCGCTACAAGGACTGGAACGGTGACGGTGTCATCAGCCCCGACGACCAGCATGATGTAGGTAGCCCGCTGCCGAATATGACTTTCGGTATCCGTGCCGGTGGTGAATGGAACGGCTTCGACCTCAATTTCTTTATCGACGGTATGACAGGCAATAAAATCTACAACTACACCCGCTACTGCCTTGAATCAGGTGCATTCAACGGTAACCTAAGCACTACGGTTGCCAATTCATGGCGTCCGGACAATCAGAACACCGATATGCCCCGCTTCTCGAAGATAGACGGTTCGGATAACAAACTTGCCTATACCGACAGATGGCTCGAGAACGGATCATACATCCGTCTGAAATCACTTGACTTCGGTTATACCTTCCCGAAACAGTGGATACAGAAAGCCTGCATACAGAACCTAAGAATCTATGTATCTATAGAGAATCTACTGACCTTGAGCAAATATTCGGGCTATTCACCCGACTTGGGCGAAAGCTCATCCACAGGCGCAAGCTACGGCATCTTCTCAAAAGGTATCGACCACGGACGTTATCCCATTCCGCGTACGTTCTCTTTCGGTATTCAGGTAAACTTATAATGTTGAACACAGAAAAATTGAATTATGAAAAAGAAATGGTTATCATATATGTTCGTGTCAGCTCTCCTATCGGGAGCACTGACATCCTGTAACGAATCCAAATTCTTGGATCTAAAGGACCCGAACCACTTCACCAACGAAAACTTCTGGCGCAACAAAGCTGATGCGGAAAGTGCACTGGCAGCAGCTTACTCGCCTATCAAATATCAAATGAACGGATACTACGGTGCTTTCGACGGATGGTTAAACCTCAACAGCCGTGGTGACGATATTTTCACCATCACCAACGAAGAACAAGGTATGTGGGACATCGCTAACTTTGCGAACTCTGTGACAACAGGTAACGATCCTTTCGGTGCACTCTATACAGGCATTCAACGTGCCAACGTTTTATTGAGATACATCGACGACGTTCCCGCATCGGGTATAACTGATGCCGACCGCGCTATGATTAAAGGCGAAGCCCTCGTATTGAGAGCCTATCAATATTTCCTGTTGGTGACCAACTATGGAGAAGTGCCCTTGCGCCTTATCCCCTCCAACGAGGACGAAGCCAACATACCTGCTGCAAGCACAGCACAAATTTGGGAACGCATTGAAATCGACTTAAATGCTGCCATCAACGAATGCGGATTGCCAGTATCGCGCCCCAATGACCAAAAAGGACGTATCGAACTAGGTGCTGCCAAGACCATTCTCGGCAAGGTATATGCTACACAGCACAAATATCCTGAAGCCAAGAATTTGCTGAAAGAACTGATTGAATCTTCTTACGGTCCCGGCAAACGTTACCAATTGATGGAAAACTTCGCCGAAAACTTCACGACAGCAAAAGAAAACAATGCGGAGTCCGTGTTTGAGTTGCAATACAGCGGCGACGGCGACCTTACTTGGGGTAACGAAAGCGGTATCAACCTAGGTAGCTCTATGGCACAGTTTGTAGGTCCTGCCGTATCTGGTGGATGGGCCAAATTGATGCCTTCTGCTTTTGCAGTAAGCGAATTTACAAGTGAAACACGCCCTGCCGGTGCAGACTCTAAGTACGACAAGCGTATCTACGCCAGCCTATTCTTCACACCCAACGAATATGGCGACTGGGTATCCGAAGAGAATGGCTGGTATAACGGCAAATTTTACGGCGGTATCTTTACTATGGAAGACCTTTGGAAAGGGAATGCAGCCAAAATGGCGGGCGGTGCTCCTATCTTCAATGTAAGCCAAAGCACCGGTGCACAAATCGGCAAGTTCCTGTTGAAGAAATACACTGCTTACTACGTCAACTCCAGAAGTGCTGACAACATGGGCAACAAGGAAGGAAAGGCGAACAACGTACGCGTCATTCGTTTTGCAGAAACACTATTGCTCTATGCCGAAGCGTGCGCTAAGACCGGAGATACTCCCCAAGCCAACTGGGCTATCAATGAAATCCGCCAAAGAGCCGGACTGGCAAAGAAAGATTTCGGACAAAGTGACCTGATGAAAGAAATCGAACGCCAATGCCTGCTGGAATTCTTCGGCGAAGGACATCGCTTCGATGACCTAAAACGTTGGTATACTCCTTCGCAGATTAAAATGGTCTTCAAGGCGAACGACAAACAGGGTGCTGACAATTTCAAAGAGAAACACCAATACTACCCCATCCCAATGGGAGAATTGAACAACAACGCGGCAATGGTACAAAACCCATTGTGGAGATAATCATAGAAAACAATAATCAAAGACAGATTTTATATGAAAAAGATATATCAATTAGTATGTGCGTCATCGCTACTACTCGGAAGCCTTACTTCCTGCGATGACGGCAGTTTAAGCCACGATGATGTCTATATCCCGGATCCAGTGGAAGTAACGGACGAAGACGATGGCTACTCGTCAGAACCGACTACAGACGCAGTACTCAGAATCATGCCCGACAAGCGTCATCAGGAAATCGATGGTTTCGGCTGTTCATTCGGATGGATGGAGGCTGTATACGGCTGTACGCAACGCAACGGCATCATGGACGAACTTTATGGCGACAACGGACTGCGTTTCAATATCTATCGTGGCGAAGTGATGGCAAATTCACTGCAAAGCGACGGCAGTTACAACTTCAAGGAAAACGATAACTTCGGATATGCTGCCGACTCTCCCGAACTGAAGAAAATTTTCAATGATCCCAAATTCAAGGAGTACGCCCAATTATGGTGTATAGATCGTACATCAAAAATCAGAAATGACATCTACTACTTCTTCTCCGTATGGACACCACCCGTTAAATGGAAAGTAGGCACAGGCAACGAAGAGGTGACTGGCGGAAGCGGATCGTTCAACAGTCAGTATAGTAATGAATTTGCCGACTATCTTGCCACCTTCGGCGAAAGAATCAAAAAAAGGTTCGGCATCAACGTATACGGTATGTCAGGCTGGAACGAACCTGACCAAGCAATGGGAGGATGGGACGGCTGTATGTGGGGTAACCAGCAAATGGCCGACTTCACCTGCGACCATCTGCGTAAGAAACTGGACGAGAAAGGGTTGAACGACACAAAAGTCATCTACGGCGAACTTCCTTGGTGGGCAAATGCCATCACTTGGGTAGAACAATCACTCAACTACCGTGGCGATGACCTTGAAAAGGCAAACATCGTGGCAGCCGGACACGGTTACTCTACAGTGGCTAAAAACATCAAACCGATGCAAGCAGCTGAAGACAGAGGAATTCACGTATGGCAAACGGAGACCTGCGATGATAAGTCGCGCGACGAGACTTGGAACGATGCCATGAAGTGGGCAGAAAATTATCAGGGTTACCTGATGAACGCCCGCGTCAACGCCATCGTATGGTGGGCAGGCGCGCGCTACTGTACTTCCACAGGCGAGAACCTGCTACAAACCGACCAATGGGATTTCAGCACATCCTATTATCGCGTAGACCGTTACTACTCTATCGGACAGTTCTCACGCTACATACCGCGCGGCTCTTTCCGTACAGACGTAGAGAAAATCAACGGAACTACTTCGGCAGACAAGATGCCGAGAGAACTGACAGCTTCTGCTTACATCAAAGACGATGACAACACCTATACCATTGTATTGGTGAACAGTTCGAAGACAAAAGCCTTCGAAGCACAAGTGGAAATCGAAGGTAAGGAATTCGAGAACATGATATCCTACACTTCAAGCTCCAGCGTGAAGTGGCTACGCAAGAAACTGAACCCATCGTTGAGCGGCAAGCGTACGGTGACTGTGCCCAAGCACAGTGTGGTAACTATCACCGGTAAATTCAGAGAGAAACAATAAACTCAAACTGAAGGATAATTAAATGTATTTGAAAGTAATGAAAAGAAATATTTTACACCTGGTAGGAGCTTTATTAAGCTCCGCCATGATTACCTTCGGTTGCTCGGAAGACATCCCAACTTACAGCGAACTGATGGTAAACGAGACCGAAGTATTCATCCAAGCAGACGGTGAAACTCCGACAGCCATCGTGAACATCATATCAGGAAACGGTAACTATAAAATCAATGTAGCAGATGAGAACATCGCCACTGCCACATTGAACGGAGACGCAATCACCATCAACGGATTGAAGAACGGTTCAACAACAGCTACCGTCATCGACTGGAGCAAGCATTCTGCCGTTATCACCATCAAAGTGAAGGAAAATTTCGACCTGACTCTGGATACGGAAGGCAAAGTCATCCTGTTTGAGGAGGAAGAAGAAAATCAGCCGAAGAGCAAAGAAGTAGGCGTCCTTTCCGGAAACGGCGGCTACCAAGTGGCCAGCAGCGACGAGGGAGTAGCTACGGCTGCATTAAACGAGAGCGGTAAAATCATCATCACCGCCGTAGCAGCCGGTCATGCTGTTATTACAGTGACCGATGCCGACGCCAAAACTGCATCACTGGAAGTGACCGTTGCCAAAGGTGCCCTAGAAGTTGCCGATATCACAAACAGAATATGGAAAGTCGGTGAAACTTCAAGCATCGAAATCCTCTCCGGAAATCCAGAATATATAGTAGAAATCAGCAATGAAAGCATTGCTACGGCAACAATCGATGGCGACAACATCCAAGTGACAGGTGTGGCAGCAGGCGATGCTACGCTGACCGTTACCGATGGAATGGGGCTGCAACAAACGATGACTGTCATGGTAAGAGAAGGACTGAAGTTAAGTCAATATGAGATCGAAGAAATCATTATCGACAACAATCCTACCATCACTATCGATATCGAAGGTAGCGGCGATTATGAAATTGTCAACAGTTGTGCAGCCGTATCATGCCGACTCTCGGATGACAGAAGCCAATTGATTATCGGTAGTGTAATGGATAAAGATGTCGCAATGGATGCCACCATTACCATTACAGATAAAATACTTGGCGATGAGGTAACCATCACAATAAAAGTAGTAAACTACAACTACGAGACTTATGGAAAAGGAAGATGGTATATCGGTGGAGAACTGGGCGTTCCGAGCGGAGCAGTTGCCAATGCCAACAAACCGGCAGTAGGTCAAAGCCAGATACTTGCAGGAGAATTGAGTGGTAGTGGAAGTGCATTTTCACCCTACAAGGTTAAAAATGGATATATCATTATCTTTGACGGAGATCTTGAAATAGGAACGAAAACCAATGCCAAGCTTGAGTATTATGTCAATAGCTCCAAATCTGAAGATATCACAATCTCCGATTGCGAAATCACCCAAAAAGATGGTGGAAAATATTGGATTAGGTTCCATGAAGAAGGTAGAGAAGAATACTCGTATATGATTGTTTGGGTATAATAGGCCCATAATACAAACTTTTGAGAAACAATCAACATGTGCCAAAAAGGGAGATAATTTCAAATAACTTTCTGATTTTGGCACATTTACTTCTCAATCCAATATTGGCACAGCCACCTTTGAACGCTTCAAGACATCCTATAAGAAAAAAGTAAGAACAACAGATACATGTGTATAGTATTAGGATGAGATAAAATAGTACTTGTTTCTCAATTATCTCCACCCTACTTTTGCAACGATGGAGCTTTGAACACTTTTATACTCAAAGCTACTTTACAAAAACAATATTTGTATATAATATGAATAAATCATATAGCAACAGATTGCATCTTCTGAAAGAAGTGCATGAGTCTTTGATAACCCGTCGGAATGAAATCATACTTTCTGGCAATGGTATATATGAACGATATAAGTATCCGGTGCTAACCTGCGAACACGCTCCGCTAGAGTGGCGCTACGACTTAAATCCTGAAACGAATCCATACCTAATGGAACGCATAGGTGTGAATGCCACTATGAATTCAGGAGCTATCAAGTGGAACGGAAAGTATCTGATGGTAGTCCGTGTGGAAGGGAACGACCGCAAGTCGTTCTTTGCCATTGCCGAAAGCCCGAATGGTATAGACAATTTCCGCTTTTGGGAATACCCCATACAGCTACCGGACACTGACCCGACAGAGACCAACGTCTACGACATGCGCCTGACGGCACACGAAGATGGTTGGATTTACGGTATCTTCTGTAGCGAAAGCCTTGACCCGAACGCTGCACCGGGCGACTTATCTTCCGCCGTAGCGAAAGCAGGTATCGTCCGTACCAAAGACTTGAAGAATTGGGAACGCCTGCCGAACCTGATTTCCAAAAGCCAGCAACGCAATGTCGTTCTGCACCCGGAATTTGTTAACGGCAAATACGCTTTGTACACCCGCCCACAAGACAGTTTCATTGATGCTGGAAACGGCGGAGGTATCGGCTGGGCACTAATAGATGATATGACTCACGCTGAAGTAAAAGAAGAGACTATCATCAACCACCGTTACTATCACACTATAAAAGAGGTAAAGAATGGTGAGGGGCCTCATCCTATCAAAACCCCAAAAGGATGGTTGCACCTCGCCCACGGTGTACGTACTTGCGCTGCCGGATTGCGTTATGTGCTCTATCTGTATATGACATCTCTAGAGGATCCGACAAAGATAATCGCCGAGCCGGGTGGATATTTGCTGGCTCCAGTAGATGAAGAAAGAATAGGTGATGTTTCTAATGTACTCTTCTCCAACGGATGGATTGCAGATGAGGACGGAACGGTATATATCTACTACGCATCTTCGGATACCCGTATGCACGTGGCAACTTCCACCATAGACAGACTGATAGACTACTGTCTTCACACACCGGCAGACGGTTTACGCTCTGCTGCTTCTGTAGAAAATATTTGCAAGCTCATAGAAGCTAACAAATATGCAATGGCAGAACAGGTTTATTTTTAAGGTAACGCGAGTTAGATATAGGTCTTAGAATAATAGCAGCTGCCCGCCATTGACAAATTCCACGTCGATGGCGGGCTTTTTTATAAAAGTGCGCATTGCAGGGTATAAATAGAGGATTAAATTTGCGTATTGCAGAAGATACATCTTCAAGTTCATCCATTGTAACTACTATTTTATTTCTTATACGAAACAGAACAAGGTATTAAATAAACATCAAAACGAAAATTCCAACAACCACTTCCAAATCGGAATCACATTAATCTCCTTACCATTTTCTATTATCACTTCTTCCTCGTCATTCGTAATGATAAGCAATTTCTCCACTTCCATCACCGCAGCCATTTTCAACAAAGCGGTTATCTCACGTTTACGTGTTGTTTCTTCTTTCAAGCTATATGATACTTGCACTGCCAGTTTTTCTGCCGGAATATAAAAATCAACTTCTATATTCTGGTGGTAAAAGTAGAGTTCATCTTCATATTTCTTTCTCAAAGTAATGGCAACCAAGTTCTCCAGCAATGAAGTCACCGGATCAATCAGGAAAAGGTTCAGTAGTCCATTATCTATAAAATAGTATTTCCGATTTGAGACTTTCTCAGCCAGTTTACTGGCATAATTCTCCAATGAGAAAATGAGCCACGTAGCCTGCAGGAACTCCAGATAATCAATAATAGTATCTGTTGTAGTTTTAGCTCCGGCAGACGAAACGATATTCGATAAACGGCTGAACGAGGAAGGTTGTTTCACACTTTCTGCCAACTTCCGGATAAGAACTTTCATTGCTAAATCATTCCGAATGGAATAACGTGTTATCAAATCACCGAAAAATATCTTATTGAATAAGTTACTTAACCATTGGCGCTTCTCTGCTCCCTCTACCAGTTCCAATTCCGGTAATCCGCCATAATAGAAGTATTCGGAAAACGAGCGGACTATCTCTGCCCGGTTTTTGAAATACCACGTTGGCTCAACCATAATGTTATTGGCTTTCAAACACTCCCGGAATGAGAAAGGATACACATTCTGTACAATAAACCGTCCGCCCAATGTCGTGGCAATCTCGCTACTGAGCATCTTCGCATTACTTCCGGTAACATACACCCGATATTTCTGATCGGCAAGCCTGCGGGCAAATCTTTCCCAATGTTGGACTATCTGTATTTCGTCTAAAAAGAAAATAGGACGATATGCGTATAATTCTTCATAACAGACTTTTATAAGGTCAAGATCTTCTACAGTCAGGTTGACCAAACGGTCATCTTCAAAATTGAAATAAAGAATTTCTTCCACCTTATGTCCTTCTTTCAATAAGTTCTGTATTTGCTGATACATCAAATAGGATTTCCCGGCACGACGAAGACCGACAAAAACATAGTTTAACTGAGCTGACAAATGAATATCACGCTCAATTAAAGTAATTCCCTTCACAAACTGCTGATATTCAACAATCAGAGTCTTAAGCACATTCTTTTCCATACGCATTCATCTTTTATAAAAGACAAATATATCACTATTTTATCGATTATAAAAGACAAAAACAAGCATATTTCATCGAATATAAAAGATAAAGCATTAAATCAAAGCAACATGAGAAGAAAAACCGGAGAATATCAACATAGTATCAGAATGAGTTAAAATAATATTTGTTTCCTTACCTCTTTCCCCCTACCTTTGCCGCAAAGAACATAGAACATATAAATCGAATCAAAACAATAATATGAAATTACACACTACCGACCTTCTCATCATATGTGCTTATCTTATCGCAATGATTGTCATCGGGCTTATTCTAAAGAAACGGGCTGCCCAAAATATGGATTCCTATTTCTTAGGCGGGAAATCATTGCCTTTCTATATGTTGGGATTATCCAACGCATCCGGAATGTTCGATATTACAGGCACAATGCTGATGGTATATTGGGCATTCGCCTATGGCTTCAAAAGTCTCTGGATTCCCTGGTTATGGCCGGTATTCAATCAGATATTCCTCATGGTTTACCTGTCCGTGTGGCTGCGTCGTTCTAACGTGCTCACCGGCGCGGAATGGATTAAGACCCGTTTCGGGAAAGGTAAAGGATCAACTCTTTCACATACGATTGTTATTGTATTCGCATTATTGAGCGTACTCGGTTTTTTAAGTTATGGATTCATAGGTATTGGTAAATTTATGGAGATATTCATCCCCTGGGAAGTGGTATCTCCATTTATTCCTTTCAATGTTCCTGCAGAATATGTACCTCATGTATATGGTATCTTCTTTACCACAATCGCCACTTTCTATGTGATGCTCGGCGGAATGTTGAGTATCGTATGGACGGATGTCGTCCAATTCCTGATAATGACCGTGGCGGGTATCGTTATCGTCGTCATCGGCATGCAGATGGTAGCACCGGATATGATTCACTCATTTGTGCCTGCCGGATGGGATTCTCCTTTCTTCGGGTGGACGCTCGATATTGACTGGAGCAGCCGGATGAATCTCCTTACCGAACGAATGGCGAACGAGCCTTACAGCCTGATAAGCATTTTCGTCATGATGGCTTTGCTGAAAGGTATTTTTATGAGTATGGCAGGCCCTGCCCCCAACTATGACATGCAGAAGATTCTGTCCTGCAAGTCTCCGAAAGAAGCGGCTATGATGAGCGGCTCTGTATCAGTAGTGTTATTAATCCCCCGTTATCTGATGATTATGGGATTCGCATTGCTGGCTATCTACTTCTTCAAAGAGGATGGCGGAATGACACAGATGGAAGTTACACGAACAGATTTTGAGACTATCCTTCCACACTTAATCACACGTTATGTTCCGGCAGGATTGGCAGGGTTGTTGTTGGCCGGGCTATTGGCTGCATTCATGTCTACTTTCGCTTCTACGGTAAATGCAGCTCCTGCATATATCGTGAATGATATTTACTTGAAATATATTAATCCGAAAGCGAGTGTAAAAACACAGATACGCAGCAGTTATGTTATCTCTGTCGCCGTAGTAGTAATCAGCACTGTTATCGGATTCTTCCTGAAGGATATCAATGAAATCTTCCAATGGATTGTAGGCGCACTCTTCGGTGGGTATATCGCAGCCAACGTACTGAAATGGCACTGGTGGCGTTTCAACGGTGAGGGATATTTCTGGGGAATGACTGCCGGAGTACTGGCAGCAATCGTTATGAAATTCACCGTTCCCGATGCATGGGTATTGTATTTCTTCCCCGTTTTGTTCGGCGTCTCCCTGATAGGATGTATTGCAGGAACTTACAGCGCACCCCCGACTGACGAAGAAACACTTATCAACTTCTACACCCGTGTACGCCCGTGGGGTTGGTGGAAGCCGGTTGAAGAAAAAGCATTGGCCCGTTATCCCCATATCCAACCGAACAGAAACTTCAAAAGAGACGCTTTCAACGTGGCAATCGGTATCGTTTGGCAATGTACGCTTACTATCATTCCGATGTATCTCGTTGTCCGTGAGCAACTGGGACTCTGGAGTTCCATCGCCCTGTTGCTGGTTACTACACTGATACTAAGAAAGACATGGTACAAGCCTTTATGCAAAGAAGAAGCACGCTACAATGAAGAAATGAAACAACTGAAATAAGAAAAGGAATAATTAGCTTAACACACTAAAAACCGGAGAACTGACCATGAAAAGACTATCTGTTATACTAATCTCATTTTTACTATATCTGCCACTATGCGCTCAATTTAAGGGAACAGTCTATGTCGACATCGACCAATCGGGCATATTTGATAAAGGCGACCAACCACTGGCGGGAGTTATGGTAACAGACGGATTGAATGTAGTAAAGACAGATAAGAAAGGTCGGTTCTCTTTACCCGGATTCGAAAAGACACGGTTCATCACTATCACCACTCCTGCCGGATACGAAACACAGCATTTCTACCTGCCCGTAAAAGAAAACAGGAAAAGCTATGATTTCCTGCTGACAGAGAGCGAACGGACTAAATCGGAAGAGCACTCTTTCGTTCAAATCACCGATACCGAAGTGACCGGCGGAATGGGGCGTTGGGTGACAGACCTTCAGCAATATATAAAGAACGAGAAACCTGCATTCCTAATTCATACCGGAGACATCTGTTACGAACCGGGACTCACAATGCACAATCAAGTAGTCAATGCTCAAACTATGAACTGCCCCGTTTATTATTGCATCGGCAATCACGACCTAGTGAAAGGCAAGTATGGCGAAGAGCTTTACGAGTCTCTCTACGGCCCGACATGGTATTCATTCGATGTCGGTAATATCCATTACGTAGTCACCCCCATCGACCACGGAGACAACCCGACTGACTATACCCTGAAAGACATATATAACTGGCTGAAAAATGACCTCGCCCTGATGAAAGAAGGGCAAGCGCTGATTCTTTTCAACCATGACCTGTTCACCGCAAGCGACACTTTTGTATTCAAAGCCGACAATGAACATATACTCGACTTGCGTGATTTCAATACCAAAGCCCAGATATACGGACATATGCACTACAACTACGTCCGCAATCAGAATGGAATTTATACCATCTGCACCGGAACGTTAGACAAAGGCGGCATCGACCACTCGGCATCCGCCTTCCGCGACATCCAGATAGATACGGACAACAACGTCAGCACCAGCCTAAGGTATGCCTTCGTCGCACCGCAAGCCACCATTGTCTCTCCCATGAAACGGCAGAAAGCCGCAACCACCCCACAGGGAGAACTCTCCATATCAGTCAACGCCTACCATTCACAAGCGAAAACCACTCAAGTTTCATACACCCTAAGCCTTGCGGAAAACAATTGTCCGATAGCCCAAGGCACACTTACTCCACACTCCGACTGGAATTGGGGTACAAACATCACTCTTCCTGCCTGGCGGCAAGGAAAAGAACTGGAACTTTCCATCACTGCCTGTTTCAATGACGGAAAGCAAGCTACTGACTCCGGACGTTTTTTCTACGAAGGCAATTTCCAAACCTCCGTCTCTCCCGACGAAGCGTGGAACACGCTGCTTCAGAATGCCACCCATACGGGAGGAATCAACCGTTCGGACATCCGTCTCCCGTTACAACTTGCCTGGACGGCAAACACCGGAAGTAACATCTTCATGACCTCTCCCCTCATCGCAGACGACAAAGTATTCGTTGCCACTACAGACGATAATATCTCAATGAATACGCACCTGTGCGCATTCGACATCCGCACCGGAAAACTGTTGTGGAAATACCGCACGGAGAACTCCATTAAGAACACCATCGCCTACGAAGAGGGTATCCTTGTGGCACAAGATGCCGCCTGCCACCTCTACGCCGTTGATGCAGCGACAGGCAAACTGCTGTGGAAACATGAGATGAATCCGCACGGTTACCCGTATCTCACCGAAGGGTTGACCGTAAGCGACGGAACGGTCTATGCCGGAATCGGTGCCAGCCTGTCCGCCTACAATCTGAAAACCGGCAGCATCTTGTGGATCAACAAAGACTGGCGGCAACGCGAAGGCTCCACCACCACACTGACCGTTGCCGGTGATGTACTGGTGAGCGGCACGCAATGGGGTGGTCTCTACGGAAACAACATCCGCACTGGAAAACAAGTATGGAAGCTTTCCAACGACGGACTGGGCAACCGAGGAGCATCTCCCGTCTACAAAGACGGAAAACTATGGATTATTTCCTCCAAAAGCCTGTTCACGATAGCACCCGAAAGCGGAAAGGCTACCAAGCAGAAAGAGTTGTCTGCCAATCTCGACGTCACTTCAACACCGCTTATCACCGACCATGAAATCATCTTCGGCAGTGCAGACCGCGGCATCATCGCATTGGACAAAGCCACGCTTTTCATCAAATGGAAAGCAGAAACGTTGCCTTCACTCGTATACACCGTGCCTTACTCCACCACCCCGCACGCCAACGTCGAAACAAGCCCTGTGGTTTCGAACCAAATAGTCTACATCGGAGCATCCGACGGTTACCTGTATGCCATCGACCAAGCTACGGGAATGATAAAAGAAAAATATAACTTCGGAGCACCGATATTTTCCACAGTGGCCGTGTCAGGCAATTGTCTGGTAGCTTGCGACTATGCAGGAAACGTTTACTGTTTCTCCTCTACCAACTGACATGCAGCCACCCAGGTCGCTTCCATGCTTCCACCCGATAGGAGTTTGTTATTAATTCCCAACAAGTTAACATCTACCCCAGCAGGTATTAGCTGTTGATTTCTCAACTGTTAACACCTGATACCCTCAATTATTAACTATCCGCAAACAAAGTAATAACACCCTTCATGTGTTGCCTTTCGAGAGAACCTCAACGGCATTTGACAAGATAGTATCAGTATAAGATAAAATAAGTCTACAGTATATTTATATAATCATTTAAATTTGCAACAAATAAGAAATAAAAATGTAGTAACCTTAAAACATTCCAGCCTATGTAGAAGAATATAAAGTAGAAAAACACGAATGACACTTTATTAGTGTATCCTCACCTCAATAGCGAGATTTTACCTATATATAATATTAAAATAAAGAAAATATGAAAAATGAGAAGCACAAAGTAAACTCTTTAGCAAAAAAAGTTTGTTTGGTTTTATCCCTTCTAACCCCTGCCGGTGGCATGATGGCAACAGCCAGCAATGAAATGGCAATTGTACAGCAAACGGGAAAAATCACAGTATCAGGAACTGTAGTCGACCAGGCAGGCGAACCCGTCATCGGTGTGAACGTTCTCGTAAAAGGAAGTACCAACGGAACAATCACCGACATGGACGGTAAATTCTCCCTTGCAAACGTCGACGCCAACGCCACACTCACCGTATCATACATCGGATACAGAACTGAAACCGTCAGCCTCAACGGAAGAAAAGTCCTTCAAGTGGTATTGAAGGAAGATTCCGAAATGCTGAACGAAGTAGTGGTAGTGGGATACGGCACACAAAAAAAGGTCAATATGTCAGGCGCCGTAGACGCAGTATCCTCCAAAGTACTGGAAAACCGTTCACTGACCAACGCTGGTCTCGGACTACAAGGAGCAGTGCCCAACCTCAACATCACAGTGACCGACGGTAATGCCAACTCCTCACCTAAATACAACATCCGCGGTATCGGCTCCATCAACGACGATTCGGCAGAACCACTTATTCTAGTAGACAACATCCCTGTCACAGCCGACGAGTTCTCCCGCATGAACGCCAATGATATAGAAAACGTGTCCGTGTTGAAGGACGCTTCATCAGCAGCTATCTACGGTGCGCGCGCTGCATTCGGTGTGATTTTGGTCACTACCAAATCGGCCAAATCGGAGAAAATCAGCGTATCTGTCAACGCCTATTATTCAACACGCAAAATCACACGCCTGCCCGAACACGTGACCGACCCGTATCAAGTGATGACCGTTCAGAACCAGGCACGCACGTATAGCTTCTACACAGAAGAACAAATGGCGGAAGCGCAGAAACGCGTCAACGATCCGTCGCTGCCGGCAGTCATCGTAGACCCGAGCGACCCGAACAAATGGGCGTATTATGGACAGACAGACTGGATGGATGAGACCTACAAAAATGCGGCGCCATCCTACACCGTTAATTTCAACATCGCCCAACGTACCAAGAAAGCAGGATATTACTTCTCCGGCGAATACTACCGCCAAGATGGTATGTTCAAGAAAGGAAACGATATCTACGACCGCTACAACATGCGTGCGAAAGTAGATTTCCAGCTCACCAGCTGGCTGAACATCAGCAATAATACTTCATTTGCATTCCGCAAATACGACAAACCGAATATTGACATGGAAAGCTTCTTCCACGAAGTGAACCGCCGAAGCACACTTGACGTAGTACGAAACCCGGACGGCACCTATACCAAATCAGGCGGATCGATACTCGGACAACTCGAAAGCGGCGGACGCTCCGTCAACGATCGGCGCGACTTCTCCACTACGTTTGGAGTCACCATCGACCTGCTGAAAAACGTATGGCAAATCAAAGCAGACGCTACTTTCCGCCGCGACAGCGAGCGTACGCGCAGAGCATCCCTTCCCTACTCCTACAAACAAGGACCGGAAATGGCACTGGAACAGAATACAACTACAAGTTCTGCCCGCAACGATTCGGAGTTCTACGACAACAACGTGTTCAACGTATACACCGACTTCCACAAGACCTTTGCCAACCGCCACTTCGTACAGGCAATGGTAGGTTTCAACCAGGAAAACACACGTACCAACAGCTACTGGTCGAGCAGAGACCAGCTCATCAGTACAGCTTTTCCAACCATCGAGCTTGCCACCGGTACGGTAAAGACCAGCGAAGAAATCACCGACTGGTCTGTCCGCGGCGCCTTCTTCCGTCTGAACTATGTGTTTGACAACCGCTACATCGTTGAGTTCAACGGCCGATACGACGGCTCTTCCCCTTTCCCAAAGAACGACCGCTACAGCTTCTTCCCTTCCGTTTCCGCTGCATGGAACATATCGCAAGAGAAGTTTATGGAAAACCTGAAAAACAAGATAGGACTGAACACCATGAAACTGCGCGGATCGTACGGTAGTCTCGGCAACCAGAACGTAGGCGCATACGCCTTCTCCCCGCAAATGAAAGCAGAAGAGAGCAAATGGATTTTAGACGGCAAGAAACCACTTCAGGTCATCATGCCGGGCATCGTATCCAACTCACTGACTTGGGAACAGGTACGTACCATCAACGGTGGTATCGATTTGGGATTCCTCAACAATCGATTGACAGCCGGTTTCGACTACTACGTACGCTACACCGAAGGCATGCTGACAAAAGGCAAAGCACTTCCCGGCGTATTAGGAACCAGCGAACCGGACGAAAACGCAGCTGACCTGAAAACCCGCGGATGGGAACTTTCATTAGCATGGAGAGACCAGTTCAACCTGGCAGGCTCACCTTTCAGCTACGGTGCACGTTTCATCATCTCGGACAGCCGCTCGTTCATCACCAAATACGACAACTATGTGTGGGATACTGACAAAAACGGTAACAAAATCCGCACCTCCATTTGGACAAAAGACCAACATTACGTAGGCAAAGAACTAGGTGAAATCTGGGGATTGACCACCGAAGGATTTTTCCAAAACGAACAAGAACTCGCCAGCCACGCCGACCAAACCAAAGTAGGCGAAGACGATATGGGTTACAAGTTCTACGTGGGCGACCTCAAATTCAAGGATATCAATGGTGACCATGAAATCAGCAACGGCAAAGGCACGCTTGCCGATCCGGGAGACTTCAAGAAAATCGGTAACAGCTCCATCCGCCTGCCTTATAGTATTGATATGGACGCCAACTGGAAAGGATTCGACCTGCGCATCTTCCTGCAAGGTGTGGGTAAGAGAGACTGGTATGCTGGAGGTGGTAACCACTACTTCTGGGGAATCTACGCTCAGCCGTGGACCAACGTGCAGAAAGGCAATCTCGACCATTGGTCAGAAGATAACCGTAACGCTTATTTCCCCCGCGTGAAGCCATACATTGCCGAAAGCACCGGTTCCGAGCTTGCCTGCCCGCAGACCCGCTACCTGCAAGACGCATCTTACCTGCGCCTGAAAAATGTGACCTTCGGCTACACACTGCCCAAAGCATGGACCAGCAAAGTAGGCATCGAACGTGTACGCTTCTATTTCAGCGGTGAAAACCTGTGCGAACTCCAGCACCTGAAAGCCAACCTCGACCCGGAAGCACTAGATTCAGACAGCAAAACTTATCCATTGCAGCGTTCCTTCACATTTGGTGTTAACTTGAATTTCTAAATCTGTAAACAATAACGATATGAAAGCATTAAAATATATTTTTTCAGCAAGCATCGGTCTGGCTTTTTTGACAGCCTGCAACGACAGTTTTTTGGAAAAGTACCCGGAAACCGAACTGAACGAAGAAGCCTTCTTCCAAACTCCGGAAGACATGGCAATCTACCTGAACAATTCTTACAAAGACCTCCCATACGCATCAGACGACCTCTACTCCGATAACATCGGAGGATATACCGCAAGCCACGAAGTACATAGTATGCTGCATGGAACCATCAACGAAAATACCGTAGGCGGCTGGAGCAAAGAGGAAGACAAAGACTGGTACAACCTACGCAAAGCCAACGTATTGCTGGCAAACGTACACAAAGTAAAAGGCGAACAGACCGAAATCGACCACTATACCGGCGTAGCACGCTTCTTCCGTGCCAACTTTTATTTCAAGATGCTGAAAAGATACGGTGCCGCCCCTTGGTACGACCGCCCGTTGAAAACAGACGATCCCGACCTCTACAAAGGTATGGACAGCCGCGAACTAATAGCCGACAAAATCATGGACGACCTGGAGTTTGCAGCCAAAAACATCAAAGCCATCGAAAGCCGCACCTATATCAACAAGTGGGCGGCATACAGCCTGCTGGCACGCTTTGCCCTGCACGAAGGAACCTTCCGCAAGTACCACACGGAACTCAACCTGGCAAATACCGCAAACACCTTCCTTGAGAAAGCCGTATGGGCAACCAGCCAAATCATGGAAGCCGGATTTGAAATCACCGGAAAAGGAGCAGAAGGCTACCGTGCCCTTTTCACAGGCGACCTGAAAGGCAACAAGGAAATCATCCTCTACGCCGACTACGACCGCACCCTGGGACGTGGAAGCAACACTCCTTCCGTCATCGACTGGATGTGGCACCTGAGCCGCAGCCTGGCAGACAGCTACCTGAAAACGGATGGTACTCCTGCAACTTCCGACCCTGCCTATGCGACGAAAACCTACAACGAAATGTTTGACAACAGAGACCCCCGTATGGCAGAAACCATCATGCCAGCAGGATTCGTCAAAGCCAACGAGTCACTACCCACCGTGGCGAAACTTGACTATGGCTATCTGCCGCAATTGAAATATTATCCCCGTACGGCGGAACTGAACAGCGGATACGATGCAGGCTATAACGACATTATCATCTTCCGATATGCGGAAACACTGCTCATTAACGCAGAAGCTAAAGCAGAACTGGGCACAATCAAACAGGAAGACTTGAATGCAACAGTCAACCTATTGAGAAAGCGTGTAAGCATGCCGGATTTAAAGCTCGACGTAACCACCGACCCGAAACTCGCCACCCAATACCCTGCCGTAAACGGCAATCTGTCAAATGTTATTTTGGAAATACGTCGCGAACGCCGTATAGAATTAGCTTGCGAAGGTCTGCGTTATGACGACCTGATGCGGTGGAAAGCCGGTAAACTGCTCGAAGTTCCTGCCGAAGGTATATACATCCCCGAATTCGGAGCTTACGATGTCACAGGTGATGGTGAGAATGACATTGCCATCCTCGAATCGCCCGATAAAAAAGCTGGTCTAACCGAAGAAGAGCTGTCAAAGCTCAAAAAAACCTATTATCTGGTAGACGAAAACGGTAACAAGGGAAATATCTATCTGAGCGAAGGTAGCAAAGGAAACATCCGCTTCACGACCGATCAAGGTAATCCACCCAGATTCGACGAAACAAAATATTACTATTTCCCCATCCCGTTCAGCGAAATACAACTGAACCCCAATCTGGAACAACCTATAGGCTGGCGATAAGTAAGTCTTCATAGCACAAACAACATCAGTTCGATATAAACCTGAATAATTCCATTGTGGCTGCCCCGAAAGAGAAGCCATGCAGAACACTCATACTATCGAACACGTTAAATATTCGGGCACGGATGACACGGATCTTGTGGTTTTTATTTCATCAGAATCACGAAATCCGTGCCATTCGTGCCTTATATTTGAAGATTATCACGTATATTTGTTCCCTCAATTATAAATACGAGATATGGCTATTACAATCAAGAAAGTCACCACAAAGAGCGAGCTGAAGAAATTTATCCGTTTCAATTACAGGATGTATAAGGACAATCCTTATTCCGTGCCCGACCTCTATGACGATATGCTCAATACGTTCAACAAAAAGAAAAACGCGGCATTCGAGTTCTGTGAAGCAGATTATTTCCTGGCATACCGGGACGATAAAATCGTAGGGCGCGTAGCCGCTATCGTCAACAACCGTGCCAATGAGAAATGGGACTGCAAGAACGTCCGTTTCGGATGGATAGACTTCATTGACGACCCCGAAGTCTCTGCCGCCCTCATCAAGACAGTAGAAGACTGGGGAAAAGAAAGGGGCATGACGCACATTGTCGGCCCTCTCGGATTTACCGATTTCGACGCGGAAGGAATGCTGGTTGAAGGATTCGACCAACTCAGCACGATGGCTACCATCTACAACCACCCCTACTATCCGGTACACATGGAGAAACTCGGTTTCGAGAAAGATGCCGACTGGGTAGAATACCAAATCTACATTCCCGATGCCATCCCCGACAAGCACAAGCGCATCTCCGAACTGATTCAACGGAAATATAACCTCAAGATAAAAAAATACACTTCCGGAAGGAAAATAGCCAAAGACTACGGACAGAAGATTTTCGAGCTGATGAACGAAGCATACAGCCCGCTCTACGGCTACTCCCCACTGACACAGCGGCAAATCGACCAGTACGTAAAAATGTACCTGCCTATTCTCGACTTACGTATGGTGACACTTATCACTGATGCCAACGATGAACTGGTCTGCGTGGGCATCTCCATGCCTTCACTTGCCGAAGCCCTGCAAAAGTCGCACGGACGCTTGCTGCCTCTCGGATGGTTCTATCTGCTGAAAGCATTATTCATGAAACGCCGTGCCAAAATGCTTGATTTACTACTTGTTGCAGTGAAGCCGGAATACCAGAACAAAGGTGTTAACGCTTTGTTATTTTCCGATTTAATTCCGGTTTATCAAAAATTAGGTTTTATATTTGCAGAAAGCAACCCGGAGCTGGAAGAAAACGGAAAAGTCCAGGCTCAATGGGAATACTTCAAAACCGAGCAACATAAACGTCGTCGTGCGTTTACAAAAAAGATAGAATAATGGAACAATGTGCCAATATGCCAACGTGCCAGTTTCCGAACGGTGCTTTAGCATAGCGTAGCTGCATGCGTAGCCAATCGGCACATTGGCATATTGGCACATTAAAAAATTATTGTTTATGGAAGAGAACGAACTGATACCTTTAGACAACAGTCCTGTAGAATACACAGATGACAACATCCGCCATCTGAGCGACATGGAACACGGCCGTACACGTCCCGGCATGTATATTGGCAGCGTGTCCACCAAGGGCTTGAATCATTTGATCTACGAGATTGTGGACAATTCCGTGGACGAGCATCTGGCGGGCTTCTGTGATACCATCCGGGTAACTCTGGAGGCGGACGGATCCGCCACCGTCAGCGACAACGGCAGAGGCATTCCTGTGGGGATGCATGAGAAAGGCATCAGCGCCGAGCGGCTGGTGTTCACCACGCTGCATGCGGGAGGAAAATTTGACAATAGCGCTTATAAGACCAGCGGCGGTCTCCACGGGGTGGGCTCCTCGGTGGTGAATGCGCTTTCGAACCGATTGACCGTGACGGTCAAACTGGGCGGCTGTATCTATCAGGATCAATATGAGAAGGGCTTACCTGTGGTGGAACTGGAAAACGGCCTGCTTCCTATCATCGGCAAGACCAGGGAGACGGGCCCTACCATTAATTTCCTGCCGGATGACACGATCTTTGACAAGACCCGTTTCAAGGAGGATGAGGTTAAGAGCCGTCTTCATGAGACCGCTTACCTGAACCCTGAACTGACCATCATTTTTGAGGATAAGCGTAAGGAGGATCCTGAACAGATCACATTCCATGAGCCGGAGGGGATCATAGGGTTTATCAAGGATATGAACAAGGGGGATGAACCTGTTCATGAGTGTATTTACTTTAAGGGTGAATCTGAAGGCATTGTGGTTGAGGCAGCTTTTCAGTATGTGAATGAGTTTCATGAGAATGTGCTGGGCTTCTGTAACAATATCTACAACTCCGAGGGAGGCAACCACCTCTCGGGCTTTAAGACCGAGTTTACCAATGTGATCAACACCTATGCCCGGGAATTGGGAATTTTAAAGGAGAAGGATGTGAATTTGACCGGAGCGGACGTGCGCAACGGCATG
>ERZ779623.15-NODE-15-length-154658-cov-8.836161_pt1 | contig 154658 bp, 107 predicted proteins | sample MGYA00514189_ERZ779623 | MGnify/ENA primary metagenome ERZ779623 (study PRJEB29562, sample SAMEA4376712) | mouse gut metagenome | isolation source: Cecum | study: EMG produced TPA metagenomics assembly of the A DSS colitis mouse model was used to assess the... | reverse complement strand
TGGCATCAATACGTCTTTTCTCCAGACTTATTTTCTTGTTTAATAGTTTTTCTTCTAGTTCTTGTTCGGCTTTTTGGTCTGCTTTGATGGTATCTTCCACTTTCTTTATTAATTTCGCGGCATCAGAATGACAGACCGATTCTGTATCAATAGATGCTAAAATAAAAGCAGCTTCCTCGTAATTCTGCAAAGATATAGCAGCTTCAGCCTTTAATATCATTTGGGCGCAGACTTGATTCTGGTATTTTTTATAAATCTCAATGGCTGCTGCCTGCACCTCGTTTGCTCCTTTCAGATTTTGAGGAAAGGTCGTCAGTAAAGCCAATGCTTGCTCGTATTGCTGGTTTGCTGCCAATTGATGTGCCTGGCTTAATAGATTAGCTTTATTCTCAAGATAATAGTTAGCTATTTTTTCCTTCGTTTGTGTCAGGAACTGGCTATATACATTATCTCTCGTGTTCATTCCGGAAAAAGCATTTCGTATGGCATCTGATAAGTTTCGACCGTTTCCTTTTAAAATTTTGGAACAGCTACCGAAAAGTGTATGAGTAACTACTTGTTTGACAAAAAGTGAAAGTTCCACTTCAACCATTGTTATATTACGTAGTCCGCCTTCCACCAACTTCTGGTCGAGTATGTTTACTACAGGATATATAACGAAAGTCCCGTTTGTCTCAGACGATACACCGTTCGCTCCCATTACGGCATTTAGTCGGGTAGCCAGTAGACGGAAAGCGTTCGCGTCCATTTCCTTTTGTTGCTCAGGAACGACGATCCCGATTGTGATGTCATTATCGTGCTGGGCATAAGTGGAGGAAATGCCTAGTAAGCCGATTAAAAAGGATAAGATAAGTTTTTCCATCTTATTTAATTGTTATATAGATTGTTGTTCCTTTTATATCACGCTGTACCTGTAGCCCTAGTTTTCTCATGAATTTGAAGATTTCTAAAGCAAATTTATTGGTGTTGTAGTTATTGCCGTTTTTAGGGTCTTTCAAGGGAATACGCACGTCATCGAATATCATTTGTTTATCAGTCGTTCCCTGTATGTGATAATTATTCTTATAAGCATGTTCTTCCATCCACATTTCCAACTCGTCGGATAATTGTAAACCTTGTCCGCCTATTTCTGAAGACATGGAATAAGAGGAATTCTGGTCGAATCCGAAATTAATGATTACTGAACGTCCGTTCTCTACAATGTCGGAGAATTTAGTTTGAATAGTATTCAGAAATTCCTCAGCACATGACCCTATAGACTTACTTGCCAGTTTTCCAATATCGTCCGTGTAGAATTTTCCGCTATCGCCTACTTTGTTCGCCAAAGATGCTCCCGTTGATACATCATAAGCCGTAACAATCACCTTCACAGAGTTTCCTGATGAAGATAGAAGGACATTCATTTCTGCTTCCACGTAAATATCTGCTCCGGACATTTCTATCAACTGGCTTTTCAGATCGGTTTGATTGTCGGCGGTAAAGACTTCATTTTGAGAGATTGCTTTTAACCGTGCGGTAAAATCAATGGTTGTAAACCCCCGGTCATCAAATGCCTCTCTGATTTTTGCCAATGTAATTCTTTTGTTGACGTCATCCTCCAATACGGTACGTAAATCTTCACCTTCCTTTGTATAAGGTATTACCATAATTTTAGGCTGAACAGTATTTACATTTTGTGCGATAGCTCCTGCTACGTTAGGCAGTAGCAGTAAAAGCATCAGGATATATTTGCTCATATTCATGTATTTTTAATTAAAACCCGAATTTCCGAATCACTTTATGTTGTTCCAAATCACTGCGCAGAGCCTGAAGATTGACTTTTATATCTGTGACAATACATTTCTTTTTTGTAGCGTCTTTGGAGAACTTGGAGACGGGTATAGTAGATAAGATAAAACTGCTGCAACGCTTTTCTTCGAAAAGTTCCTTGAAGTAAGATTTGTGTTCTTTCTGTATTTTTTCTTCATTTACGCCAATTAAAGGATTCTCTACCTGGTTGGAGCCCGGTATGCCTCTGAACAGGATTGCTCTGACTGCTGCCTGTTCAGCGTTCTCTATCGCTTCCTTTGCTTTTTTTCCGTATGCAGTTACACGGAGTGATAATGTGTTTGGCCCGTCGGACAGAAAATTGACTTTATTTTGTCCGAAAAGATTATATGCAATCAGGAGGCATATAATTAATAAATAGTGTCGTAACATATTCTATTCAATAATTAGGTTACAAATAATTTTCTCATTACCCGCGAAATGGGCTTTTATTTCTCCACCCATTTTCTTGGGGACTTTACATTCGGCGAAAGATTCTCCTGAAAGTTTCTGTACTTCTATCTCTCCGAGTTCTTTCGGATAAGGTTGCCCTTCAAGCATTTCCACAATAGATACAATGAATTTATCCCTTTCTTTCACGCCTTGTTTCTTACCGATATTTAGCAGAACGACTTTGGCACCGGTCTTATCTTCTTGCAGAATTTTGAGTATCTTGCCGGAAACAGGGAAATTCTTCCGAAAATATTCTTCCAGTTGTCCCTGCAATGATTGCATGGCTTGCGTGACGGCACTTTCCGGTGAAAGCATCAGATCACTCGCTTTACCGTCGAAGCTTACAGCCTCTGTGCTCAATCCTGTGGCCACATCGACTACTTTCATTTGGAAAGAAACGCTTCCTTTATACCCCTTGACAGAACCGTCTGCATTCTTCATGGCATAAATAGGGATCTTATTGATATGACCGGTAATCAGTTTCTCTGCTGCTATGGCGATATCTTGTTCTACCAGATTCTTGCTGTCCATGAAAGCTTCACTTTTTTGTAGTTCCAGTTCCGCTTTTACTTTATCGTTACTGGTACGATCTACTACCTGAAAACGTTTCGTGTTGGTCAGCATCTCCACTACCTTTTCTGTGACTAGTCCGGAAAACCGGCTGTCTGTTTCGCACGTAAATTTGGCAACTCCCACTACGGGACGTGTGTCCGTCTGATTTTGTGTATAGCCATAAAGGCTATACACAAACATTAGGAATAATAAACTCAAACGCATGTTTATAGGTTCTTAGCTGTTTTTGCGGTTTCTATCATTGCAGCAATGGCCTTTGTTTGAGCAGCGGATTCTTCTACCAAGATAGGATACGCATCCTTTGTAAACCCTAGAGCTGTGGCAATTTTAGCTGCTTTCATCGGATTCTTCTGTGCTTTGGAGGCAGATAAAGCTTTATCTGCGGCACCGGCGGCATTCTTGATTGTCAAAGCTTGTGCAGCAATGGTCACACTGAGTGCGGTCAGTTCTTCTACTGTCGGTTTTTTGATGTTTACATCTGTCACACCGTCTTTTGTCTCACCTATTGAGCGATAGTACAGATTCTGTAATTGTTCTGTTGTGCTCATTGACAAGATAGCTGCATCATAGACGTTCTTGACATAGGTGTCCACGTCACCTACTCCGGTAGACTTCGGCTCTTTCTGGCATAGTTTTGCCAATTTTTCCATACGCTCCTGGGAAGCTTTCATTTCATCTTTTGTCTGTGCGTTAGCGACATTCACCCCTGCCACCATGAATAGGGTGACTAATACTAAAAACAACTTCTTCATAATTGTTTTGTTTTATAAATGTCCGCAGATTCCCGAACCGGACGGTTCTTATTAAAATAATTGATGAATATATATAAAGAAAAAGCGCGGGAATCTGTACCTGTCACTCATCCCGCTTATCGAGGCCTTCGCATTGCCCATCACTGCCAGAACGAGCAACGCAGAAGCCCACGCCGATATGTATAGTAATTCCACAAACCTTTTCTTATGAAAAGGTAAGCAGAAGATATAAACATATCCCGCAGACACCTACTGTTGCTTTGCTTTGGGCAGTGTTCAAAAGTTGCGAAGTTTCGATAAGCCAAAGACAAAACGTCAAGTAAACGTCTTTCTTTATAATATAAATAAACATTCCCCCATCCCTCCCTTACTCCACGACTGGAGTATCGGCGTGAGAGAACGCTACAAAAATATATAAATAAAATCAAATATCTTGTGTCGGGAGAGGTTTATTTTCTGTGTGAATCATATTTGGACGAATAGAAAGAGAGTAAAAGGTATTTTGTAACTTGGATTGTGAGTGAAATCGTTGAATGGGACTATGATTCATGTAGCGAAAATGTATTGGAGAAATATTTTCGCTACATGAATCCGAGGGTTGTTCAGATATGCAGAGCTATTGGGATAGAAAGGGAGAGAGCGATATTTTTGCGGTGAATAGTTCGGAGCCCTTTGGGTATTATTTTATACGAGTGGACTTCAGCCACCTACCAAGCAACTCAAGCATCTGCGAATGATATTCAAAATCTATATTCATCCCCCAACCATGGCCACCTTTGGGAAATATATACATGGTTGCGGGGATACTGTTTTTCTTCAATGATTCATAATAGAGTACGCTATTGGTAGTAGGTACGGATTTGTCATCATCACTCAATAACAAGATGGCAGGCGGGGTATTTGTATTGACATGCTTTTCGTTAGAAAAGAACTGAATGTCTTCAGACTGAGGTTTATCACCCAGTAAGTTAGAACGGGAACCACCATGAGTGGCTGTTTCCATAGTTATGACAGGGTAGAAAAGAATGGAGAAATCAGGTCTTGTGCTTACTCCTTCTGTAGTATAGTGGGTAGAAGCAGTGGCTGCCAAATGTCCGCCTGCCGAGAAACCGGCGATGCCTACTTTATTAGTATCAACACCAAATTCGTTAGCATGCTCGCGTATATAACGTATTGCCTGCTGTGCATCATCCAATGGTACTTCCTTATGTTTGTTCGGCATCCGGTATTTAAGCACGAAGGCTGTTATCCTTTGTCCGTTCAGCCATTTTGCAAACTGCGAGCCTTCGTGCTGAATAGCCAGTCCGGCATATCCGCCACCCGGGCATATCACAACTGCCATTCCTGTGCTTTTTGTTTTGTTGGCCTGATAAATAGTCAATTCAGGTGAAGATACATTAGTTACCCAGTTGCCGTTTCTCTCAGATTTCTCGGCTTCTGTTATTTCATTACTTGTCGGTGGAGTTGTCTCCCACAGTTTTATGACCTTTTGAGCATTCATAGTTGTACATGTAAATATCAGCAAAGCGCTTAGCGCTAATAATCGACCTTTTTTCATCATGTTAATCAAATTTTGAATATTAGAAATAGATAAGAATCTAAAGGCTACAAAGTTACATTTTATTTTTTGTAAAATGAAAACCTGATTGGATATAATTTGAACTCATTTCTTAAAAGAATTGTAACATAGTTCTTATTTTATGCCGTTTTTTCTTTGCGATAGACCATTAACCTTTGTAATTTGTGAGTTATTTATAGTAAGATTACGAAGAAATTCTCTACATTTGTCTAATCAATCTCTTGAATCTTATACATACTAAAGTCTGTTCGCCCGATGAAAAAGAACTGCCTGTTATACCTTTTACTTCTATTTTCTTGTTCTTCAGTCCTTGCCGATGAGCGTTTGGACTCGCTGCTGAATGTACTTGATAAAACCATTAAGGAAGCCGATACTTATGTGCAGATTAAGGAGAACAGGCTTCGTGAGCTAAAGAGAGAAGCCGGAAAGACACCGCCTGTTTCCATCGAACGATATAATCTGAATGATAGGATTTATTCTGAATACAAGGCGTATAGCTCCGATTCCGCACTCCATTATCTGAATGAAAACAAATTACTGGCACGGCAGTTGAATGACGGGGAACGTGAACTTAAAATTCAGTTGGAGCTGTCCTATCTGTTATCATCCATCGGAATGTATATGGAAGCGGCGGACATACTTAATTCCATAGACCGCCGGACACTTCCACAGTCTCTTCTGGGATATTACTATACATGCTATGAACACGTATATGCCGAAGCAGGAGCGGCGCAGCCGCGATACCGGATGTTTTCATCGCATTATTTCAAGTTGAGCCGTGCTTATCGGGATTCCATGCTGGTAGTTCTGGAACCCGCTTCGGATACCTACCTGTGGTTGCGTGAAACTCAACTGAAAGAAGCAGGGAAGTATAATGAAGCTCTTGAATTCAGTGACCGGCGGCTTTCGGAATCTCCATTCGGCACTCCCCAATATGCATTGGTGGCTTATCAGCGCTTCCGTCTTTTTGAAAGTATGGGGAAGAAAGACGAGCATTTATATTATTTGGTTCTTTCCGCTATTTCCGATGTACGTTCCGCCATCAAAGAACAATCCTCGTTGATGGTACTGGCACAGGAACTGCATGGCAAAGGAGATTTGAAACGTGCGTATGCATATATCAACTTCTCTTGGGAAATATCACAATTCTATAAAACGCGGTTGCGCAGTTGGATGAATATTACCCCGCTTTCCATGATAAACGGGAATTATCAGGATATTATCAGGAAACAAAACAAGGAACTGCTGATTTATATCGTATGTGTAGCCTTGCTTGCGTTATTACTGGTGATAGCGTTAATCTACATCTATCGGCAGATGAAAGCCCTTTCCGTTGCCAAGAAAGGATTGCAGGAAGTGAACGAACGACTCTTCTCACTGAATGAAGAACTGGAAGAGGTGAACCGGCATCTTCGTTCTACAAATTTAGACCTTTCCGAATCCAACCTTATTAAAGAAGCCTATATTGCCCGCTTCTTCAAGCTCTGCTCTGTCTATGTAGACCGTTTGCAGGCATACAGAAAGCTGGTAAACAAGAAATTGCAACGAGGACAAGTGGCCGAACTGTTGAAAATGACTCATCTTAGTAACGATATTGTAACAGTCGAAGTGCAGGAATTATATGCGAACTTCGATTCCGCCTTCCTGCATCTTTTCCCGAACTTCGTGGAGTCCCTCAATGCACTATTATTACCCGAAGAACAAATCGTCTTGAAACCGGACGAATTACTTAATACGGAACTGCGGATTTTTGCCCTGATACGCCTCGGCATTAAAGACAGTTCACAGATTGCGGAGCTTCTGCATTACTCAGTGAATACGATTTATAATTACCGCTCGAGAGTGAAGACCAAAGCACGTGTTTCACGCGAAGATTTCGAAGAATTAGTAGCTAAAATACGGTAAACAAGTCTGTATCAAATCTACCTTTTGATACGGGCATAATGTAATTTAATGTATTGTTTATCAAATAATTGTCTTTTGGGAAATATTGTGAATATCCACTTATATTCCCTTTGCTATTTTTTATCGTAGCATTTCCATCTATTTTTGTCATAACCGAGCGGAACTAACATATTCCGCCCCGGGAACTTCTTTTTTTATTAACCTTTATAAAAACACACATGAAAAATGATTTGTTGCATTTTTCCATACCGGAAAAAGGAAGAAGAATGAAACGTCAGCTTGCGAGCTGGTTATGGTGTTGGGCTATTCTATGCGTATGCGGAATAGTCTGTATCGCCTGCTCTGACGATGATTCTGTGAAAAAGAACCCTTACCTGCAAACAAGTACTCGCGCCATGTTGAAAGAGGTGGTGGAGGTCAAGTTTAACAACATTGATGGAAATACCGATATTACTGTCGATTTTGGTGACGGGACGGTGAAAGAGGGGAAAGCAGCTACCCTCATTACTCATGCCTATACCCAAAGTGGCGACTATACCATGCACGTCACGGCAGGTCAGTATGAGGTACAGAAAAGAATCCGTATTTATAATCTGTTGGCACTGACGGAAGCGATGAAGCAATTCAGGGAACCGTCCAACAAGAAGGTATGGGTGATGACACACCGTGCGCATACCACCGACCGTACTATCCCCGAAAACTCGGTATCTTCCGTAGAAGATGCTATTGAGTCGGGAGCGGAAGTGATAGAGTGCGATACCCACGTGACAAGTGACGGAGTGGTAGTGGTATGCCATGACCAGACAATCAATGCCACCACGAACGGTACGGGCGACATCACAAAAATGACCTACGCGGAATTACAAAAGTACAACCTGAAAGACCGGAACGGTCGGGTAACCGATGAAAAGATGCCCACCCTTGAAGAATTCCTGAAAGCGGGACGTGGCAGAATCTACTACAACCTCGATTATTCCCCGCGTACGGCTTCTTCCCAACAGGTAGTGGACATCGTGATGAAACTTGACATGATGGAGTCCGTATTCTTCTACTGTAACAGCGCGCAGAAAGCGGAAGAAGTGCTGGGAATTACAGCCAAAGCGCACGTCTATACGTGGACGGGCAACCACAAACCGATGATGGGACTGCCGGGTAACTACTTCGTGCAATACAGCTACCTGACAAATGGGAAAAGTACCCCGTTGGGAAGTTCCATCAACGATGGAATGCTGGTTACCGTGAATATGCTTCCTGCAAGCGGCAGCAGTGTATCCGAATGGACGCTGAACGAGGACTATCTGGATGAACTCCTGCAAATCTATCCGATGGTATGTATGATACAGACGGATGTACCGGACTTGTTAATTCCGGCCTTGCAGACAAGAGGACTGCGTTAACTTTATCATTTACTATTAAAATCATCTATTTATGAGAAATATTCATTGCAAAATGTGTACCTGTCTGTTAGGTATATTGCTGATGCTGTTTTCCGGTATCCAGGCAAGGGGAGCTTCGTGGGAAGCGCAGCAGGAACGTAAAATATCCGGTACGGTCATCGACGAGAAGGGCGAGCCTGTCATCGGTGCTTCAGTGGTGGTTGTAGAGACGAAACAAGGAGCGATAACCAATATAGAAGGAAAGTTCAGTGTGAATGCCCCGCAGAACGGTCGCCTGAAAGTGTCTTATATCGGATACGAAACACAGGAAGTAGCTATCAAAGACCGCCAGTCATTGAGAATCGTGTTGAAGGAAGAATCTACCGCTTTGAATGAAGTAGTGGTAATAGGTTACGGCACGATGAAAAGGAAAGAAATGACTTCGGCTATTTCGCACGTAGGTGCTAAAGACCTTAATCAGATTTCCAGTCTCGATGCTTCCATGCTTTTGCAAGGCAAGGTATCCAGTGTATCCGTTTCAAATACGGCTTTGGCCGATCCGAACAGTACGGGGAGCATTCAGATTCGTGGTATATCTTCACGTAATGCCGGCCTGGGTCCGTTGATTGTTGTTGACGGAGTGCCGGGCGGTGATATGACGAATATCAATCCGGCCGATATCGAATCTATCGACGTATTGAAAGACGGTGCGGCTTCTGCTATCTACGGTACACGGGGGAGTAACGGTGTCATCCTGGTAAACCTGAAGAAAGGAACAAGAGACGGGGAAGTGCATACTACATATAGCACCGCCGTTACTTTCAACAAGGCGAAGAAAGAACTGGATATAATGAACGCCGAAGAATATCGTGCCTACCGCACCGTATCCAATCCGCTTTCCGATATGGGAGCTACCACAGACTGGTTCGATGCCGTTACCCGCTTGGGTGTGACGCATATGCATACATTGACTTTCTCCGGTGGAAACGCGAGAACCAACTATCGTGTGACTGCCGACTACCGCAAGGCACAAGGTATCGACCTGCGTTCAGACCGCCGGGAATACGGTGCACGGGCCACTATCAGCCACACGACGAAAGACGGTCTGTTCACATTCTCCGCCAACATGACTCCGCGCGTAATCGACCGGAACAAATCGGCAAGCGTCTATGGCAGTGTTATCAAGAATAACCCGACCATGCCTATTTACGATTCCGAATCCGCCAATGGCTACTATCGTTTCCCTTCCGGAGGAGACAGTTCCAATATCGTCGAGCAACTGAACGAGGAAGAGAACGGAACGGAAATCAAACTGTTGGAGTGGAATGCTACGGCTGCCGTCAATTTGCTTCCCCTGTTCAATCCGAAGAACCCGAATATGGTGCTGAAATCACAGGTGACCCTTTCACAATACCAGGTCGATAAGTTCAACGGATGGTTCACCCCGTCCACCTATGGCCCTAATGTCAATTCAAGCGTTGCCGGAAAAGCAAGCCGTGACTTTGACAAGAGTACCAGCAACAACCTGGAGTGGGTGACCAACTTCTCTACCCGCATCAAAGACCACCAAATCCGTGCAATGGTAGGATATAGCTATAACTACGGTGTAAGTTCGGGCATGGGCGCGGAAAACTGGGACTTCTCTTCCGATGGCTTGATGTACAACAATCTCGGTTCCGGCCTGGAAGCGGCGAAAGAAGGAAAAACAATGATGAGCTCTTACAAGAACGACCATAAGCTAATCAGCTTCTTCGGACGTGTCAACTACGACTGGAAAGAACGCTACCTGTTCACTTTCTCCCTGCGTCATGAAGGTTCTTCCCGTTTCGGCGAGAATCATAAATGGGGTAATTTCCCCGCAGTATCCGTAGGATGGCGTATCTCTGACGAGAAATTTATGAAAGGACTATCCTGGCTTGATGACCTGAAAGTACGTTATGACTACGGTGTCACCGGTAATCAGGAAATAGGAAACTATCAGTCTTTGGCTACTTATAAGGCATATGGCTGGTATCAGTATAACGGCAACAACTTCCACGTATGGGGGCCGAGCAAGAACGTAAACTCGGAACTCCGTTGGGAAAAGGGGCATAATCAGAATATCGGTCTGGACTTCTCACTCTTCAAGCACAAAGTGACCGGTTCTTTGAACTATTTCCACCGTAAACAGAGCGATTTGCTGGGTAGCTACTCCGTATCCGTTCCGCCCAACTTGTTTACCACTATTTATGCCAATGTGGGCACACTCCGCAACACAGGTTTCGAGCTTGACATAACGGTGAATGCAGTCCGTACAAAAGACTTCAGTTATAGCTTCACATTGGTGGGAGCTACCAATAATAACAAGTTTGTCAGCTTCTCAAACGACGTGTACAAAGGGCAGAAATATTACTCGACCTGCAACATGGCGAATCCCAACAATCCGGGATACTTGCAACGGATTGAAGAGGGAGAACGCATCGGTAACTACTACACCTACCGCTATGCCGGGGTAGACAAAAAGGGTGACTGGCTGATTTATGACAAGAAAGGAAATGTCATTCCGGTGGCTCAAGGAACGGAAGAAGACAAGGCAGTGACCGGAAACGGCTTGCCGAAATTCACTGGTTCTATGACGCACAACTTCACTTACAAGAACTTTGACCTGACCGTTGCCCTTCGTGGCGCTGCCGGATTCGATATATTCAACGTGCACGATTTCTATTTCGGATTGCAGAGCATGAGCACCAATCAGTTGACGACCGCTTATTCGAAGAATGCGCATATCACGACCGGCAAGAACGTGATTACCGACTATTTCATCGAGCCGGGTGATTACCTGAAGATAGACAACATCACTTTGGGATATACGATGAACCTGAATAAAAAGTATATCCAAAAGATACGCCTGTTCGGCACAGCCAACAATCTTTATACATTCACGAAGTTCACCGGTGTAGACCCCTCTACATACGAAGTGAACGGACTGACGCCGGGTACTTTCGGAGGAGGATACAACTACTATCCGTCTGCCTTCCAGTTTATTTTAGGTTTGCAAGTAAGTTTTTAAAAAAAGGAACGATTATGAAAATGACAAAATATATCATAGGATTGGGTATGATGGCGGGCGCTGTGCTGGGTTTGCCGTCCTGTACCGACCTGTCGGAAACGGTGTACGACCAAGTGATGTCCAAGAACTATTACAATACAAAACAGGATGTTATCAATGCCGTCTTCCGCCCCTTCGAACATATGTACTGCTGTATCTGGATACGCCATGAGAATGAGGAATTGCCCGCCGACCAGTTGATTACACCTACCCGTGGCACTTGGTGGTACGACGGCGGTCTGTGGGAAATGTATCACCGCCACCAATACGATGACATCAATCAGGGCGACTGGTTGAGTGAATGGGAAAACTTTTATGTAGGCATTGCCCAATGTAATATGGTACTGGATGACTTGAACCAGTTGAACCCGTCCTCTTTTGGCTTGAGTGACAGTGAATTTGAAAGTTTCAAGGCACAATTGCGCTGTATGCGTGCCTGGGGGTATCTCCGTTTGCTGAATACACATCGTAACTGCATCCTGACTACTACATCCGACCAGGCAGTAAATGAACTGCCCGAAAACCGGAAACAGGTAGAACCGCAGGTACTATTCGATTTTATCGAAAGCGAACTGAAAGACTACTGTCTTGCAGCTCTGCCTTCCAAGAGCGGGCAGTCCGGCAATGGCGCGCAACAAGGGCAATTTACGAAAGCTGCCGCCGCCTCTTTGCTAGTCCGTCTCTATTTGAATGCAGAAGTGTGGATTGGGCAGGCCAAATGGCAGGAATGTATCGACATGTGCAAGCGTATCACCGGCGGAGAATTCGGGCATTATGCGATTGCGGATAATTGGTACGAACCTTTTGACTGGAACAACGAAACGTGTAATGAAGTGATTTTCGGTTTCCCCGGTTCTTACGGACTTACCAGTTGGCATCTGCAAAATGACAGGAGAACGGTGTACGGGCGTGGCTTGCCTTATGGCAGTGCCTATTACCTGAAAATTGAAGGAAATGGCGAACGGAATCCGAAGTACGCGCTTTCACCGAGCTATGACAACCAGCAACCGCGTGAACTGTTCGACTATGGATTGGGAATGGTTACCCGTAAGTTTGCCAAATATCAGGGAGATATACGGTATAAGCAATATACAAATACCGGTAACAATACACGCGAAGGCATGTTCTTCCTTGAAGGTAAGATTCCAAATTCCGCAGTCAGTGGGGGATATGCCAAGAATCCGGATAATCAATATGTGATTTACCTGCGTGACCAGGTGGGACGTTTCGAGGGAAACGCAGAGTCCGGCTATATCTCCAATCCGGCTTATAAGGAGTCGATATTGGGTAATGGAGATTTTAACTCCGGGCTCTATTGTGTGAAGTACCCGTTCTATCCGTTCACCGGAGGCTATTATATTGAATCGGACTATACGGAGATACGTCTGGCGGAGATTATCTATTCGCAGGCTGAGGCTCTGCTCCGGCAAGGACAGGCAGGCGAAGCGGGCAAGCTGCTGAACAGCGTGCGTAAGCGCAACTATGAGAACTTTAACGCCAATATCGCTTATCAGCCGGAAGGCAATGTCGTGCTCGACCTGAAAGAAATGCTTGATGAATGGGGACGTGAATTCCTGGCGGAGAGCCGTCGGCGTACAGACCTGATTCGTTTCGGCAGATATCAGGAGGCATGGTGGGACAAGCCACGGGACGCGGACAAGCATTATGAGTTGTTCCCCTTGTCGCAGACCCAACTGGAGCAGAATGAATATCTGAAACAGAATCCGGGTTATCCTGATATTGCCCGATGAAATCGGCAGATTTGCGATTATTCTTATCTAATGTACAAGTTAAAAAAGAAAGAAAATGAAAAATAGTTTATTCATAATATCAAAGCTGTGTATGTTGGCTTTCATTATTCTGTTGGCACAAGGATGCCAGGAAGATTATGAGATGATAGACCCGCCTATGATGACTGATTATGACGATGATTTGGACGAAGAAGTGATTATGCAGAAAGGGTTGGAAAGTTACTTTGTAACCCAGTTCGGTGAGGGTGATATGGACGGTAGTTCCTGGGAGCAGGCGATGGACGCGGCAGGTTTCCGCAAACTGTTGAGCGGTTCTGTCGACCTTTCCAAGAGCACTATTTATATGAGCCAGGGCAAATATGTGATGTCCGAAGAGAGCGGGCTTGGCGTGATTATCCGCAAGAATGTGAAAGCGGTTAAAGGCGGATATAGCCAGTTTAGCGAAGGAACGGACGTTTCGGTACGGGATATAGACACGTATGTAACGGTTATCAGTGGCGATGTGAACGGAAATAAGCAGGCGGATGCGGGAGACTGTGGATTGCTGTTGGTCAAGAAAGGGATTATCGGCATTGAGGGAGTCACTTTCCAGTATGGATATGTATCCGAAGCGGACGCGAGTACTACCGAATGCGGAAGTGGTATTTATGTAAGCGGCAGCGCGGGCGATACTTCCGTTGAACTGACTGACTGTGTAATCAGGGATTGTAAATCGACAGTGACGACTTCTCTTAAACAAGGGGGAGCGGCTGTCTTCATCCTGTCGGGACAAGTCCGGCTGAATAATGTAAAGCTTCTGGATAATACGTCGGTAGGTCGTGGAGGAGCTGTGCGTTGTAATAGTAAGACTGCTGTGGCATTAATGAATAATAGTTTGCTGAAAGGTAATTCCCATTCGGGTTCATGGGGCAATGGAATTCAGATGTCGGAAGGGCATATCTGCATGAACAATACTACGATTATAGAGAATGAAGGTACGGGTGCTGCCTTGAATGGTGGGGGAAGTTTCTTGCTTGTCAATAGTACGATTGTGGGAAATGGAAGTGATAGCCATGGGGCTGTCCGTTGCGAGACAGGAATTGGTGGGGATACGAAGTTTATCAATAACCTTTTGATTACCGAAAATCCTTCTGCTCCAAGTTTCAATCTGAACGGAAGCAATAAAGAAGCTTCATCAAAAGGCTATAACGTCTATCAACGCGTCACAGGCATTACGATGAGCACACTTGATACGGCTTATCCCAATCCTGTGAACGGCACGCTGAATGAGGAAGGCGTTTATGTATGGGACATCAACCAGCTTGGTACGGTAAAAGGATATGCCACGAAGCAGGCGGTGATAGAGGTGGCGAAAAGTTTCAATCCGGTAGCTTCGCCCATTGTTAATCTGGGAGAAGCGTTTGTAGAGTGGGTTGGTGAGGATGCTTTCGGAGTAGACCAGCGTGGAGTGACCCGTAATGCCGACAAGATGCAGGCTGGCGCTTATGATGCCGTTCTGACCAATTAAATTGTAAAACGACTGTAACATGAAAAAGATATTTTATATACTAGCTTTGGGCATCGGACTGGCCGGATGCTCCAATAACGAGGATGAATCGCTGCCGACGGGTACTTTCCCCGGAGAACGGGTAATCAGCGTTATAACAGAAGTGAATGAACCTCTGTCGCGTGCAGGATATGATGCAACGAATCTGGAACGCTTCGGATTAATGATTCGGAACAGTGAAAATGCCGCTTATAACTACCATAAACAAATGGTTGGCTCAGGAAACACCTGGAATACGTCTGACGGGCAACAAATGCTTTGGGATACGGAAAGAACGCCTGTAATGATGTTAGCCTATGCGCCTTACACGGGTGAAGCCACTCCGGACGCTCCGTTGGCGGTGAACGTACTGACCAATCAGTCGGCAGAAGCGAATGTGATGGCATCCGATTTTCTGTTGATGAAAGCGACAGTCGACCCGGAGAAGGATTTGACTGCCGATGGAAAGCTGAAAATCTCCTTAAATCATGCCATGAGCAAGCTGATTATTAAACTGACTGTCAATGGAACGGAGGATGCCGATATGGGTAAGTTGGGAGACATGGCTGTCAACGGGGCGGTCGTTAACGGCACTTGTGATTTGTCGGCAGCAGCTCCGGTCGTTGTTCCTGCGCCAGATGCGGCAGTGGCTACTGTGGCTCCCTATAAAGGGACGGAGTATTGCGAATGTATCCTACCCCCGCAAACGATAGCGGAAGGCTTCTCCATCAACTTCAGCTACGACGGGAAACTGTATATATGGACTGCCAAGGCAGCCGTCGAACTGGAAAAAGGAGTGGAACATACCTTGACTCTCAATGTAAATACAACTGCGCGATTGGCTGGCATGGTAGCCAGAGATTGGGCAACCGGTCAGCTTAGCGACCGGAATTAAAGAAGGAGGAGATAAACTATGAAGATTACAAAACTGATAATGGCTGCATGCATCCTGACGGGTATGGCGGCTTGTGACACAGATAAGGATATTGCAGTGTACGGTGAAGATTCCGGTGCTATTCAGATTGAAGCTGCCATTAATACGGCTTTCACCCGTAGCAATCCCGGTGCGGCGGGAGAACAGCAGAAGCAATTTAATGAAGGTGACCAAATCCAGTTGACTTGTGAAGACGGATATCTGACTTATGCGCTCTCCGGCGGTAAATGGACACCGACCGATAACTACTATTTGAGATGGGGAGCGGAACCTGTTACTTACTCTGCCTTTTATCCGGTAGTGAGCGGGGCGAGCACGCTCAATTTTACACTTCCCGCCAATCAGCAACGCCTGGAGAACCTGGCAAACGCCGATTATATGACTTGTACTGTGGCGAATGCCACCGACGACGGTTCCCGTATCCTTCGCCTGGGTATGAACCGGAAAATGGCGAAAGTCATTATGACACTGGCGGATGTAAGCGGACAAGGTAAGGTGCAAGGAGTGAAAATAGGCTCTTATCAAGGCTATATGAATGGGGAAGTAGTATCGGGTACTTCTTTGATATCACCGTTCATCACCATTCCCGAAGGCGGCAAGGCGGGACAGAACGGTTGCAGCTATACGGCTATTGTAGCTCCCGGCAAAGCGGAGACAACCGCTACGTTCGTCTCTTTGAATTATCTCGGTGAGGACTTGGTGATGTCCGGCATCCCGGAACTGCACCCCGGAAAGTGTTATGAGTTCACCCTGAAGGTGGAAGGCTCGGTAATATCAATCAGTGAACCGATTGTTTCCCCGTGGGATAGCGGTACTATCCAGGGTGGAGACGCGGAAGAATTACAGCTTGCAGCCTACTATGTGAAAGAACAGCCGGCCGGAAATGCAACCGGTATGGATTGGGACAATGCCATGGGAGTGGATGCGCTACGTAATTTGTTGCAAACGAATGGCAACAGTGCTGTTTCCAATGCTAATGCTGTCAAACTGGATGGCAAGAAGATTTATGTAGCCGCAGGTTCTTATGAGATAGCGAAAGAAAACTCCGGCGTGAAGATAGAATATAGTGGTTACAGCAAACAAGTGGAAATAACGGTTGAAGGCGGATATGACCCTGCGAGTACGGGAACTGACCTGACGAAACGTGACACCGGCAAATATACGACTGCTTTTGTCAGAAATACGGGCAGTAATGCATCTGCTACAACTGACGCAATGTTTTGTCTTGGAAACCAAATAGATATAACTTTCGACGGTTGTACTTTTGACGGACAATATAAGCAAGGTGATAAAGGAAATGTGAATGGTTTTTATGCGGCGGCAGGTCAAGGCAACGCCAGCCTGCAATTGAAAAATTGTGTTGTGAAGAACTTTAACCGTGAAAGTGCTTCTGACGCAGGAGCGGCTATCAAGATAGCTAAAGGAAGTGTTTTCCTGGAACGCGTAGAACTTGTAAATAACAGGGCGCTTAATCGGGGAGGAGCTATCTTGACGAATAACGCAGCTTCTGTATTATTCATGAATAATTGCCTGCTACATGAAAATTATGCACCGGGAGCTTGGGGGACTGCTATACATGCAGGAAACGGATATGTTTGCATGAATAATGTAACCATACTCGGCACGGCAGGTACGGCAGGAAATAGTATCACCGTCAACGGAGACGCTTACTTCATGCTTGCCAATACGACGATTGTAGGAAACTCAGGTAATCCGAATGGGGTATTCCGTGCCGGCGCCAGAGCTTCTCTTGTTGTCAATTCTCTATTTGCCAAAGGAACAGGAAGCAGGACAATCTATGCCGGTAACATCACTTCCGGCGGATATAACGTCTATCAGGCAGCAGATGCCGGTTGGGGAGCTGTTGATACGGATACTGACTATTCATCCCAAACTCTTCCGGCTGCTTCGCTGACTGACGGTGTTTACCAATGGACTGTGGCTAGTGTTATTGACGAATTTGCAACCCGACAGGCTGTTATTGACGCGGTGAAGTCTTTCGATGCGACTGTGGGACAGCAATTTGTAGATTGGGTGGGTGAAGAAGGCTTTGGCGTAGACCAGCGTGGAACGAACCGCAATATAAACAAAATGCAGCCCGGGGCTTATGATGCCGGATTGTAATTGCAGCATAAAAGTAGTTCAGAAATAAAAAGGTAGAACGTTGAATATAATAAAGTAAGAAGATTAAAACGAATGAAAGATATGAAGAAAAGCAAGTTCATTGTGCTTTTGTTACTGTTCTGTTTGCAGCCGGGTTTCCTGGCTGCACAACGGGCGGAAGCTATTCGCAAAGATGTGTTGAATCCGTGCCTGGACAAAGTATTGGTGGTGGCGCATCGTGGAAACTGGAGTATTGCCCCCGAAAACTCCGTGGCAGCCATCGACAGTGCTATCCAGATGAAAGTCGACATTGTGGAGATAGATATCCGTAAGACGAAAGACGGGCAATTAGTACTGATGCATGACGATACGATAGACCGCACCACCAATGGTACAGGCAAAGTGAAGGATAAGACATTGGCTGAAATTAAGCAACTCCGTTTGAAGGATAAAGACGGCCGGCTGACGGAACATACCGTTCCCACTTTAGAAGAAGCATTATTGGCCGCCAAAGGTCAAATCATGGTGAACCTGGACAAGGCTTACAACATCTTTGATGATGTATATGCTATATTGGAGAAAACCGGCACTGCCGATTTAGTTATTATGAAAGGTGGTCATCCGGTAGAAACGGTGAAACGTGAATTCGGCTCTTACCTGGATAAAGTAATCTATATGCCCGTCGTAACGATTGACGATGAGAAATCGGTAAAAGTTATCGAGGACTATATGGAGCAGTTGCATCCCGTTGCTTTTGAATTGTGCTACCGGAATCCTTCGAGCACAGTACCTGTCAGGATGGAACGCCGACTGGCGGGAAAGAGCCTGATTTGGTATAATACCTTATGGGCTTCTTTAGCGGGAGGACATGACGATGAATTCGCGAAAAAAGACCCGGACGCAAGCTATGGATACCTCATTAATACATTAGGGGCAAGAATCCTGCAAACAGACGCTCCGGCATACATGCTCGATTATCTGAGAAACAAAGGATGGCATGACTAATCACCAAGAAACGAAACTTATGAACGATATACGATTTTCTTTATTAGCGGGATGGCTGTGTGTCCTACTCATGGCGGGCGGTTGTAAATCAGCGGATGATTCCAAAGCTCCGGTATCTCTGACCTGGGAAATGGGAAATTACGATGAAAACGGCAAATATTATGAAAACTCATTTGTATTGAAGAACATTTCCGATGCTCCTTTAGGAAAGGACTGGGAGATTTTCTACTCGCAGTTTCCCCGTAAAATCCTGCCGGATGCTTCATCATTGGTAAAAGTAGAGCAGGTAAACGCTACCTACTTTAAAATGTATCCGGGTGAGGGCTTTGCCTCATTAGCTCCGGGAGACTCCCTGACAGTGATTTTCAAGTGCGATGGCGAAGTGCCGAAGAACTCGCACGCACCCGAAGGCGCTTATTGGGTAAGCCGGTCGGGTGCATCCAAAGGAAAACCGCTTCCTGTGGTGTTGGATGCCATTCCATTACCCGTTACAGAATGGCAAAAGTCTGCCGCACAAAAGACTTACGACACCAATCTTCGTTTGGCGAACGCACGTACCTCGGAATTACGTTCGGTGGACATCATACCTTCCGTAAAGAAAGTACTTCCCGCCGAAGGGGAAATCTTATTGGAAAAGCAACTTGCCTTGACATTCCATGACGATTTTGCAAACGAAGCAAAGCTCCTGAAAGAGAAACTGACCGGATGGTTCGGACTGGAAATAGCACCGGAAGCTCCGGTGACTATCGTTCTTGATTATCTCACGGACGATAAAAAGGCAGTAAATGAAGAATATTATGAACTCCATATTGCCGGACAGCAAATCAGAATCAACGCTGCTACTCCGCACGGAGTTTTTAATGGAACTCAAACTCTGTTAGGACTGCTGAAAGGGCAGGAAAGCTTGTTACGCCTGGAAGCAATGTCTATCCAAGACTATCCGGATTTAGTATACCGGGGACAGATGATTGATATTGCCCGCAACTACACGACGGTTGACAATCTGAAGAAGCTCATAGATGTTCTTTCTTCCTATAAACTGAATGTGCTCCATTTCCATTTCTCGGACGATGAAGGCTGGCGCCTGGAAATTCCGGGCTTGGAAGAACTGACAACAGTCGGTGCGCGACGGGGACATACCACCGATGAACAGGAATGGCAATACCCTGCCTACAACGGTGGATACGACCCTTTTTCCGCTACAACGGGAAACGGCTATTATACCCGTGCCGAATTTATTGATTTCCTGCAATATGCAGCGGAAAGGCATATACAGGTCATCCCTGAAATAGAATCTCCCGGTCATGCCCGTGCAGCCATTGTTTCGATGAAAGCAAGATATAATAAGTATATTGATACTGACCCGGAGAAAGCGAAGGAATATCTCTTGAGTGACTTACAAGATACTTCCCGCTATATTTCCGCACAAGCCTATACGGATAATGTAATGAATGTAGCCTTGCCGTCAACCTATCGGTTTATGGAAAAGGTGATTCAGGAAATAGTGGCGATGTATAAGGAAGCCGAAGTTCCTTTGACTACTATTCATTTGGGTGGTGACGAAGTAGCGCGGGGTGCATGGATGGGTTCTCCTTTGTGCCAGGCATTGATGGAAGAACATGGAATGGCAAAGGCGCATGACTTGGCCGAGTATTTCATCACCCGGGTGGTTGACTGCCTGCAACAGTATAACTTGTCTTTTAACGGTTGGCAGGAAGTAGCTTTGGAGCATAAACCGGAGACTCATGCCTATTTGTCCCGGCACGCAGCCGGCATCAACTCATGGAAAACGGTTCCTGAATGGAAAGAAGACGAGATTCCTTATCAGATAGCTAACAATGGTTATCCGGTGATTCTCTGCAACGTGAACAACTTCTATCTGGATTTGGCTTATGACGCTCATCCCGATGAACCGGGACATTTTTGGGGCGGATATGTGGATGAGTCCAAAGCATTCTCCATGCTTCCGTATGACGTTTACCGTTCTTCCCGTACGGACATGGCGGGCAACCCGGTCGATGTAAGCGCCGCAGGAAAAGGAAAAACAACACTGACCGCATCAGGCAGGGAAAATATAAAAGGTGTGCAGGCACAACTGTTTGCCGAAACGATTCGAGGATTTCAATGGGTAGAATATTATATGTTCCCGAAAGTAATGGGACTGGTAGAACGCGGTTGGAATGCGCACCCGGATTGGGAAGCCCTTTCCGGCGTGGCGGAACAACAAGCCTTTGACCGGGATTTGGCACTGTTCTATGAAAAAATCAGTGTGAAGGAAATGTCTTACTGGAGCCGGACAGGGGTAAACTTTCGTTTGCCTCATCCCGGGCTCTCTGTCAAAGACGGACTTCTGTACGCCAATACCCCTATCGCAGGCGGACAGATACGTTATACGACGGATGGCACGGAACCAACGGTTGAATCAGTACTTTGGGAAGCTCCCGTAGCTTGCGGGGCAGCTATGGTGAAAGCTAAATTATTCTTTAAGGATAAGCAAAGTGTAACCAGCCTTTATATGCGGTAGTTAGCGGATAGGTATATAGGTGTACTTTTAATTTCTGTCTGTTTTATACTTTAGAATACGAAGATTTTCTCTACATTTGTCTTTATTAGTCTTGTAATCTTCTATTAAAGTGTAATGCTCCGATGAAAAAAAAGTACCTGTTATTCTTTTTGATCCTTTCTTTTCCACTATATACCTGGGCCGGCAAGACCCTGGATTCGCTGCTCAGTGTGCTTGATCTGACCATTCAGGAACATGAAAAGTACGTTATACAGCGTGAATCCCGCATCGTGCATCTTAAAGATTTAGTACACGGAATAGAAGCCAATTCTGTGGAACATTACAATCTGAACAGTCAGATATTCAAAGAATATAAAGCCTTTATCTGCGATTCTGCAATCCATTATTTGAATGAAAATATCCGGATTGCAGAACGCTTGCATGATACTGACCGGAGAATAGAAAGTAAACTGCAACTTTCATTACTATTATCTTCGACGGGAATGTACACGGAATCTATTGATGTTTTAGAATCCGTAGACCGGTGGGAAGTAGCTCCCCGTCTGATTCCTGATTATTACACTTGCTTTGACCATGTATATGGTGAACTGAGCGTATATACACAGGATAAGACACTTTCGGGACATTACTGGAGTATATCGCAGGCATATAAGGACTCCTTGTATGCTATATTACCCCATGAATCCGAAGAATACCTGCTGATGCACGAAGCGTTGCTTCGTGACCGTCACCAGTACGAGGAAGCCTTGAAGATAAACGACATCCGTCTGGCAGAAGCCGAACCCAATACCCCGCAATATGCATTGGTTACTTATCACCGTTCTCTCATTTATAAATATAGTAATGACAGGCAAGGCGAGAAAGAGAACCTGTGCCTTTCCGCCATTTCCGATATTCGTTCTGCCATTAAAGACCATGCATCGTTATGGATGCTTGCGCAGTTGCTTTACGAGGACGGCGATATGGAACGTGCATATCAGTGTATGCGCTTTTCCTGGAATGCAACCAAATTCTATAATGCCCGCCTGCGTAGCTGGCAAAGCGCCGATGTACTTTCGTTGATTGACAAGACCTATCAGGCCATGATTGAGAAACAAAACGACCGTTTGCAACAGAATCTGCTGCTGATTACCGCATTGCTGGTCTTGTTGATGGTAGCTTTAGGCTATATTTACCGCCAGATGAAGAAGCTGGCAGACGCCCGTAATCATCTCCAGGTGGCTAACGGGCAATTAAATGGATTGAATGAAGAGTTGAGACAGATGAACAGTTGCCTGTCCGCTACCAATATCGAACTTTCGGAATCCAACCAGATTAAGGAAGAATATATCGCCCGCTTCATCAAGCTATGCTCTACCTATATCAACCGTTTGGATGCCTATCGCCGCATGGTGAACAAGAAAGTATCCGCCGGACAGATAGCGGAACTGTTAAAGATAACGCGCTCACAAGATGCGCTTGATGAAGAGCTGGAAGAACTTTATGCTAACTTTGATACGGCTTTCTTGCATCTCTTCCCCGATTTTGTGAAGAAGTTCAATGATCTGTTGCAGGACAATGAACGGATTGTGCTGAAGAAAGACGAGTTGCTGAATACCGAATTACGAATCTTTGCCCTGATACGCCTGGGCATTGAAGACAGTTCGCAGATTGCGGAATTTCTCCGTTATTCGGTGAACACAATTTATAACTACCGGGCGAAAGTGAAGAATAAAGCTCGTGGTTCGCGAGAGGATTTTGAAGATTTAGTACGAAAAATCCGCTGATTGGAACTGTAAACTATCCACTTTTTTAGAGATGTAAACTAGAGGTAATGCGTTGGTAATAAATGGGTTGAATCTTTTGATAATCCACTTATTGACCCCTCTTCGTGAGCTCACCTCGATTTCTTTATACTTTTGACCTGTGCTTCGAAAGCAATGGGACAAGCTCCGTTGCAGACGAACGTTTATTATTAACTTTTAAATTAGTACGCATGAAAAAGAACAGGCGAAAAATCCTTTCGGGGAGTCGCAAGATTTTCTTTGCTATCCTTGCAATGTTTTTATCTTTGAGTGCAAATGCACAGCAAATTACCGCGTCCGGTCAGGTCATGGATGCCCAAAAAGAGCCGCTTATTGGTGTCAGTGTACAGGAGAAAGGTACATCTAACGGAGCAATCACCGATTTGGATGGTAACTTCACGTTAAATGTGAAACAAAATGCCATTCTGATATTCTCGTATGTGGGTTACAAGTCGCAGGAGATGAAAGCGGCCCGCCAGATGAAAGTCGCGCTTCAGGAAGACAATGAGGTGCTTGACGAAGTGGTGGTGATTGGTTATGGCTCAGTGAAACGGAAAGATGTTACTACCGCTATCTCTTCCGTATCCACCAAAGACCTGGATATGCGCCCTATCGTATCGGCAGGTCAGGCTATCCAGGGAAAGGCAGCCGGTGTGTCGGTGATTCAGCCTAATGGTACGCCGGGTGGTGAAATGTCTATCCGTGTGCGTGGTACGACTTCGATGAATGGTAGTAACGACCCGCTGTATGTAGTGGACGGAGTGCCCGTAGACAACATCAAATTCCTTTCTCCGAACGATATTGAGAGTATGCAGATTCTGAAAGATGCTTCTTCGGCTTCTATCTACGGTTCCCGAGCTGCCAATGGTGTAATTCTGATTACCACCAAAGCCGGTGCGACAGGAAATGCGAAAGTATCTCTGACGGCTCAGTTCGGATTGAACAAAGTAGCGGATAAGGTAGAATCCCTGAACTCTGCGCAGTACAAGGAGTTGCAGGACGAAATCGGGCTTGTTTCCTTGCCGGACGGATTGCCCGACCGCACAGATTGGTTTGATGAAACCTATACGACCGGAAAGACACAGAATTACCAAGTAGCCGTATCCAACGGCAACGAGAAAATGAAATATTACCTTTCCGCCGGATACCTGAAAGAACAGGGAGTACTCGACATCTCTTATTACAAACGCTATAACTTCCGTGTGAATCTCGAAAATCAGATTCGCAAATGGCTGACCGTGAGTGCCAACATCTCTTATTCGGATTATACCAGCAACGGCGGTGGCGCCATGGGAACCGGCTCTAATCGTGGCGGCGTCATCCTGGCGGTTATCAATACACCGACCTACGCACCTATTTGGGATGCCTTGAATCCCAACCAATACTATAATAACTTTTATGGTGTGGGCAATATCACCAACCCGTTGGAAAATATGGCACGCGCAAAGAACAACAAGGATAAGGAGAACCGCTTGTTGGCTTCGGGTAATGTATTGCTGACTCCTTTCCCCGACTTGAAATTCAAGTCCACCCTTACCCTTGACCGCCGTAATGCTGTCAACACTACTTTTCTTGACCCTGTCTCTACCACTTGGGGACGTAACCAATACGGTGAGGCTTCGGACAACCGGAATATGAACACCGTTCTGACATTTGACAATGTACTGACTTACAATAAGAACTTCAAGAAGCACGGGTTGGAAGTGATGGCAGGTTCATCTTGGACGGACTCTGATTATTCTAACAGTTGGATTAACGGTTCGCATTATCGCAGCGACCAGATTCCGACGTTGAATGCTGCCAATAAAATATCATGGGACAACACCGGAACAGGCGCTTCACAATGGGGAATCATGTCTTTCTTCGGACGTGTTGCCTATAATTTCGACAGTAAATATCTGCTGACAGCCAATCTCCGTGCCGACGGCTCTTCCAAACTGCATCCTGACCATCGTTGGGGAGTATTCCCGTCGTTCTCTGCCGCATGGCGTATCTCTTCAGAGAAGTTCATGCAGAACCTTACATGGATTGATGACTTGAAACTGCGTGGTGGCTGGGGACAGACCGGTAACCAGTCGGGTATTGGGGATTATGCCTACCTGCAACGCTACAATATCGGACGTATCGAATGGTTCAAGAAAGGCGAGGAAGGAGACAAGACCAACTATGCAAATGCCGTCCCCACTATCAGTCAGGCAAACTTGCGTACATCCGATTTAACCTGGGAGACTACTACACAGACAAATATCGGTCTGGACTTGACAATCCTGAACGGACGGCTGACTTTCAATGCCGACTATTACTATAAGAAAACCAAGAATATGTTGATGAACGTCTCACTGCCTGCCGGTGCTGCCGCATCCACTTCCATTGCCCGCAATGAGGGGGAGATGGTGAACAAAGGCTTCGAGCTTTCTATCAGCTCGAAGAACTTCCGAGGCGGATCCTTTACCTGGGATACGGATTTCAACATCTCTTTCAACCGTAATAAACTAACGAAACTGGAACTGCAAAAAGTATATTACGACGCAAAAACATCGGACGTAATCAATGACTATGTGGTACGTAATGAGCCGGGACGCGCTTTGGGTGGTTTCTACGGTTATATCAGTGACGGCGTAGACCCCGAAACCGGTGAACTGATGTATCGCGACTTGAATAATGACGGAAAGATTTCGTCGTCCGACCGTACCTATATAGGTGACCCGAACCCGGATTTCACCTACGGTATGACGAATACATTTTCCTGGAAAGGCTTCAACCTGAGTATCTTTATCCAGGGCTCTTACGGAAACGACATCTATAACGCTTCGCGCATTGAAACGGAAGGTATGTACGACGGCAAGAACCAGTCGACCCGCGTCCTGAACCGTTGGAAAATCCCCGGACAGATAACAGATGTACCTAAAGCCAATTTCAAGCTGCTCAACTCCACTTATTTCGTGGAAGACGGTAGTTACCTGCGGCTGAAAGATGTTTCCTTATCTTACAACTTCAAAGGCAAACTTCTGAAGAAATGGGGCATCACCCGCCTGCAACCCTATTTCACCGCCAGTAACCTGCTGACATGGACCAGCTACTCCGGTATGGATCCGGAAGTAAACCAATGGGGAAATAGCGGTACGGTACAAGGTATTGACTGGGGTACGTATCCGCATTGCAGGTCATACGTGTTTGGTATAAATGTTGAATTCTAATGAAAGGAAAGATTATGAAACTAAAATATCTATTTTGCGGATTAACATCCGGTTTACTATTGGGACTTTCTTCCTGCTCACTGAATTATGAGCCATTAGATACTTATTCGGATGTGACGGAAGGAGTAACGGACAATGGTACAAAGATTGTGTTCAAGGATAAAGCGGCGGTTGAAAGCCACCTTACAACACTTTATAATCAGATGCGCGACCGTCAGGAACACTGGTATGTGGACTTGCTGCTGATTTCAGACTCTCACGCGGATAATGCCTACGCCGGCACTACGGGAGCAGAAGTAGTCCCGTTTGAGAATAACTCCATTGAAGGTTCCAACTCTGTATTGGAACGTGACTGGAACCGCTATCTGGAAGATGTGGCCCGTGCCAACAAGTTGATTTGTAACATCGACCTGGTGACCGACAATTCGTTGACTACCACCGAACGCGCACAATACAAAGCCGAAGCAAAGATATTCCGTGCCATGGTTATGTTCGATATGGTTCGTCTTTGGGGAGACTTCCCCGTCATTACCACCGTGGCGGACGATATCACCTCTGAAAATATTGATGATGTATATCCACAATATTTCCCGGAGCAGAACACGGAACTTGAAGCCTATCAGCAGATTGAGAAGGATTTGCTGGACGCAGTGCTTTATGCTCCGGACAATACGCCGGGTAATAAGACATTGTTTACCAAATCGGTAGCCCGTACATTATTGGCAAAGATTTATGCGGAAAAGCCGTTGCGCGACTATGCAAAAGTGATTCAGTACTGCGATGAAGTAAAAGCCGACGGATTCGACCTTGTGGACGATTTCAGTGATTTGTTTGGAATGAATGATGCCGGAACGGATGCGAAGATGCGCAATACAAAAGAATCTATCCTGGAAGCCCAATTCACTCCCGGAGCCGGAAACTGGTGTTCGTGGATGTTTGGTCGTGACTTGGTGAACTGGAATACGAACTTCACTTGGGCAAAATGGGTAACGCCATCCCGCGACCTGATTAACGCCTTCAAGAAAGAAGGGGATGAAGTCCGTTTCAAAGAGTCTGTTGTCTATTATGACTGCCAATGGAGCAATTATTACCCGTCGGACAATTACCCGTTCATGTACAAATGCCGTTCGGCAAACAGCAGCATTATTAAATACCGCTATGCCGACGTATTATTACTGAAAGCGGAAGCACTGATAATGCAGGACACGCCGGATTTGGATGCGGCTGCCGATATTATTGATGAGATTCGCGGGCGTGCCGGACTGGGAGCACTTTCGGTTTCCACCCGTTCAAATAAGGATGCTATGCTGAACGCACTGCTTAAAGAACGCCGTTTGGAACTTGCCTTCGAGGGACAGCGCTGGTTCGACCTTGTCCGTCTGGATAAAGTGGAAGAAGTGATGAATGCGGTGTATGCCAAAGATTCCGGACGAAAAGCACAGGTTTACGCTTTCGACAAGACTTCCTATCGCTTGCCTATCCCGCAATCGGTCATTGATGCGAACGATAAGATTCAGCAAAATCCGGGGTATTAATTCAATTCAAAAACATATAAACTCAAAAATATGATTAACATGAAAAATATAGCATTGACCTTATTAGGATGCTTCACCATATTGGCTGCTTGCAGCAACAGTGACGACGCGGAAAAACCGGTTGCGCCCGTTCCAACCGGAGACGTGACCATTTATACGACAACCAACAGTCTGACCCGCGACCTGGCTCGTGATGCCGTTAATTTCAGTTCGAAAGACAACTTGGCACCTACTTCAATCACTCTGAACCCTGCGGAGCAGTATCAGACTATGGACGGATTCGGAGCCGCTATCACAGGCGCTACCTGCTTTAACCTACTGCAAATGAAACCGGCAGACCGTCATGCTTTTCTTACGGAAACCTTCTCTGATAACAGTGGTTTCGGCTTTAGCTATATCCGTATTTCCATCGGTTGTTCGGACTTCTCATTGAGCGAATATACTTGCTGTGATACCAAAGGCATTGAAAATTTTGCTTTGCAGAGCGAAGAAAAGAATTATATCCTGCCTGTTCTGAAAGAGATTCTGTCTATCAACCCTTCCATTAAGATTATGGCTGCACCCTGGACGTGCCCGCTATGGATGAAAGTGAAGAGCCTGACAGACCTTACCCCGCTTACGTCCTGGACAAACGGGCAGTTAAATCCCGCTTACTATCAGGATTATGCTACTTATTTTGTGAAATGGGTACAGGCATTCAAAGCCGAAGGAATTGATATTTATGCCGTCACTCCACAGAACGAACCGTTGAATCGTGGCAACTCGGCTTCACTCTACATGAGTTGGGAAGAACAGAGGGACTTCGTGAAAACTGCTCTCGGCCCCCAATTCGCTGCTGCCGGACTGTCTACAAAGATTTATGCATACGACCATAATTATGATTACAGCAACATTGAATCGGAGAAGAACTATCCCGGCAAAATGTATGAAGACGGAGAAGCTTCCCAATACCTGGCAGGCGCAGCCTATCACAATTACGGCGGCGACCGTGAAGAACTCCTGAATATACACAAGGCGTATCCGGATAAAGAACTCCTGTTTACGGAAACTTCTATCGGAACTTGGAACAGCGGGCGTGATTTGTCGAAACGACTGCTCGAAGACATGAAAGAAGTGGCATTGGGCACGATTAACAACTGGTGTAAGGGCGTTATCGTCTGGAACCTGATGCTTGACAATGACCGCGCGCCCAACCGTGAAGGCGGCTGCCAGACTTGTTATGGAGCGGTAGATATTAGCAACAGCGATTATAAGACGATTATCCGTAACTCCCACTACTATATCATCGCCCACCTTTCAAGCGTTGTGAAGCCGGGAGCCGTGCGTATCGGTGCGACAGGTTATTCTGACAGCAATATCATGTATTCTGCTTTCGAGAACCCGGATGGGACGTATGCCTTTGTACTGATGAACAACAACGAAAAGACAAAGAAAATAACCTTCAGTGACGGTAAGCGTCATTTTGCCTATGATGTTCCGGGCAAATCAGTGACCTCTTACCGTTGGGCGAAGTCGGAATAAGAACCTTAAAACGATAAAGACAATGAAAAGAAGTATCTATATAATACTGGCGTTGGCAGGAATACTGGCAATGAATTCCTGTAGTGATGACGAGTTCCTGTCGGGCAATCCGGATATGGAATTCATCACAGGAAAAGTTAGCGCTCTTTATGGCGACAGCCTTCCGTTTACGATTAAGGCTTCGGATATCGACGTTCCTCTTTCTACATTGAAAGCAAAGCTCTTCTATGGCGAAGAGCAGGTATCCGAAACGGTCATCCGCACAAAGACAAGCGGCAGTGACTATTCCGGAAAGGTCTTTGTTCCTTACTATCCCAATATAATTGACGGCAGGGCGACCTTGAAATTTGTACTTCAGAACATTCATTTCACTACGACTGAAATGGAACAGGAAGTAGTGTTGTCCCGTCCGGACTTTCCTTATGTGACTTTGGTGGACGAGATGGGAGAGGAATACTTGATGAAAAGGCAGTCGTTGTATAATTATAGTGTGACCGGCAGATTTCCTCAAGACTTGAAGGCCTATATCAAAACACCGAAAGTAGGGGAGAACGGTAACGAACTGACTTTCGGTTGGGATAATGACAATCTGCTTGCAGAAGGAAAGAACGTGAATCCTATCACTTTCTCCGGTACGGCAAAAGAGCCTTATGAAGTGACATTCAATGCCCTTACATACGAAGTTACCCCATTGGTGAATGTCCTGTTTGATGGAGAGAAAATGATAGCGCAAGATGCGAATACGTATCTTATACAGAAATCCTTTACTCAAAGACAGTCAATCGTGGTGTCGGGTATTGATATGAACGGTTGGTGGATAAACCCTGATTATTTCACGAAAGAATCTGATGGTACGTTGACTTTCTTGCCGATGGACGGTAAGTACCGGGTGGTTGCTAATATGAAACAGAAGTATTTCGGGGTTACCCGTATGGACGGTGATAAAGAGGCTACCCTTTCTGAAGACGGGCATGGTGCTATCTGGCTGTTAGGATGGGGAGTCGGTTCTCCTTCATTGGATTATCAGTTTGGTTGGAATGAGGGGCAGGCATACTGCGTACCCGAGATTTCGTCTAAGAAGTATCAATTCATGGCAACGGCAGGGCCCGAACATGGTTCGTCTGTTGGACAGCGTATCAGGGCAGACTATTTGGGTTGTAAATTCTACTTCCAGAACGCTTGGGGAGGCGAGTTCTCCAATAGCAACCAATTAACGGTAGCAGCGGGTTCGGAATCTCTCATAAAGGTGCTTGACAGCGGAAATATTGAGTTTGCGGACGGTGCAAGTCTGGAAGAGGGCGCAACTTACGTTCTTACGGTTGATTTGACAGCAGGTATTACTAAAGGTGTGGTTTCTTTAAAGAAGATTTCAGATGGAGAGGTGAAGCCGGAACCGGCGGTAGTGCAGACTTTTTATTTCGACTTCGGCTCTATTACGGCAGCTCAAGGCACTGTGACTGAGGGACCCGATGTGAATAACCATTATTGGAATAATATAACTAATAATGAATCAGGTAATAAATATGCGGCAGCAGGTACGGTTTATTCTCCTCTGGTTAATTCTGAAAATGCTCAAACTGATTATGCTTTGACTTTGGATGTCCGTTTCTCTACTAATGGAAAGAGTGGGGGTGGTGGTTTATTAGAACCGCAGGCTGATTTGTTGAATGATTTGGCTGTGGCATCCGCTACCGAAGATTATTTCTTTACCGAACAGAATGAAAATGAGGACAGAAGTTTTACTTTTTCAGGATTGGATAAAGAGAAAGGATATAAGTTTTACATATTCGGTAGCCGGAAAACGAACGCTACTGATATCCGTATCGTAAATTATATTATGTCGGGTTCTAATGAATATACGGGTGAATTACAAACTTCAGGTGATAATTGCGGAGGTGAAGGTATTCATCAGAACATTAAAGATATCTGTGAGTCAGAAATGATTTATCCGAATGAAAATGGCGAGATAAAGTTTACTTTGGCAAAAAAGCAAGGTAGCTATGCTGCGCTCAATGCTCTGAAGATGAAGGAATATACCAATGTTAAATGATAAAGAAATCAGAACTTAATAAGATTAATAGAATATGAAGAAATATATGTTATTGGTATTCGCTTTATTTGGAATGCTGGCGATAGGTTCTTGTAATGATGATGAACCGGTAGTCCCCCCTTCACCGGGTGAAGAAATTGAAATTCCGGAACCGGCAATACCGGTATTGGTACAGACATTATACTTTGATTTTGGCTCCCAAACGGATGGGCGGGGGAGCATGACCGAAGGGCCTGACGCAAACAATCATTATTGGAATAATATAACCAATAATGACGGAAACTATGCCGCGATTAATACAGTCTACTCTTCTTTGGTTAACTCGGAGAATACTTCAGTGACTTATGAACTGACCCTGAACAGTCGCTTTTCCACCAACGGACAGAGCGGTGGCGGTGGTCTGCTTGAACCTCAGGAAGAGTTGTTGAAGGATTTTGCCGTGGCTTCTGCCACAGAAGACTACTTCTTTATTGAGTCCGGTGAGAATAACAGCAGTTTTACATTCAGTAACCTCGACCCGAAGAAAGCATATAAATTCTATGCATTCGGCAGCCGGAGCACTACGCAGACACGTACTGCTTATTATACAATGACGGGATTGAACCTTTATCAAGGCGAATTGCAGACTTCCGGAACCAACTGTGGTGGCGAAGGTATCAACCAGAATATACAGAATATCTGTGAGTCAGAGCTCATTTATCCGGATGATGCTGGCAATATAAAATTTACCGTTTCGAGAAAGAACGGTGACTATATTGCGTTAAATGTACTGAAAGTAGAAGAATATACCGATATAGAACGCCCCGAACAATTTACGTCACTCACTATGAGCGGCAGTGCTGTGGAGGAAGGTCAAGTATCGATGCATATGGTATCTGCCGACGGGAGTCCGACAAATGTTTTTGAAGCGTACACCTCTTTCGGTTCCGGTGACTTCTCGTTCAAGGGAACCACAAAAGACGGCAAGACTGTAAACATCGGAAAAGGGTATAAAGAAGGAGTGGTGGCTACAAATAATTATAGCATTGCCGCCCCTGTGACCGGACAGGTTCGTCTTACCATTGACCTGAGCAGTAAAACGTACGAAATCACCCCGATAGAAAGCTGGACACTTGTGGGAAGCGTCACTCCGAACGGATGGACGGTAGACAAAGGGGTGCCTTTGGCTTATCAGGGAAAAGGTGTCTGGGGCGGAAGAGTGAAGTTGACCGGAATATCCGGTGTGAGTGACCGCGAACGCTTTAACTTTGTGATGAACAGGAGCTGGGATTACGTGATGAAACGTGTGAAAGGTACGACAAATGAAGTCGGCATGGGTACGCAGGGATATAATACCGAGGATATTAACCTGAACCACGGTACTTATCACATTACACTGGACTTGCGCAGATATGTTTACTATATCGACTGTGGTGAAGAAGGTATCGACCCTTTCAAAATCTCCGTAATGGGTTCTTCCGTTGCCAACGGGCAGGGAGCAACGAATAATCATGGTTATGCTTATATGTATGGTGAACTGCTTGACGAGCGTTTCCGTAACCAGGAAAGCAAATTTCCGTGGTACACTTCCGGTATAGCCGTTAATGGCAATAATACGCTTAACCTGCTGGCACGTTACAACGACTTGATTCACGACTGCGGCACTTATGTGATTTTCGGTCTTTCACTGGGAAATGAAGGTATTCACAATGCAGCCGACCAACAGGCGGTCTACAACCAATTCAGGGATAATATGCAAACTCTGATTAAGAAAGCCCGTGAAGACGGGAAGTATCCTGTGATGATGAACAACTATACCCGTGGCGATTTTGATGCAAGCGACTATGAATACGTGAAGCAAATGAATCTGTTGATTCATGAGTGGGATCTTCCTTCTATCAATCTGTTGGGAGCGATAGATAACGGCAGCGGTGTATGGGCGAATGGCTATCAGAATGGTGATGATATTTATCATCCTACTACCGACGGACATCGTGAATTTACCTATGCCATGGTTCCTTCCCTGTTTGATGCGATAGATGCGGGCAAAAACCAACCGGTACGTGTCATCGGCACTTCTTACTCTCTGGCAGATAAAAGAGTACTGGAATTCACTCCTGAAGAAACCGTACATCCGTTTACAATCTCTTTCAAAGTGAAAGGAACGGCAGACGGAATCATCGCTTCTTTTGCCAATGGCGGTAATGCGACCGGAACTCTGAAGATTCAGGATGGAGTGGTAGTATATGACTCCCCGTTGACTGGCGAAATAAAAGGTACGGTAAATGTGACGGATAATCAGTGGCATGTAGTATCTTTGACACACTATTATGCTCAGGGGCGTACGCTGTTATATACAGACAAGGTATTAGCCGGAGAGTTGGATGAAAAGCTGACCGTCGGAAAATTCATTGTTGGTGATAATACTTCCACAGTAGGCAGGGAATATAGCGAGCTGTTCTTCTATCGTTCGGCTATGGTTCAGGAAGAGATAGATAAGCTCTGTGATGGAAGGATGCTGAAATCCAGCTTGGAAATATATGCTCCCTTGGATGGCTCGAAGTCAACGATTGAGAACCTTGCCCAAAGTATGAATAGTGTTACATTAAAGACTGAATAAGGACGTATGATACCGGTTGCATCGGGTTACAATTATAAAAAACATTAATAAAGCCGGATGCAACTAGTAACTACCCCTTGTTTGCGGGTCTTTAATTATAAATACATGGATTTATAACTTACTTCTTATATCATAAATAAACATGAAACTTAAAGCAATGTTACTTGGCTTGTCTATTATGGCTGCACTGCCTGCCTCAGCGCAGAAACCGGTGTATCTGGATACGAATAAGCCAATCGAAGAGCGAGTAAAAGACGCATTGAGCCGGATGACCCTTGAAGAAAAGGTGAAGATGCTTCATGCACAGTCAAAATTCAGTTCGGCAGGCGTACCCCGTCTCGGAATCCCGGAGGTATGGGCTACCGACGGCCCTCACGGCATCCGCCCGGAAGTATTGTGGGATGAATGGGACCAGGCAGGATGGACAAACGATTCCTGCATCGCTTATCCCGCATTGACTTGTCTTTCCGCCACATGGAATCCCGAGATGTCTCATCTTTACGGAAAAAGTATCGGTGAAGAGGCGCGTTACCGGAAAAAAGACATCTTGCTAGGCCCCGGTGTGAACATCTATCGTACTCCTTTGAACGGACGTAATTTTGAATATATGGGCGAAGACCCGTATCTGTCCGCCACGATGGTAGTTCCTTATATCAAAGGAGTGCAGGAGAACGGTGTAGCCGCCTGCGTGAAGCATTACGCACTGAACAACCAGGAATTCAACCGGCATACCACTAACGTGCATCTGAGCGACCGTGCCCTTTATGAAATATACCTGCCTGCTTTTAAAGCTGCCGTTCAGGAAGGTGGAACCTGGTCGATTATGGGCTCCTATAATCTTTATCAGGGACAGCATGGCTGCCACAACAAACGTCTGCTCAAAGACATTCTCCGTGACGAATGGGGCTTCGACGGCGTGGTAGTGTCTGACTGGGGTGGTGTGCATAATACCGAACAAGCCATCTACAACGGACTGGACTTGGAATTCGGCTCGTGGACAAACGGATTGTCTGCCGGAACCCGTAATGCTTATGATAATTATTACCTGGCTTTCCCTTACCTGAAACTGATTAAGGAAGGTAAAGTCGGAACAAAAGAGTTGGACGAGAAAGTCAGCAATATCCTTCGTCTGATTTTCCGTACTTCGATGGACCCGCATAAGCCGTTCGGTTCTTTAGGTTCTCCCGAACACGGACAAGCCGGTCGTAAGATAGCTGAAGAAGGAATCGTTCTTTTGCAGAACAACAATAACGTGCTGCCTGTCGACCTGAATAAGACGAAGAAGATTGCCGTTATCGGTGAAAACGCCATTAAGATGATGACTGTGGGCGGTGGTAGTTCTTCCTTGAAAGTGAAGTACGAGATTTCTCCGTTGGATGGATTAAAGAACCGTGTAGGCTCGCAAGCGGAAGTGGTGTATGCCCGTGGCTATGTAGGCGACCCGACAGGAGAATATAACGGCGTGAAAACCGGTCAGGACTTGAAAGACGACCGTTCGGAAGACGAACTTCTTGCTGAGGCTCTGCAAGTGGCTAAAGATGCGGATTACGTTATCTTCTTCGGCGGATTGAATAAGAGCAACCATCAGGATTGTGAGGACTCAGACCGTGCTTCGTTGGGCTTGCCTTATGCACAGGACAGAGTAATCAGCGAATTGGCAAAGGTCAACAAAAAACTGATTGTTGTCAATATCTCCGGCAATGCGGTAGCTATGCCTTGGGTGAACGAAGTTCCTGCCATCGTTCAGGGTTGGTTCTTGGGTTCGGAAGCCGGAACGGCTCTTGCTTCTGTGTTGGTAGGTGACACTAACCCTTCCGGAAAATTGCCTTTCACATTCCCCGCAAAGTTGGAAGATGTGGGTGCCCATAAATTAGGTGAATATCCAGGCAATAAGGAAGAACTGGCAAAGTCGAAACATAGAGGAGATACAATCAACGCAACCTATCACGACGACATCTTTGTAGGTTACCGTTGGGCGGATAAGGAGAAAATCAAACCGCTGTTCCCCTTCGGTCACGGATTGAGCTACACCACATTTGCTTACGGCAAGCCTTCGGCTGACAAGAAAACAATGACAGCCGACGATACGATTTCCTTCACTGTCAATGTGAAAAATACAGGAACCCGTGAAGGTCAGGAAGTTGTTCAACTTTATATCAGCGACAAGAAATCCTCTCTGCCCCGTCCGGTGAAAGAACTGAAAGCCTTCCAAAAAGTGAGACTGGCTCCGGGCGAAGAGAAAGCGGTAACGCTGACGGTTGATAAGAAAGCATTAAGCTTCTTCGATGATGGGAAACACGAGTGGATAGCCGAACCGGGCAAGTTTGAAGCAGTTATCGGAAGTTCATCAAGAGATATTAAGGGGATTGTACCCTTTGAGTTGAAATAGGTAGAAAGTTGGTAAAAATGGATTGTCGGGAGAATGTTACTGTCTGTCAAGATAGGAGTAACATTCTCCTTTTTCATTGAAGCTTTTCAATTATTGTTATAAAGCTTATGAAATTTTACCAAAGGGCAACTTTCCCCAAAGAGCCAAGTTCTAAACTTGCTGTTTTTACTCCCATTGCCTTAAATGCTCTTACAATCGTAGAAAAAGAGATACTTTTTCCGCTTTCAATCTTTGATATTTGCGCTCTTTTCACTCCCATAAGTTCTCCTAGTTGTTCCTGAGTAAGATTTTTGGCTTCTCTTGCTTGTTTAATAGCTTCTCCAATGAGAAAGTTATTAATATCAGTCTCATATTTTTCACGTGCAGGAGTACCTTTTTCTCCTATTACCCTATCCAGCATTTCTTCATGGGTATAAACTTTCAATTTTTCCATATCACTACTTTTTAGAGTTGAAATATATTTTTCTTAATTCTTCTGCTTTCGCAATTTCCTTTGATGGCGTTTTGGGAGTCTTTTTCACAAAGCCGTTAGTGGCGACAACTAATGTATCCTTATCCGTGTCCCAGAATGCAAGTAAGCGGTATGACATTCCACCATACAAAGTCCTGAACTCCCAAATATCAGAATCTCCCATTTTCTTGAACAATTCTTTGTCTATTACAAGCATTGCTTTTCCAATATTATAGGCAATTTTATTTCTTGCTTTCATATCCAAAGATTCCAAAAACTTAATTGCTTCATCCATGTATATAACATTAAATCTTGCTTTTTCTTCCATGACTTTGTGTTTCTGAGGCAAAGATATAAAAAACGTTCCTATTTTGGAAACAATGGATGGCATATTTTTGACCAAACAATAATATTCTCCTTTTTTCTTTGGAACTTGTATTTTTGCATTAACGCAACCGCTGTTACAGTAACAGATACTACATTAATTAATATACAACTCTCAAAAGTATAAAAACGGATATTCACAGCTTTCACCTTTAGGTGAATGGTTGTAAATCAGTGACTTATGGGTGAAACGAGACATCAAATATAAAGTATTTGTTCTTCACTCCATTCACCTTGCTTTTTTCAAATATGCTATGAGCTAAAATAAATATGCTATAAGCAAAAACGAATATGCTTATAGCAAAATGAAATATGCTCATAGCTAATATTCCGTTAGGTATTAACATTTGAACTATTAGGTATTAATACTCTATCCCTAGGGTGTTAATATCTGAGTTGTTGGACATATATACCCAAGACGCAGGAGCTATATATCCAATACATTGGAACTATATGCCCAATACATTGGGGCTATATGTCCAATAAACGTTGTAAGGCCAATTTTGAGATGTGAAGGGAGTGAAGAACGAATACTTTATATTTGATGTTCCGTTTCACTCATAAGTAGCTGATTCATAGTTGTCCATTTAAAGGTGAAACTGGTGAACCCTTTGAACGTATATTATAGTTATAGGTTAATCTTAGAGGTTTTTGTACTGAGTTTATTACTATGAATTCTAAATTATACGGATTTTCTTTCTCCTTTTCTGATTTTATATTCTATCTTTGTAGTGCATTCCATTTTAGACCACGACAGGGAAACCTGCCGTACCAATGTGGCGGGCTTTTTTATGCCCGTCCCATCAGTCCTATATGGCGGTTTCGTACCCCCATGTAGGATGTTAATGCACCTACTGCTGTCGTGGATAGTGGAATGCAATGGGACAGGCGGAACCGCTTCTTTTATTTTCTAAAACTACCTTTCTGTATCGCCCCATTGAACTTAATTTATTCACCATTTAATTTTAAATTCTTATGGAAGAGGTTTTAAACAATCAGCAAGTTCGCCCGGGGGACGCGACACAATTCATGCATGCCATTTTTTCATCAGATGATGAAATGATGACTTTTTATCTGACATTCAGTCGTTTTGTTAATCCTGACAGTTATTTGGTGCAATGCACCGACCGGAAAAGATTGGAAGATTTGGCTAATGTACTTCGTAGCAATGTGGTGGCTTTTAATGCTATTCATAGCTATAAGTCTATAAGTGTGAAAGAGGTGATTAAAGGATTTGGAATGTATATGATGAGTATTCATATTTCTAATGCCAATCGTCAGCAAGGTGCCGATGCGGTAGGCAGTTTGATTAATTGCGTAATAGATATAACCAAAAATAGTTGGCAATTTAGAAAAATGAGTCGGTCTAACTATATACATCTTGAGAATGTATTATACCTGTTGAGCCGATTGGATGCAGAAACTAGTGAAGAAAAAGATGATAAAAGGGAGAATGATATTATGATAAAAGCCGAATGTAACGGAAAGTAAAGCATCTTCTCTCTTTACAGAAGCAAGGAAGTACCACGCGGCTTTCCACCTAATAGTGCAGCTTTTTACCTCTTTGTAAAAAGATAAAGTGATTTTTTGTATTTGATGTCACAGCAAATGAAAAAAATCACTTTCTTTGCACTATGATGCAAAAATGGCAGGAAGAACTGAAAAAGGGAAACGAAAAAGCTTTTAGTATCATTTTTAATGAATATTATAGCCTTTTGTGCGCTGTTTCTTATCAATATGTGCAAGATGTACAGATTAGTGAAGCAGTAGCGGAGGATGTATTCTTTACACTATGGGAAAAGCGTCATGAAGCTTTGCCTGTGTCTTCACTGAAGGCTTATCTGTTGAAGGCTGTCCGGAATCATAGTATAGATTATCTTCGTACTCAAAAAAATGAGCAATTCCTGGATTTGGAATCAGTCACTTCCCGTTGTTTTGTGCGTGAGGAAGATATTTTCGAACGATATGTTATGGAGGAACTAGAGGCGATGATAAGTGAAAAGATTGCCTTGCTTCCTGAAGAATGCCAGAAAGTATTTTATCTCAGCCGTTATGAGAACAAAAGTTATGCTGAAATAGCTGAAGAACTGAATATATCTATAAATACGGTTAAGTATCACATAAAGAACGCTTTATCAACTCTTCGTAAAGAGTTGGGACCTTATCTTCTACTTATTTTGAGCGTTTATTTTTCACTTTTCTCAAAATAATTTAAAAAAAGTTCCTTTTTTGACTACCCTGTAATGAGTCTTTTATCGTCATTAGATAAAAAGATACTATTTATGCCTATTGATAATCTTGAAGAAATGATTGTTCGTCAATTAAGTAACAATCTGACAGAACAGGAAGCGAAAGAACTCCTAAACTGGTATAATACTTCTGAAGATAACAGGAAGTTATACCGCGATTATTGCGTATTACTTAAGGCACAGTCGGTGGCGTCGGACAGACGATTGTTTGAGAAAGATAATATGCGCTCCTGGAAGCGCCTGAAAAGGCGGATACAACAGAGAAAGATAAGCGGCTTTTGGCTGCCTGTCCTGAGATATGCTTCGGTGGCTGTCGTTGCTCTGTTGATTGGGGTAGGACTCCATATGTTTTTTTATACTACGGATACCGTCACAGGTGGCGGTATGCAGGTCACAGTGCCGGCAGGTTCTAAATCTCAAATCGTGTTGCCCGACGGGACGGCCGTATGGTTGAACTCTGGTTCTAAATTGAGTTATACCGAAGATTTTGGAAAAAACAGCCGTACAGTTTATCTCGACGGAGAAGGCTTTTTTGATGTAACCAAGAATAAGAAGATAGCCTTTGAAGTATATGCAGGAGAGACTCGCATACGAGTGTTGGGTACACAGTTTAATATGAAAGCTTATTCTGCTGATGAGAGAAAGCGGGTCACTTTATTGAACGGTAGCTTAAGTGTTATAACTAATAATACACACAGCAAAGAAACGATTCTCGTACCTAATGAGCAAGCTGTTATCATGAAAGGAAGTCCTGATATTCAGGTTCGCCAGGTGGAGGCTGAAAATTATGTCTCGTGGACAGAACAGCAAAAGGAAACATTGACAATTATCGAGCCCAAAGTGGATAAACTGCTGCCTCAGATGCATACTCCTAACCAGACTTTCCGAAATACGCTGTTTTTTGATGAAGAGCCGCTGTCTCAGATTGTGAAAGATTTGAGCAGGGCGTATAATGTAACTATCCAGTTGGGTTGCAAGGAAATTGCGACAGGCATTTATTACGGAGATTTTCGTAATGAGGAAAATCTGTACGAGATTCTGGATGTGATAACATCTTCGGGAGAAATTTATTACGAAGTAAGAGACAATAAAATAATCATCAACAAGAATAAATGACTGCCTATGGATAAATAAGAAAGAAGTAATAATAAAACGGATGAACCGGCAATGCGCCAACACTGCCGGTTCGGATTCAGAATGTAAAACGGATATTAATACATTAAGAAGACTACAAAAATATGGAATATAAAGTAAATAACGTATTAAGAAACAGCTATTTTTGTCTAAATAACATTTATTTCCCGTGTAGATATATTTATGGGTTACTGCTATTGTTTTTCATGCTTTTTCCGGCGGAAGTAACTACTGTTTCTGCACAATCAAACTCTGGGACTGCTGAAACGCAAACTTTGAGTGTCAAAGAAGCCTTGGAACAGGTCAAAGTTCGTATGGGGTATTCAATCTGGTTCAATGTGCAGGATGTGGACTTGACCAAAAGAGTCGTTGTCAAGTTTCAGAACCGGACGGTTACCGAACTTTTGAATGTGATATTGAAAGGGCAACCGCTGACGTATGAAATTAACGGTAAGATGATACAGATTCGTCGTCAGGCTACCGGAGCTCAAAAAGATGACAAATATCATCTGGTCACGGGTAAGGTGACGGATGCGAATGACGGACAACCTTTAATAGGATGTAATGTACGCGTGAAAGACAAGAACATTGCTACTATTACGGATATTGATGGAAACTATTCGATAAAGATTGGAGAGAATGATGTACTTATTTTCTCATATATCGGATATGGGACAAAACAGAAGATGCCCGGTTCCAGTTCAAAAATGAACATCAGTCTTTCAAACAACAGCATTTCGTTGGATGATGTGGTGGTGACAGGCTATCAGGTGATGAAAAAATATAATGTGACAGGAGCTGTAAACACTATCAATAGTAAGGATATCGAGTTACGAAGTAGTAATTCTTTGCAGGGAATATTGGAAGGTGCTGTTCCGGGCTTGACAGTATATAATAATGAGTATCGGATACGTGGCGGTGCATCTCTTAATTCGGGCAATAAACCGCTTTTTATCGTAGATGATTTTGAAGTGGAAGAGCTTCCCGAAAATATGGATATGGTAGAAAGTATCACAGTACTGAAAGATGCGGCGGCGGCAGCCATTTGGGGGTCCCGTGCAGCCAACGGAGTAGTGGTGATTACAACTAAAAAGGGGAAAGCTAATGATTTCCGCATTTCATATTCGGGTAATGTAAAGGTAAGCGCACAACCTGATTTCGATGATTTGCATCGGGTAAACTCTGAACAATTGATAGATTTTGACCGCACGGCATTCTTAGGAGGTTATTATTTCCCCGGTTATTTTGGTTATAGTAAAAATGGATATTCTCTATCTCAGGAAATCATTAATGACTATACGTTGGACGATATGAACGATTTGACGGCACAGCAACTTGCTGCGATGGACAGCCGTCTGGGCAAATTGGCAACCAATTATAATCGTAAACAGATTGAAGATAATCTCTTGCGTAGTGCTTTGCAACATCATCATATGCTTTCTATCTCCGGTGGTACTGATAAGGTTAATTATTTCCTGTCCGGTAGCTTTATTGGTGGGCATTCATCTTATATCGGTGATAGTAATCAGTCTATTAATATCAACTCAAGGACATCTTATAAGATATTGCCTTTTTTGACTCTGCGCTCGGATATAATCGCTAATTTTGTGAAGAATGATAACGGGTATTCTTCTTTGTCAAGTGATATTTATAATTTGTATCCTTTCCAGATGTTGCTGGATGAAAATAATAACCGTATTGCTGATTACAGTAGCTTTAACCACGAATATTCTAAAACGATGGTTTCCCAGTATGGTTATTACGATCAGGGAAAGAATTTGTTGGATGAGGTTGATATGGCGAATGACAAGACAAACGGCGTGAATTATAAAGTACGTGTCGGAGCTGATTTCAAGATCATTAGCGGATTAAGCGTTTCAGCCGATTATCAATATGAGAAATCGTTGAGTACGCACAAGAATATTATCTCAAAGAAAAGTTATGATGGCCGTACATTGATTAACTCGATGGCAGTTCCGAATAGTACAAACACACTGACTTACAACATTCCTAACAGTGATATACTTGATCACCAGCAAGCAACGACAGATGCTTGGATCCTGAAATTCGGAGCAACTTTGAACCGTAGTTTCGGAGCGGATAAACAGCACTATGTAAATGCTGTTGCAGGTTTTGAAATGCGTAGCAGGCATTATTATATGGAGAAATACCGTAAACTTGGGTATGATGACCAGATTCTGTCATGGCAGCCTATTGACGCTGTTTCATTGCAGAATGGTGTGACATGGTGGAACGGGGATAAAAATAGATATTACTCTACCAGTTACGATGGTTTCAGTGATGTGCTGAATAAAGAAATCTCCTACTTCCTGTCCGCAGTATATACATATGATAACCGCTATACGTTGAGTGGCAGTATGCGTATTGATAAGTCGAATTTGTTTGGTGTGAGTGATAAATATCGCCGTAACCCTATATGGGCATTGGGAGCCAACTGGAATGTGAAAAATGAGAAGTTCTTTGATGTCGATTTTATTTCTGCTTTGATGTTGCGTGCTTCTTGGGGGTTGACCGGTAATTTTGACCGTTCAGGTGGTACAACTCCGGTGATGGTAGGTAGAAGAACATACATACCGGCCGTCGGGGATTATGTAGTACGTTTGAGCACACCACCCAATCCCAAGCTTCGTTGGGAGCGAAATCGTTCTACAAATGTATCGTTGGATTTGGGCTTGTTCGACCGGATCAATGCAACATTTACTTACTATAATAATTCTTGTTATGATTTGTTAGGAAGTACATTGCTTGACCCGACCACGGGTTATGCCAGCGCAAGAATTAATGCTGCTGATATGACAAACAAAGGATTTGAACTTCAGTTGGGAGTTGATGTTCTCAAACTGCGTAATTTCAATTGGAATGTCAACTGGATTTTTGCTCATAACTCCAACAAGATTACCAATAATAACATTAATGAAAGCAGTCCTCACCTGAATCGTGTCACCGGTTTGACGGAATTTGTAGAGGGATACGCGCGTGAAGCTCTTTGGAGTTATCGCTGGGCCGGGCTGGATAGTAACGGAGAACCGATGGTGTATGACAAAGATGGAAATAAGACATATGATATTGCTACATTAGATGCGGATGACCTGGAATACAGTGGTACTTATCAACCTAAATATAACGGAAGTTTCTCTACTTCATTCCAGTACAAGAGCCTGCAGGCCAGCTTCTTGTTTACCTATAATTTCGGTCATGTTTTCCGTGCCGAATATCCGAGTATGGATGCTTATGCTACTTCTCCTTCTCTTACCGATAAAATTGCAGATCGCTGGAGAGAACCGGGAGATGAGAACAAGACTGATATTGCTTGCCTGCCAACCATGGAAGCTAATTGGGCAAATACACAATATCGTTCTTATGCAGTGATGTATTCTTCCAATAGTATTCGTAATGGAAACATGATTCGTTTGCGTGAGATATTGTTGAATTACGAAGTTCCGCAGAATTGGCTGAAACGTACGCCGCTTCGCCGTTTATCATTGACGGCACAATTTAATAATATCTGGTTGTGGACCAAGAATAAGGAAGGGTATGATCCGGAAGCGGTAAATCCCAAGACAGGAGCGATGTCGTTCAGTCAGCCATTCTCGTTCACGGCAGGTATTAAAGTTGATTTCTAACAAAATATATCAATAGAAATATGAAGAAAATAGAATTGATGATAGTTGTTGTGGCTATGGTATTATTGGCTGCATGTGATGATTTTATCGATACTGTTCCTAAAGGTAAGGTAATTCCTACGACAATGGATGATTTTAAAAGCATGATTATTGATGTGACAGCTTCCAGTGTTGCCTATCCAATGGCAAATGTCTGTTCGGATGATGTCTTTAACAAAGACTTGAATGGGAATTCGTCTGCCGGAAAAGCTTATTACTGGATGGAAGATTTCTATAAGGAAAATGAAAAGGATCCGTCATGGAATACACCTTATGAGCAGATGTATAAGATGAACGTGGTCGTTCAATATGTGATGGACTCCACGGAAGGAACGCCGGAGGAAAAGGCGGCTATATTGGCAGAGGCGAAATGCTGGCGTGCTTATTATAATTGGTATTTACAGAGCTTGTATGCTCCTGCATATCAGGCTGGTACTGCATCAACGGATTTGAGTGTACCTTTAGCCCAGGTTCCGGATTTGGAGGCAAAATATAGTCGAGCTACGGTTGAACAGGTAACAAATGCGATATGGGATGATCTGAAAAATGCCGAAACATTACTGCCCGAAGATGCTGCTAACGGATACCGTCCGAATAAAGCGGCGGTGTATGCTTTGAAAGCTCGTATTTACTTTTATATGTGTGAGTATGATAAGGCTGCAGAACAAGCGAAACTTGCTTTGGGCAAAAACAGTGCATTGAACGATATGCGTACCTGGAGCTTCATGAGTGAAGAGATGCCTTTTGTCGGAATAATCAATAAACCTCTTAATTATCGCGAATCACCGGAAAAAATATGGTTTCAGGAAACTGGCTTCAATAGTATGCTTACCAGTTATTGTATAAGCGATGATCTGGAGGCCATGTATGGAGCGGCGGATTTACGTTTTAAGTTCTGGTTTACGAACCGTGACCGTAGGGGGAATATCTGGGAAGACGGACGTTACCGTTTTCTTCAAGATTTGGATTATAGTTTTACTGTTCCTGAGATGATGTTGATTGAAGCGGAAGCGTTAGCCCGTAAGAATGATGCGAAAGCATTGGATATTTTAAATAATCTGCGTGTCATGCGTTTCAAGACAGAGGACTATACACCGCTTACAAAAGCTGACGGACCGGACTTGCTTTCTATCGTTTTGGCCGAACGCCGTCGGGAACTGGCTTTGAGCGGTTTGCGCTGGTTGGATATGAAGCGTTTGGCTAAAGAAGGACGTTATACTAAAACTTTGGTTCGTACACTCAATGAAGTGGATTATAAACTGGAGCCTGATTCAAAGCTTTATGTATTTCCTATCCCGCCGCAGGTGCTCTCATTAAATCCGAATATTATTCCTAATGACCGTAAACAATGAAAAGATCCATAGTTATTGCATTTATGTATTTATTTGTCTGGGCTTTGTATGCCCAGACGTCTCCGGTGAAGCTCTCCGGAGAGATTGAAGGTTTGAACGGAGCGGAAGTAGCTCTGTTGAATGCTGACAGGAACGAGGTAGTGCGTGTAAAGGGAAAAGGCAATAAGTTCTCCATGCGGGCAGATGTCGTGAAGGGGGACGGGCGTGTGTATTATCTCTATGTTCCTTCGTTGGGGAAACTGGGACCTGCCATGAATATACCTTATTTTTATTTCTTCATCGATAATGATGCTTTGGAAGTAAAAGCGGAGATTAAAGATAAGAATCTGAAGAGGGTTTCGGTGAAGAATTCGGCGGCTATGGATGAATATGATGCTTTGTACCGGAGCAATCCTTATCAAGATAAGGTATCGGAGGTCGGCGCACTTTACAATGAAGCTTTCAATACATATAATACGGTATCGAAAACCGAAGAGAATCTGGATAAATTGAAAAACCTTTCAGATTCTTTGCAGATGTTGTATGGAAAGCTGTCCCAGTCGTTCCTGGATATGATACCATCCAATAAAAAGAGCGATGCGCTGTTTCTGATAGTGTATTCTTCTGTTCCGATGGAGACGGAGGCTGCCATTGAGAATGTGTTGCAGAAATTTGATGTGGATTTTATACAACGCAATTATTATGCAAAGGAGCTGCAGGAAAGATTGCGTTTGATGAAAGGAAGTGAGGTCGGTTCTGTCGCACCGGATTTTGAACTGAAAGACGCTCAGGGGAATCTTGTGAAACTGTCTTCATTGAGAGGCCGATATGTGCTGATTGATTTCTGGGCATCCTGGTGCGGACCTTGCCGGAAGGAAATCCCGAATGTGAAGAAGATCTGTTCTGAGTATAAAGATAAGGGGTTGCAGGTGCTGGGTGTGTCTATCGACAAGGATGAGAGCAAATGGCGGAAAGCTATCGAGGAAGAGCAACTGGAATATTTGCAGTTGTGGGACCCGTCTATGACGACAGGCAAACTTTATAATTATAATGGAATTCCTTTTATTGTTCTGATCGGACCTGACGGGAAAATTCTTGCGAGACAATTACGTGGTGAAGAATTGCGTCGGAAAGTAAGTGAATATATGGATAGCAAGCCATTCGAAATCTCAGTGAGGCTTTCTAAACCGTATAAAGGCAAAGTTTTTCTAACCTGTGTGAAAGACCGATTTACCAAATTGGATTCTTTGCAAGTGGACGGAACTTCGTTTTCTTTCAAGGGGAACATTTCTCATGCAGACCAATATCGGTTGATGGCGCGCCCGTTTGGTTTTGATGCTTATGTCTGTGTAGAACCTGGTGGTCATTATCTGGTGGATATTAATGAAGGCCGTAATTTTGTTGTTACGACACCAGACGGTAAGGAACAGTTGTTGATGAATGAGCTTCTAGCCGTGACAAATCCGATAGAGAAACAGACGGAAGCTCTTGCAAACCGCTATACTAAACTGAAAGAACAAAAAAAGGATGCAGAGGCGGAACAACTGCAAAAACAAATGAGCATTCATTGGGGAAAGAGCCAGGAAGCAAAACTTTCATTTATAAAAAAATACCCGAAGAGTTTTGTGGCAATGCTTATGGCAGGCGAACTGTTGACAAATGATTATACAACTTTAAAAGAAGTCTACGAATTGGTGGATACGGTCAGATATGCTTATTCATATCCTTGGCGATCTTTTAAGAGGAAATATCAGGAAGCGGCGGATAAGTGGATTCAAAATAAGAAAGCTCCCGATTTTGTCACGAAGGATATGGCCGGTAACACGGTGAAGCTTAGTGATTTTAAAGGAAAATATCTATTGCTTGATTTCTGGGCTTCCTGGTGTCGTCCTTGCCGTGCGAAGATGAAGGAGTTGAAAGAAGTATATCCTAAACTACAAAAGAAAGGGATTATCGTATGTAGTATTAGCCTGGACGAGAAGCGGGAGCAATGGGAAAAGGCTACTCGTGAGGACGGGATTGTTTGGGCAAATACCTGTGACCTGAAGCCGTTCCGCACCAATGAGATTGCTGCCGCTTATAAGGTTACGAGTGTGCCGACTTTATTCGTTATTGATCCGCAAGGGGTTATTATTAGCCAGAACCCAAGTTTGGAAGAAATATTGCAGTTGGAACTCAAATAGGACACTTCATACTTTTGAGTTTTATTAAATGATAATTCGCTGTATGGTACTGTTCTTGTAATTGTTGCATTATAGTACCATACAGCGAATATCGTTATAATAGATAATGTTCTTCTCTTATTTTAACATCAGAACGCTTTCCGGCCCCATATTAAACAACAAGTCTATAATACTCAGATTGGGAAGAAAGCCCAGTTTGGACTCGAATACTTGATAATAAGGCTGTGGAACAAACTCAGTGTCCGCTGTCCGGAAATCTTTCTTAGGATGGATAATCTCCCGGAAATCGGTTTCTTCGGCAGTGAACTCCATTTTATATTCGGAAGTACGTTTCATATCGGGATGAATATCTATCAGCTCGCAGACCAATCGGCAAAGCTCCTCGTTGAAATCGACTAAAAACTCATATTTCTTTTCGTAGAAAGGGCGGAAATCATCTTTGTAGTATTCAAAGAAAGGAGTGCTGTTGTAAGCGGATTCAATCGCGTTCCAATGCAAGTGTCTCCAGTTTCCATGGTCGGAGATGCGAATGTCTTTCATCGGACATTTCAGTGTATCAGGCTTTACGGTCGGAATGGAAAGGGCTAACTCTCCGCCGGGGCCGGCAATCGTGCAACGGTTGCGGTAGGTCTGCTTGATATAGTGGTCGTGCTGCTCTACGAATACTTTGTCGTAAGCTAGTAATTTTGTATAATACTCAACAGGAGCGAGATATGCTGAAGATAAATAAGCTGTTTTCATTTCTTTCATTTTATGCGTTCGGGCATCTTTTATTTTACCGCTCTGAAGAAGCGGTTCCATCGGTATCCGTCAAACAAGCCTGTCCCTTTTTCCTTGGAAAACCAGATGATAGAGGCTTTCCCGATGATATGGTCTTGCGGGACGAATCCGAACAGGCGCGAATCGGATAAGTTGATGGTATTGTTTGCCCCCATCCAATAGTAATCTTTAGTGAAATAACAATGTTGTGAAGGCTTTCCGTCTACGTATAGCGTATCGTTCTTTATTTCCGCCTGTTTGCCCTCATGCATTACGAGCGTATTCCGCAGTAAGGTGATATTCCAGGGATATACCCGGATATATTTCCCTTTGCCGGGGATAATCAGCGGTTTCAGCTCAGTGTCTTTTTTCCGCGATAAGGGTTGTATCCAGTTTTGCCCGTTCATCGCCTGTTCCAACAGGTAATATTCATATCGGCTGAAACTGCGTACATGAGTGCTGTCATTGCTTCCCATCAGTCCGTCGTCGGTGATGGACAGTGTGTGCATGAGCGAGGTAATCAAGTTTTCTTTGGCGACAGGGTAGGCATAGAGCCTTTTCTTGTCGGGGTTGAGTTTCGATTCGGGAGAAGTGGCGGAGAAAAGGGAATCTACCAGTAAGGTGTCACCCGGAACGCCGATACAACGGCTGATATAAACTTCACGGCGGTCGATGACCGGTTGGCGGATACCGGCAGGGTTATTGAATACAACGATGTCTTGCTGTTGCACGGGACGTTCACCCCAGCGATGATAAGAAAAAAGTGTCATAAAAGGAACACGCAGTCCGTAGCTCCATTTATTGACTAAGATACGCTCGCCCTGGAAAATGGAGTTCTCCATGCCGGTGGAAGGAATAAGGCAGGACGTAAAAGCAAATCCACGGAGCAGAAGCACAACGACTACTGCTCCGGCAAATGCTAGTATCCATTTGTATTTACGAAAGTTTATCATATTACTCTAATCTCGTATATACGTTTATCCACGGGAAAGCCGGACTCTTTATCGGGAATTTCAGACGCGTCTAAAACCTGGAATCTGCTTAGTCTACCCACTTGAACAGGCGGTTCCAACGAATCTTGCCGTCAAACCATCCGCGGTCTTTGTCAAGTGATAGCCATACAACAATAGGTTTACCTACTACGTGGTCTTCGGGAACGAAGCCCCAGTAACGGGAGTCGGCAGAGTTGTGACGGTTGTCACCCATCATCCAGTAATAATCCATCTTAAAGGTGTATTGGTCGGTCTTTTCGCCGTTGATGTAGATGCCGTCAGGCTTGATTTCCAGTTTGTTGCCTTCGTAAGCTACGATACAACGTTCGTAGATAGGAAGGTTGTCTTCTGTCAGCGTAATGGTGGCTCCCTTGGCAGGAATCCAGATAGGGCCGTAGTTGTTGCGGTTCCACTTGGTATAAAGATTCAGCGGATACATTTGTCCTGCATAATCTTCCGGTTCCATTACGATTTTGCTGATAAGTTTCTTATTGCCTGTCAGGGTTTCATACATCTTCTTGGTCAGAGGGAGATGATATACGGGGTTTAGTCTGCCTTGTGCGTTCCGGCTGTCCAGTCCCATTTCAAGCAATCCGTTTTCCCAACCCGAATCTTCAATCAGCATGGTGTCGTCCTTGCTGATGCCCAGTTCGCGGAGCATATCTTCCGGAATGTACGGACCGGTAGTCTGTACGAAATAGTTGAATTGCAGGTTTTCGGGATTCTCGATGGCTTTGCCGTCAATCATCACCTGACCCTCTACAATCTGAAGCGTGTCACCGGGCAGACCTACACAACGTTTTACGTAATTCTCGCGGCGGTCTACCGGACGCCATAAAACTTCTCCGTAGCTGCGTGGATTACTCATAATCTGCTTCCGTCCGGCAGCATAGTACAAATCATAAATGGCACGTTGCTGCGCGCGGGTCAGGCTGTCCATTTCAATCTGTTTGGGGTAGATACGTTGTCCTTCGCCGTAAGCCAGTGTATAGAAGTCCGTAGTCTGCTGATAATTGACAGCTACCGTATCGCCTGCCGGGAAGTTGAATACGACAATGTCATTCAGCTTCACCTTGCCGAATCCCGGAACCCGTTTGTATTTCCATTGCGGCCATTCAATATATGATTTGGTATTGACGAGCGGCAGTGTATGTTGTGCCAACGGCATGGAAAGCGGAGTGTTCGGCACACGTGGGCCGTAGCTCATCTTGCTCACATACAGGAAGTCGCCTACCAGCAATGACTTTTCCAAAGAAGAAGAAGGAATCTGATAATTCTGGAAGATGTAGATATTGACGAAGTAAACGGCGACCAACGCAAAGACGATGGCATCTACCCAGCTCATAACGCTGCGGACGGTCGTATTCTTCGACTTCTTCCAAAAAGACCAGGGTATTTTCTTGGTAATATAAATATCGAAAATAAAAGGAACAACAATCAATCCCCACCAGCTTCGTACCCAAAGCAGGAAGACGAGATAAAGTAGGATAGCAATGGCGCATTTAATCCATTGTGCGCGTGTGGCTTGTCTCATAATGGTATATTTATTTAGAACTAGGTTCTGAAATTTAGTCGTTCAGGAACGGGAATAAATCACTCATACCCAGGTAGCCTTCGTGTTGGGCTGTATATTCGGCAGCCAATACGGCTCCCAATACAAATCCGCCACGGCTCTTGGCATCATGCGTGATAGTTATGCTGTCTACATCAGACTCATAGCGAACGGAATGAAGACCAAAAACTTCTCCTTCACGGATAGAGGCAATAGGAAGTTCGTCGGCTGCGCAATCGTTGGTTCCGCTGACGGTGCCGTCCGGTGCTGCGAATGTTCCTTTCACCCATTTGTCCTTACGGTCAAGATTCTGCAAGATACCTTCAGCCAGTGTGATAGCTGTCCCGCTAGGGGCATCCAGTTTGTGGATATGATGTGTTTCACTCATCGTGACGTCATAACCGGGGAACTGGTTCATTATCTTTGCCAGATACTTGTTAAGGGCGGTGAAGATGGTAACTCCCAGGCTGAAATTGGACGACCAGAAAAGTGTCTTTCCGCCTTCTGTACAAAGTTTCTTGATTTCCTCACCATGCTCTTCCATCCATCCGGTGCTGCCTGATACCAGTTTCACTCCGGCCTTGAAAGCCTTTATATAATTACTGTAAGCTACCATCGGATTGGTAAATTCTATGGCTACATCGGCAGATTTGAACGCTTCCGACTCGAAGTCATCCTGATTATTGACATCAATGATGCAGACGATTTCATGTCCGCGACTACGGGCAACCTTTTCTATTTCCTTGCCCATTTTTCCGTAACCGATTAGTGCTATTTTCATTGTTTTCTGACTTATATTCAAAATAATAGTCGCAAAGATAAGATTTTTATTACATTTGCAGCGCACATTAACGTCTTGTTAACATGGAACACCTTCTCCACTACGTGTGGAAACACAAATTATTTCCTCTGAAAGTACTGCAAACCACGAAAGGCTTACCGGTAGAAGTTATTGATTCCGGTCTTCAAAACCCGAACGCCGGCCCCGACTTTTTCAATGCAAAACTAAAAATAAACGGCACCCTATGGGTGGGAAACATAGAAATACACGCCCATGCTTCGGACTGGCTTCGCCACGGACATCATTGCGACAAGACTTACGACTCGGTGATTCTCCATGTAGTGGGAGAGGCGGATGAAGAAATAGCCCGCACTAACGGCGAACAGATTCCACAACTCCTATTGACTTGTCCCGAAACGGTGAAAGCCCATTATCACGAGCTCTGCACTGCCGACCAGTATCCCGCCTGCCACCCTGTCCTTGCTTCCCTGCCCAAACTCACCATCCATTCCTGGCTGACAGCCTTGCAGACAGAGCGATTGGAACAAAAGGCTCAACTAATATCACAACGTCTTCAACATTGTAACAACAACTGGGAGGATGCTTTCTTCATCACCATCGCCCGCAATTTCGGTTTCGGACTGAATGGGGATGCTTTTGAAACGTGGGCGGGCTTGCTTCCGTTTCGTGCCATGGATAAGCACCGCAACGATTTGTTTCAGATAGAAGCCTTTTTCTATGGTTTGGCAGGATTGCTTGAAGATACATTTCTGAAAAAGGAAAGGAGTCAGGAAAAGAATAAGGAACAGGAAAAAGTGCAGAATAAAGAGCAGGAAAAAGAACAGGAAGACGAATACAGTGTTCGCCTTTGCAAAGAGTTCCGTTATTTGCAGCGAAAGTTTGAAATTACCCGAGTGATGGACGCTACATTATGGCGCTTTCTCCGCCTTCGCCCGGAAAACTTTCCTCATATTCGCCTGGCACAGTTGGCTTATCTTTATCAGGAAGGGGATAAGCTGTTCTCACGATTGCTGGAAGCGGAGACATTGCCGGAAGTCAGGGAGTTGCTGACTACCCGTACTTCCGTTTATTGGGAAGGTCATTTTATATTCGGGCGTACTTCCCCACAGAAGGAGAAACCATTGGGAGAGAGGTCGAAAAACCTGATTATCATAAATACGGTGATTCCTTTTTTATACACTTACGGTTTGCATAAAGCGGACGAGCGGATGTGTGAACGTGCCGGCCGTTTCCTGGAAGAGTTGAAGGCAGAGGATAACCACATTATTCGTTCATGGAGCAACGCTGGGCTACCGGTAGCTTCTGCTGCGGATAGCCAGGCGCTGATACAGTTACAGGAAGAGTATTGCGATAAACGAAAATGTCTCTTTTGCCGTTTCGGATATGAGTATCTGCGACACAAATAATCCGCTTGGCTATGAGTAAATATTTAGCTCTTGAATTAACTAACATATCAAACTAGTCATTATCTTTGCAGCGTCAATTAAACTCTTAATTTATATGGTGTTATGAGAGCTAAAAAGTTTGTATGCTGCTTGTTGGTCATGGTGCTTTTCGCAGGCGTTTCGTTTATCTCCTGTGGTAATAGTTCGAAAGCGAAAGCTGATAGTGAAACAGCTGCGCAGTCCGGTGAAGAATTCAAGACGTTTCTGGATAAGTTTACTTCTAGCGCAACATTCCAATATACCCGTATCAAGTTCCCGTTGAAAACGCCGATTACCTTACTGGCAGATGACGGTGAAACCGAGAAAACATTCCCTTTCACCAAAGAAAAATGGCCGTTGTTGGATAGTGAGACCATGAAGGAAGAACGCATCTCTCAGGAAGAGGGCGGCATCTACGTCTCCAAGTTCACGGTGAACGAGCCCAAACATAAGGTATTCGAGGCGGGATATGAAGAATCGGAGATTGACTTACGTGTCGAATTCGAGCTTTCGTCTGACGGGAAATGGTATGTCGTGGATTGCTATACAGGGTGGTATGGCTATGACTTGCCTGTCGGCGAATTGAAACAGACCATAGAGCATGTAAAAGAAGAGAATGCTGCTTTCAAGGAGTTGCATCCTTGAGAATGAATCTAGAAAGAGTATCATTATAGATTTTATACAGGTATAGATTTTATACAGGACACGATACGGCAGAATATTATGAATGGATATAAAAGATGAAGCAAAATAATAAAAATGAAAAACGTAAAAGGAAACTGCGGATAGCGGCAAGAAAACGTAAAGAACGTCTTGAATATCGTGAAAAATACAGAACTAGCTCTCCACTAAATGATGAATGGAGCGATTACAACCTAAAACTTGAATCCGATAAGAAAAAGGCAAAGATTTGGTGGCTTATAGCTTTGCTATTCACCTTTGGATTGTTCCTTTTCTTTATTATCTATATAAGGTCAGAGGAACTGGGGACTACCTTATATCTACTTATTTATATATTGTGCTTTGTATCAGTATCTATATTATTTTGGATGGGTGCAAGTTTTCAAAGTAGGTGTTATCATGCAATACAGTTGGGAGAATGTCCGATTAGCCCTATGGGCGTTTTTCCGAAGTTAGTCGGCATCAGGTATTGTGACAAGGGTAAAAATGAATTATTCGAAGATGTTAAAGATGATGTTTTTACATATTGTAGTGCGAAGAAGATTGTAATAACGAATAATTCTAGTGGTTTAGGCTGGATTATTTATATGCTTCTATCTATTTTTATACTATATCTTATGAGGGATTTTATCTATAACGATTGGCGATCGTATGAAGCATTGATAGCAATGCTTATAATTCTTGGTCTTTTATCTGCTACCGTGTTTCTTTATTTATATTTGAAGAAGAATACATTTATTATTGATCGTGAAAATAAAATGATTACCATCCCTTCGATTTATAGATTTGGTGAAGAGAAGATTTTACCTTATGATCAAGTCGTAGTTTCATTTTGTTCCGGGGTTGCACCTCCTAATAGGCATGGAGTACTAGTAGATGATTATATATCTCTGACGGGGAAAGAAGATTTACCTTTTGGTCTTAGTGTTGGATTCAGAGGTGATGTAAGCACTAAATACAGATTTGCATGGTTTATTTGTGAGTATATGAATGTGTCAGATTTGGAAGTTATGCCCGAAATAGAAGGATTTGAGGATATAATCAGTAGAATAAAGCTGGATAATGCCTTGCGCGGCAAATCATCCTGTAACTCTTGAATATTCTAAGGATTCCCTACATAATATCCCAATTCCGATTCTTTTCCGTCCACCATCTCTCTGACAATACCGTTTTTAGTGTTGAACTCCTGGTAGAGTTCTTCATAGTCACGCGTATAATCAGCGTCCGGCACTACATTGACGTCGAATTTCAGTTCGGCTCTTCCATGAGGAAGCATATTGCCGTAAATCCGGATGCGGTGAATAACCTCTCCTACATTCTTAATGCTGTTGTAGGTTGCCTTGAATTGCCTGATACCGTCTTCAGGAATGATGATGTGCGAACTTTTGTCCAGAATGATACAACCGCAGGAAGGCTGCATCTCCGAGATAATCAAAGGAGCGTCTCCTGTATTGGTTACAGTGAACATGATGTCAAGCTGTTGCCCTTGTTTGATAGGGTAATAGTGCCTGATGGAATCCTTTATAGTCATGCTCGTAGGCTGCACTTCCTTTTTGCATCCTGAGAAGCAGAAGGGAAGTACAGTCAATAGGAGGATATAGAATATCGATTTACTCATAGTTGCCAATCTTTTTTATAATGTCATTTCTTTTGGGGGCTCTTTATGGAATGAACGCGATTTCATCCATGCCAATTTGAGCTCCCGGTTTCTTTGTACCGGTGATTTTTATGCTTAACAGCTCCGTTCCGTTCAAGTCAACGGGAACAACGGCTTTTACCATTTCTCCCTTTTCAACGGAATCATCCGGGCTTAGGTTTATTTTCTTATAGCTTGCTCCGTCTCTCGATACCTCGATTTGTTGCGGTGCATATATGCGATGTCTGGGGAGATTCAGGAAGCTGATGTAAACTGTTCCCGATTCATTGATTCCTTTCACAGGCAAGTCGATGGTACATTCTTCCTGCGGGAAGATAATCCAACCGCAATGATAGTTGTCAGGTAGACCGTGTGTGCCGTCTGTAAGTCTTTTCAGACTGTTCTTGTTCGTTTTGGGAGTGGAAGACGGTGTAATCCCCAGGAATAAGTCCTTTTTTATGTCGGAAGCAAGTATATATTGCTCCCATTCCTTCATATAATAGTCTATTTCATTGGCAGACTCATTATAATACTCCATTCCGGAGAATGCTTTATGTTCTTTGAGTTGGGTAACCCATTTCCGCGCCTGTGGAACGGCTTGGATTCCTTTTCCATTCCGTTTGGCGTATCCGTAAGCATCGTAACTATGGTCGCGTCCCATTTCCAACCGTGTAAAAGACAGGGCTGTCTGAAGCTCATGCAGCTTCTTGCGTTCTTTCCCTTTGGCGTCGGATACAAAATCGCCCATTTCATCATAGAATTTGATGAATTTCTCCGGATTGAGATAGGCACCTTCCGATTCCCGGATTCCTGCATAAAGTCCTAGCTTCTTCCCGGATTGGGTGCTGTTTTCCAAATCAATATAGTAATCGCTCAGCCATTTCTTTGATACGGGGTATTCCTGATTGAAATAGTTTCTGATTAAATCGTCTACCGCCTGTTCGGGATTAATAAGGAGTGCTGATAATACAAAAGTCCTCATTTCATCGAAAGAAGAGTAGCTATATCCGCTTCCGTTGAAGAAGATTCCGCTGGCTCCGTTTTTCTTGAAGAATTGGAGTCTTTGTTGGGCTATCTTTAATATGGGGAAAGGCGTAAGGTAATCATCGAAATTATTGATATAATCCCATATATAGATGTTCTTCGTTACTTTCTTCCAGTTCTCCAGTTGCTGGGCAAATTTCTTTTCCTGTGCGTCCTTGCTGTCTATCCGGCGGAGCGGGAAATCTATGGCACTGACCATTACTCCCGTATTGGCGGGGAGTTGCTTGTCTGTGGCTTGTTGTGTGCTTAGATAAGAAGTGGTAAAGAAGAAATGCTTGGGAAAACGTTGTGCCAAGCGGAGTACCAGTTCAGTGACGGCAGGTGTCGCGTTCTTCTCGGTATTTCCCAGGGCTGTACAACTGGCACATGTGCAGGCATATGGATTGTCATCCGGTGCGATAACAAAACGGGAATTCCCCTTTTCACCGAAGTTATTTACAATATAGTCTTCAATCTGAGTGTACATTTCGGGGGAAGAGAAACAAAGTTGTGAGTCGTCTGTCTTTCCATGAATGGTGGCGTACACTTTGTCTGTGTTGTCTCCCAGTACCTTTCGCAGGTTGTGTCCCCATATCCCCCAACTGTCGTCAAAGTTGTTGAGTCCCATCACTCCCGTATAGTCGGAATTCAGGCCGGCCGGTGAGTAGATGCTTTGATAATCGAAAGCAAAAGTACCGCAGGTGTCTGTCAGGTTGAGCAGTGCCGGCGGCAGGTCGGAACCGTCTATGCGCGGGTCTTCCTTACTTATCTTTTTTATGAGCTGATATTGCAGCCATAACATATGCCGGTCGTCAGAAGCCGTCAATTTTATATCCGCTCCTTTGCGGGAGATTCTGAATCCTTCCTGTGCCGTAGGGTCTATCTGTATGATGACATGCCACATCTCTTTCTCGGAGACGCCAAAAGCCACCATTTCATCGTCGTTTGCACGTTTCTTGAGATGCTCGTACAGGTATTTGGCCCATCGGGTATCTCTGTCGGTCGGGTCTTGGCCAATCGTTATGAGGTATCCTTCTTTCGATGGAAACATCTCCGTGCGTGCCTGCATGCGGCAACCGGATAGCAGACAGCAAATGCATATCATTCCCGCCAATAGGGGGCAAAGCTTGTCAGAATGAGATATAGATTTGTGCATAGATGTTGTATAAGTTTTTATAACGTGTCGATATGGACTCTATTCGATTGAGCGGACTCGTCCCCCGCACTGCATTCGTTTGGTTATAATAGGTATTCCAGGTGCCCATCAAGCCTATGGTAATGTTGGGACTAACCATATATTGTCCCCCTAAGCCCACCATGGTGTTGGTGTGCGAGAAGGAGCCGGGCAGGGCATAATCCAGTACGGCTGTTTCCGGTGCCGAACCGATGCTTGCCATGGCGTTGATGTTCGTCTTTCCGTCATTGGCGGGGAAGTATTTGGCACCAACCTGTGCATTGTAATAGAAGTTGGAGTTGAAGAAATGTAAATCCAGTTTCGTGTTCAAGCGTACTACCTCGATAGTTTTGGCTACTTCTGCGCCAACGGTGAGCAGGTTTGTCTTCGACTCGTCCCAACCGGTAAATAAGAACCCGTTCTCTCCGTTGCTGCCGGCAAAGAAATCGTCGTTCCATTCGTAATGCTTGTTGTAGGCGGCTACACGTCTGTATCCCACATGCGCGCCTATTTCCCAGTCATTCTTGAGATAATGTCTCAATGCAATATCGGCAGTAATGTCCGGGAAGTATTTGGTAGCGAGGGCTGCGTTGACCGTAGCACTCCATTTGGGCGAGAAGTGATGTGTCCATTCACCTTGTACCTGGATGCCGACCCCTCCCGGTGTCTGCTCTTCAGCTTCCATACTGTCGCTTGCCGAACCGCTTCTTCCGGCATAGTTGAGACGTCCCGTATAGGTGTTCTTTTGGTTCTTGCGGGTGTACTCGGCACTTGCGACGGAAGTGATGATGTCTTCTTCCCCGTAGCGTGCACGTAGATAAGTCAATGCTATCTCATTCTTGAGCATCATGCTTCTAAGGCCCGATAAGTGTCGTTGGAAAGAGCGATATTCCATGATGGACGGCTCATAAAACTTCTGATAATAATAAGCTGAATCGGCCTGTCTGTTCGCTTCGTATACTACTCCCTTGGTGTACTTCAGCGAACGGTTCTGACTGTCATAAAGCAAGGCTGTATCTAGTACGGCGAGAGCCTGTTCAGGGTCTTTCGCTTTTGTCAACTGCAAGGCGCGGTATTCACTGCTTTGCGAGAAGGCGCCGATAATCTCTTTGTTGCTCGGATACTTGTTGAGTATCGGCTTCAGGAATTCCAAAGAAGCTTCATACTTCTTGTCGCGTTCAAGAATGGTCGACCTTTTGGCCTGGAAGAACGGCTCTTCGGGATAGTAATTGATTCCCTGTTCCGTATATTTCTCGAATTCATCGTATTTTCCTAGTAAACCGGCGGAGTTGATCGCATACCGTAATCCCAAATCACTCGATGGATTCAGGCTGACGAGTTTGACCGCTTCACTATATGCTTTCTTGGTAGCTCCCGCTTCCATGCATTTCTTGATGTAAGGAACAGCTAATTCTTCGTATCCGATGACGTAGAAGATGCGCATATCCTCGTCACTTTGCTCGATGGCGGACAGGTAAAGTTGCAGGGCTTCTTCGGTTTTGTCCATTTTATCGAGAATAAATGCCCTTTTCAACGTACCGTTTTCATATTCCGGGAAGTGAAGGGTGATGGTGTCCAGGGTGGCCAGTGCTTCGTTGTAACGTTTCATGTTAATGTAGCAACTCAATGCTTTTTCCCATGCCGCACCATTGACCTCGTTATCAAAATGCCTTTGGGAAACAAATAGCACATGAGGCAACGCTTCCGCATACAGTCCGAGTTCCATTAACTTTTCCGCCTTCTTCATGTGCTGTGCGGACATGGCTAAAGTGATGTCATAGTCATTGGGATACATATCATACAGCTTCTTCAAGGCGGAATAAGCGAGGTCGTCCTCGTTCATCTGGCGATAAAGCATATACTCTTTATATAAGATACCTTTGTCCGAGTTGCCATATTGCTTCTTGGCTTCTCTGATATAAAACAGTGCGTCATCGGTATATCCCCTTGTCACCGAGGTATTCAGTAGATAGTCTAGCGCTTCTTTGTTCTTATTGCCGCCTTCGTAAGCCATCCCATACAGCACATACGGATCCCGCTGCTTCTCTGCACGGGCGGCTTCCATCAGCAGGTCGTTGTACATACGGCGTATGGCAGGACTGTTGTTTCTTCTCATTTGCTCGCGCATGAATGCCAGCGCTTCGGGATAACGCGCCAATTCACCGAGGATGGAAGCTCTTTTTACGATGAGGGCACCGCTTCCGGGAAGGACAGCCAAACCGTTCGACGTCCATCCCAAGGCAGCTTCCCTGTTACCTTCCTGCAAATGCAGATTGATAATGTCCAGATAATATTCTTCGTTATCGGGAGATACTTTGATTAGTTCCGTCAGCTTTTCGATCGCTTCTTTCCGGTTACCGCCTTTTTTCATCTGCTGATAACCGATCTCCATGCTGTAGATATAATCTTTCCTCAGAATGGTGTCATTCGGGTAAATCTGATTGATCCGCTTCAAAAGGCGGTCGGCTTCAACATCGTTGTTCTGCTTGCGGTACAATTCAATCTTTCTCCGCCATAGACCTCTCCAATACGGATTCACTTCCAGAAGCTCGTTCACATAACAAATCGCACTGGAATAGTTCTCTGTTATATCTTCAACGTCTACCAGCAAATGCTTGGCATTGACATTGTTATAATTATCATCGACAGCTTTCACAAGATGGTAACGTGACTGGTCGTAGTCCTTTTCATGAAACCAGTATTTTCCCATAAGCCATTCAAGGTCGGAAACATTCGGATATTTCTGAAGCCCCTCGTCCAATATCTCTTTCCCCGCTTCCCACTCCTCGTTTGCAAAGTGCTCCTGTACAATCTGGGCATATTGCTCCGGTGTCTGGAAGCCCTTGTCAGTCCCTACGGAAGAGGTGATTAGCAAAAGCAGACAACCTAATATGGTAATCTTATGGAGAAATTCTCTGTTCATCCTATCTCGTTATTTATATCTTTCTAACTATTTAAATCGTTGCCGGTTCAGGCTTTACAGTTGCGTCACCGCCGGCTCCGGTTTCGCTTCCTTTTTTCTGTTTGAATCCTGCCCGTTCCATCTTTTTCCACTTGAAGTCCCTGTTTGTCAGATAACTGAGGTATCCTCTCAAAGAGCAGAAAGTGATGATGGGGTGATAGAAAATCGGCTCCAATATCGAAGCAATGATAATCCACAGGTATTCATACCCTCTCTTATAGAGCATCCCGACGTAATAATCATAAGTGATAACCACAATGGAAAGGAACTGGCAGAACGTGTAGATGGTCAGATAAATCATCCATGCCGTATTCCAGTTGACCGCTCCCGTGAAAGCCAGGTAGAGGAATACTATCAGACCTGTCAATTCGATGATGGGTGCCAGAAGCTCAAAGATGAACATATAGGGCAACGTGAGCAGTCCCATCTGTTTATAGGTCTTATTGAATATCATTTTATGATGGATACTCAGTGTTTGGAACAATCCGCGTGCCCAGCGGGTACGTTGGCGGTAAAGCATCGCGAGGTTAGGCGGCCCTTCCGTCCAGCAGCAGGTATCCGGAATTTGGACAATCTTGTAAGGGCGCGAGAAGTCACACATATATCCTACCATACGGGTAATCAAATCCATGTCTTCCGCAAAGGAAGGAGCATCGTACCCACCGGCCGCAATAGCTACGGAACGGTCAAAAAGGCCGAATCCACCGGAAACATTCGGCATGCCATTGATGGCAGACCAGCCCATTTTGCCAATCAGGTAGGAACGCATATACTCCAGATTCTGGAAAAGCGGAATCGGGGTACGCGGAGTTCGGACATCAACAATCTGCCCGTCTTTCACTACACATCCGTTGGCCATCAGCATCGTTCCGCTGACTGCAATCACTTGCTTGTCTGAAGAGATAATCGGTGAAATGCAACGGTAAAGAGCGTATTTCTCGAGGATACAATCCACATCCGTACAGATAAAGTAAGGGTATGAAGAGACATTAATACCTGCATTGGATGCATCCGCCTTGGTTCCGCCGTTTTCCTTGTCGACGATGATAAGCTGGCTGTATTTGGGATTTGTCGACTTCAAAAGTCTTCTGAACGGTTTGGTCTTGATTCGTTCGATATATGCATACGGCACTTCTACCAGTTCATAATGCTCGACCATTTTCTCCAAAGTGCCGTCCGTGCTGCCGTCATTTACAATGATTACCTCGAAGAGCGGATATTCCAACGCAAGCATGGAGTTGATATTGTCGATGATTGTCTTTTCTTCATTGTAGGCAGGAGCAATCACCGAGATGCCGGGTGTATAAGGAGATTCTTTGATTGTCTTCCGCATATAACTTTCCACATAATAATCTTTTCTCCGTTTTAGCGAAATGAAAGAGAGGAAAGCGAAAGTGACAAAGCTTATCGCCAGCATACTCGTATAAAAGAATACGAAATAATTGAAGAATGTAAATATAATATCTTTCATGCTCTCTAATTTAACTGGTTGATTAACGGATGCTTCGTATGGGCGAACAATATCGCAGTGTGAGAATCAGCTTTTCGCTCCAATTGATCGAAGGTTTTTCTTCCCATGGCGCTATAGTCATATAGGGCTTTCAGTATTACCCGTTTCGTTCCCCAATTGTCTGCTTCATCGTAAGCATTGTAAAGAAATCCCAAGGCTTTGTCCGTTTTCAGGTCTGCAATGGCTGTGATGATTTGCCGCTTGACTTCTTCCGGTTGTACATGATACATTTCAATCAACTTGGGTTCTATTTCCTTGTATTTTAGTTTTCCTAAAGTTTTTATCGCTTCGCCCCGTATTTCCGTAGAGCGCGCGTTGATTTGTTTTGCTAAAATCGGTGCACTTTCTGTTTCGTTATATAACCTGATCTCATTGATAAAGAATATCTTCACATTCTCCTCAGCCGAGGTGTTTACCCATTTAATGAAACTTGGGGTATTATAACCTACCTTCTTACGATGTTCAAGGATGGCATGCAGTTCCATCATATCCCATTGCCTTAACTTCATGCTGATATCTTCGTCGAAGAAACGGAACGGATCTCCCTGGCTTAACCACATATAAGTATAGCGTGCCGAATTTCTCAATTCCATCTCGCGATGGTAGAGGAAACGTACTAGTACGGCTTCGGAAGCATATCCGTTGATGGACTGAATAAGTTTCAGGGCTTGTATCTTAGCTCTTTTAGTCCCGAACTGGAGTTCGCGTTCGAGAAAACGTGTTATCTGGAATACGGTTTGTATAGATTGGTAGTTGACCTCATTGATTTCATCCTCGTGTACACTCTTAATTTCCGTTAATAGCTGTGTGATGATGCGTAGTTCGGCAGGCTTGGGGCGTTTTTTCGTATCGTATGCTAACCTGTCCGCTATCTCTTCTTCGTTTAATGCGTTGGAATCTAGTGAGATAGCTTTCATCTCTTCATAATACTTATCGAACGCTTTATTGTATCTCTTTTTCTCTTTCCGCCGTTTGAATATACCATATATGATATGGAACATCAGGAACAAGTACGCAATAATGCAGAACAATACGGCAATTGAACATATTCTTATGATCAGAGGATACCCTATAAACTTATAGTATATCCAATAGAAATAGTATTCTATGAAATCTATGCCATATAAAACCTGGTCCATTTCCCTTGCGATATTTATTAAAAAACTTGTATAATTCAAACAAATGCCTTACATTTGTTGTATTGAATGTTCTGCTCAATGCAAATATACTAAATAAGTTGTATATATTATCCATTGTCTATGAACAGGGCTTTTGGACGGTATTTCAGACTTTGTGATTATATTCGATGAAAAGGATTGAAAACACAAATAAAGGGACTGAAAAGGTGATTGGACGTTAAAGATATTTTTGATTAGTTAACTAATGGGGCATGTCGATGCAAGTCAAACGGTATGATTCCATGGAATAATGAAACAAACAATAATTTAAACTTTGGAATAATGATGAAGATTAAAAATTTGATGTATGTCCTTATGGGGACATTTGCCATTGTTGCTTGTACGGATAGTGACAATGAGGGAGTTGTGAATAATGGAGAAGGGGGAGGTGATAATTCTCCTGAGTATGTAATTCCTGCTGGATTTAATTTTGCAACTAGCCGTGCTGTTGCAGTTGAAGTGGCTTCTGCTAACCCTGTAGTCGTATCTTTGTATTCGGATAAAGATTGCAAAGAAGAAAGTTTGTTGGTTGGCGATTTACTTGTTAAGGGAGAGAAAAGTTTAGAGCTGAATGTGCCGATTCATTGTACTAATCTTTATTTAAGATATGCAACGGCGACGGCAACAGCTAAAGATGTTGCATTCCCGATTGCCAATGTTACTCGTGGCAGTGAAGTTGTAGCGATTACAGTTCCCGAGGATGCAGTGCAACCTACTAATGAGAAGGATGCCGGATGGCTTTTCTATCATAATACGGGTGTAGCTATGTTTGAAGACAACTGGCCGATAGAACCGGGGCAGGACAATGATTTGAACGATGTAGTTTTTGAATATGATTTGAAGGTTACTGAATGTCAGAATGAGGAATTGTTAGTAAATCAGGCATATAAAGAAAACTTGAAGCTGACTTTGGATATTCGTGCGAAAGGTGGCAGATATCCTACGGCGATTGGTGTAGTACTTGGTGGCTTGGACAAGAAATATATTAATGAGGCTACTGCTGTAACCCGTATTGTATTGAAAAAGGGACAGGGAGCAGAGGACGAATTAGCTGTAGGGAAAATGGAAGCGGAAATGCGCGGAACATTGTTTGGTAAATCGCAATATTGCAAGGTTACCGTAGATACGAAAAATGGTAATCCTGTTATCATAATGGATGGATTGGCTGATTTAGGTGATAATACCAATTTCTTCCAAACTACAGAAGGATATATAAATCCGGGACAAGGCATGTTGCGTGCAGAGATTACTCTGAGTGGTAAAGAACGTACCAGTCTTACAGAGGATTTGGATCAATTGAAGGCTTATCGTGAACTTATTACTAATACAAACAATCAGAACTTCTTTATTGTAACAAATAGCAAAAAGGAAATTCACATGAAGGGTTATAAGCCGACTTATCTTTATACCAATTATGACGCTGATTCAAAAGGTGAAATGATGGACGGTGTTCCATATTGCAATAAGAATGGTTTTGTTTGGGGAATTAAAGTTCCTGTTGGTACAAAACATGCTTATGAGCGAGTGCTGTTTGATGATGCTTATCCTGAATTCCGTGGTTGGGTGACTAGCAACGGTGTTGATAATAAGGATTGGTATTTGCACCCGGTAGGTGGAAAAGTAGTAGAAGCTTGGTAATACAATTTCTCAGTCAATACATTATTTGAGATATTTTGTACAATTTGAACCCCTCTTTTTTCGAAAAGAGGGGTTTCTTTGTATCCGGAAGAACGATCTTTAAACTAATACCGTAATGATGAAGCGATTTTTTATTAGCTACAGTCTGATTTCTTTTTTCTTTTTGCATAGTGTAGTGCTCTTTGCGCAACACGAATATTCTTTAGCGCAACACGGAAGCTCCTTTGCGAAGCAATGGAAAATAGAAGATGAATCTCATGCCTTGCGGATAATAGAGCGTGCAGATACATTGGAACTGATTGTTCCTGGTGGCTTGACACTGTGGTATCAGCAACGCCTGACTGGTGATTATGAAATAAACTACCGTATCTGTATGGTAATGAAAGGCGGAAAGTACGACCGTCTGAGCGACCTGAATTGCTTTTGGGCTGCCAATGACCCTAAACACCCAGACAACCTTTTTGCCCGTAGTGGGTGGCGAAATGGTGTCTTTAAAAACTACAACACATTAAACCTTTTCTACGTTGGATACGGGGGAAATGATAATTCTACTACTCGTTTTCGCCGTTACCGGGGTGAATATTATGGAGTGGCAGATGATAAAGTAAAACCACTGTTGAGTGAATATACGGATGCGCCGCATCTGCTTGCTCCCAATCAATGGTATCAAATCTGGATTCGGGTAAAAGAAGGGGTTACCACTTACTCGGTAAATGGAGAAGAACTTTTCCGTTATTCGATAACAGACGGTACGGGAGACGGACATTTCGGTTTACGCCTTTTGCAGAATCACGTGTTGTTTACCGGCTTTAAAGTGACTACATTCTAAACTTGCATATAGAAAACTAATCAGATAATATATCTATGATGAAACAATCTTTTACCAGACTCGGAGTATTGATTCTATTTTCCTGTTTATGTTCCGTATTTCTTCATGCGCAAGTAGTAACAGACGAGCGGCTGTTCTCTTTTGAAGAACCCCAGGTTCCGGGCTGCATTACGAGTGTCCATTCCCAACTTTCCGTCTCCGATATACATTATAAAGACGGAAAACATTCGATGAAATGGGACTTTGAATCTGGTGGTATATTAGAACTCAAAAAAGATTTGAAGTTTGAAAAGAAAGATCCGACCGGTAAAGACCTGTATCTTTCGGCTTTTATAGTGTGGGTGTATAATGAAGAACCCCAAAATGCAACTATTGAATTTGAATTCTTGAAAGACGGAAAGAAATGTACTTCCTTTCCTTTCGGAATCAACTTTAAAGGTTGGCGTGCCGCATGGGTTTGTTATGAACGGGATATGCAAGGTACGCCGGAAGAAGGTATGAACGAACTTCGTATTGTTGCTCCAAATTCAAAAGGAAGCCTTTTCATCGACCATTTGATAACCGCTACCAAAGTGGATGCACGTCAGCAAACAGCCGATTTGCAAGTGCCTTTTGTAAATGCCGGAACTAATAATCATTGGTTGGTTGTTTACAAACACTCCCTTTTGAAACCGGATATCGAGTTGACCCCTGTCAGTGACAAGCAAAAGAAAGAAATGCAACTGCTGGAGAAACGTTTCCGGGACATGAATTATACAAAAGGTAAGCTCTCGGATAAAGAAGTGGAGACTATCCGTAAGAAATATGATTTCTATCAGATTACTTATAAAAACGGTCAGGTATCGGGTGTACCTATTTATATGGTGCGCGCTTCTGAAGCTTATGAACGGATTATACCGGACTGGGACAAGGATATGCTGACCAAACTTGGTATAGAAATGCGTGCCTATTTTGATTTGATGAAACGGATTGCTGTTGCGTATAATAATAGTGCTGCGAAACCGGAACTTCAGAAAGAAATGAAGCAAAAATTCTTGGCTATGTATGACCATATAACTGACCAGGGGGTGACTTATGGCAGTTGTTGGGGGAATATCCATCATTACGGATATAGCGTTCGCGGATTGTATCTGGCATATTTCCTGATGAAAGACGTACTTCGTGAAGCCGGTAAGTTGCAAGAAGCTGAGCGTACATTGCTCTGGTATGCCATTACGAATGAAGTATATCCTAAACCTGAAGGCAACGGTATTGATATGGACTCATTTAACACACAGACCACTGGTCGTATCGCGAGTATCCTGATGATGGAAGATACACCGGAAAAGTTACAATATCTAAGGTCTTTTTCTCGTTGGATTGATTACGGTTGTCGCCCTGCTCCGGGATTGGATGGCTCATTCAAGACAGACGGCGGTGCTTTCCATCATCGTAATAATTACCCGGCTTATGCTGTCGGTGGTTTGGACGGGGCGACTAATATGATTTATCTTTTCAGCCGGACAGAATTTGCTATCTCGGAACTGGCGCATGAAACGGTGAGAAATGTATTGTTTGCAATGCGTTTCTATTGCAATAAGCTGAATTTCCCATTGTCAATGTCCGGTCGTCATCCCGATGGAAAGGGGAAATTAGTGCCGATGCACTATGCAATGATGGCTATGGCAGGAACTTCCGACGGAAAGTCTGAGTTCGATAAAGAGATGGCATCTGCTTATCTGCGTCTTGTTTCAGATACTTCTTCCAAAGAGCAGGAACCGGAATATATGCCAAAAGTATCCAACGCGCAGGAACGGAAGATTGCGAAGCTGCTTGTCGATAATGGTTTCCGCCCTGAACCCGATCCGCAAGGAAACTTGGCACTTGGTTATGGCTGCGTATCTGTGCAGCGCCGTAGTAACTGGTCTGCAGTGGCTCGCGGACATTCCCGCTATCTTTGGGCGGCAGAACATTATTTGGGTCATAATCTCTATGGCCGTTATCTGGCACATGGCAGCCTGCAAATTCTGACAGCAGCACCGGGGCAGATCGTTACTCCTGCTACAAGTGGATGGCAGCAGGAAGGTTTCGACTGGAACCGTATCCCGGGAGTGACTTCCATCCATCTTCCACTGGAACAGTTGAAAGCTAAAGTTTTGAATGTAGATACCTTCTCCGGCATGGAAGAAATGCTCTATTCCGACGAAGCTTTTGCCGGTGGACTGTCACAACAGAAAGAAAATGGCAATTTCGGTATGAAATTGCATGAGCATGATAAGTACAACGGTTCCCACCGGGCACGCAAATCCTACCATTTCATCGACGGAATGATTGTTTGCTTGGGCTCGGATATTGAAAATACCAATACGGAATATCCCACTGAAACTACAATATTCCAGTTGGCGGTAACTGATAAGGCAGGGCATGATTACTGGAAAAACTATCATGGTAATGGTAAAACATGGATTGATCATTTGGGAACCGGATATTATGTACCCGTTACTGCTAAGTTTGAAAAGAATTTCCCTCAGTATTCCCGTATGCAGGATACCGGTAAGGAGACAAAAGGAGACTGGGTTTCATTAGTTGTCGATCATGGCAAGGCGCCTGAGAATAAAAGTTATGAATATGCCATACTGCCACAGGCGAATGAAACGGGTATGAAAAACTTTGCCAAGAAACCGGCATATAAGGTTTTGAAGCAAGATCGTAATGCTCATATCGTACAGTCGCTGACAGATAACACCTATTCTTATGTACTCTTTGAAACCCCTCGCGCATTACTTCCCGGAGAATTATTACAGCGTGCAGATACCTCCTGCCTGGTAATGATTCACAAAGAATCATCTGATAAAATGCTGTTGACCGTAGCGCAACCGGACTTGGCGTTGTATCGCGGACCGAGTGACGAAGCTTTCGACAAAGATGGGAAACGAGTGGAACGCAGCATTTATTCCCGTCCATGGATTAATGACGAAAGTGGTGAGATTCCGGTGACAGTAACCTTGAAAGGTTATTGGAATATGAAGGAAACTCCATTCTGCAAAGTGATTTCAGCAGATAAGAAACAGACAGTACTTCGTTTTACTTGTAGGGACGGAGCTAGCTTTGAAGTGGAATTGAAGAAAAAATAATCCGGAGTTTTGATTGGCCGAGAACTGCTGTTTTCTGCCTTGTTGCCCTGTCAGTTCCGGCTTCCTCTCTCCCAAGTAATAAATGCAATTCCTCTTTCAACCTATCACCGTACTTCTGAAACTGTTTATTCATCAGCGTTTCAGACAGGTGATAGGTTGTGTCTAACCTATCACCTTATCTGTCACCTATCACCTATCACCTATCACCTATCACCTATCACCGTCCGGCAAAGACAAAGCCTGCATATAAACGGAAGCCTATGTGTAAACAGAAGTTTCAACAGGGGATAACTCTGGTTTCAAGGCATGAAACTGTAGTTTCTCCGGTGCGAAACTTTAGTTTCATCAGTGCGAAACTCTTGTTTCTCCGGTGTGAAACTCTAGTTTCAAAGGCTTGAAACTAAATGTTTCATTGCTTGAAACAAATCGTTTCATGCTGAGATATAACTATAGTTGATTGGGCCGCCGTGATGAACATCGTTAGTTTATGGAAGGTAGGGTTGAAGCAACAGGTGACAGCAATGCTGCCGTCACAATGCTGTCACCTGTTGCTGTCACAACGCTATTCGCTTATAATCACAACGTTAAGCTGCAATCGGTGACAGATGACAGCATTATGATTAAAATAAATTGCTGAGAAGAGTTAGAACATAAACATGGCAACTGCGACAATGCGGTTGTTGCATACAGCATGAGTATCTTTGATTTTTCCGCTGGATGTATTCAGAGAGCCATACCATGCGGAGCTCAACGTATATTCTAAACCGAATTTCCAATGAGGTACATTGTAAGTTAGTTCTGCTCCCGCAGTGACGAGTTGGTCGAGGTTTGTTCCCGTACCATATACTTGTGCTTTTCCATCCGGGGCATATAATTCATCGCTTGTTCCCAAGTTTTTAGCATAACCGACAAACACGCCCGGCTTCCATTTCTGTCCGTAAACAACGTTCAGCCAGGAACTGGAAAAACGTATCGGAGTGTATTTCTGTTCTCCTGTGTGTTCATTAATAGATTTAATGCCGAATCCGCCAAGACCGGAAGCTTGTGTAAGATTGGAGCCTAATACACTTTTTGCGCCGATAAACCAGTTCTTATTCGTGTATTTTACATGAGCTTCATATGAAAGAGTTGTGATGCGTTCGTCTACTTTATATTTATGTGTGGCAAGCACCTGTTCTTTTCCATTTACAATCCCATATTCTTGCATAATGGATTCTGTGCGTGGCTTTAATGATAACAACTCAACGCCTACACCCGCTAATAGGCCACCATTCTTATAATCTGCCCCAATATAAATTTCAGGGACACAGCTTTTCTTTATATACTCCTGGCTCTTTCCGGCAGGTCCTTGAGACAAATACTGGGATTGCCATACGGCAGCTCCTGTAAGCTGGAAGTTGCGGTTTGTATAACGATAACGAATTTGTGGCGCACGGCTAAAAGGTTGGAAAGGTGCTCCTACAGAAAGATTCAGAATCTGCGGTGAAACATCTCCGAACAATGGATGCCAGGTTTGGCCGAGCAATAAAGCTGATTTGCCCCAATCCAGATTGAGATATGCATGACGAAGGCGTACTACTGAATAAGAAGTGCCTGTGCCGCGGAAGTCAATCTCTACTTTAGCGGAAGTTTTGGCTGTTCCCAATTTGGGACCGGCAACATCTACTCCCAAGCGCGAATATAACGTATAGAAATTACTATTTGAAGTTGAATTCAAGTCATTCCCGTCCGCGTCGCGTACCTTGTCTTTGGGATACATATAAAACAGTCCGTCCACAGTTTCTTCATTGGCACGACTGTTATAATAAAAATCAGTACGTATTTGTCCGTAGAATTTAAACTTGAAGTCCTTCATCTGTGCAAAACTGCCCGAAACTGTTATCAGGCAAAGAAATAATAGAATGTATTTTTTCATAATGTGCTTGTTTATAAACGGGTGCAAAATTACACAAAATTACGGGTAATCAGCCTATCGTTGATTAAAAAAGGCATTGACAGCCTGATTATATTTGTTCAGGCTTGTACTTTTATGAATAGCTTTCATTAGTTTTTTTTCTGTATTTGGCAATAAATATTCCCAAAAAGTCTTCATCTTGTTTAGAAGCTGTCCGTCTCCGCCTTCAAGCTGCTCTGCGTATGCCGTGTATACGCTTTTGTGCATCAATTGCAATTTTTGTACCATTTCATCGAAGCTAAGAGCGCGTCCGTGTCTATGCTCTAATGCTAACGCCGGATTGGCGAGTAGCCCGCGTCCTATCATAATTCCGGCTAATGAAGGAAATCTGTCCTGAATTTGTTGAATATCTTCCAGGCTGTTTATGTCTCCGTTATAAATAACGGGATGTTTGCAGGCATCTTGAAAATCAGCGAACCCTTTAAGGTCTACTTCACCTTTATATTGTTGTTTGCCTAAACGGGGATGCATCGTGACTTGCCGCAGTGGCAGTTCATTAATAATAGGAGCTAGTTTGAGGCATTCAGCCGCATTCTCCCATCCCAATCTCATTTTTATGGAGAAACTGATTTGCGGATACTTCCGAACCAAGCTGAGTAGTGCTTCCACTTCTTCGGGATAAGGCAGGATGCCGGAACCATTGTGACGCTTTGCTAAAATTGGAAAGGGGCAGCCCAGATTTATATCCGCTTCTTTATATCCTTTCTCGATAAAAAGGGAGAGAATCGCTTCCGCTTTTTCAACTGTCGGAGCTATTAACTGAGGGACGAGGTGGGGCACATGATTGTTTTCCGGTTTGATGCCTCGGACATCCCTGCGGCGGAACTCGCCTTTCTCGATTCGGACAAATGGGGTGTAATAAGTGTCTACGCCACCGAAACAAGCGGCGTGGGCATTGCGGTAAAAAACTTCGGTGTAACCTTGTAACGGGGCGAAATGGATAGGCAGAGTTTCTTGCATGACATTTAATTTTGTTGCAAAGATACGGAAAAAGTAAAAGAGAAGAACCTCGCGGCCCCTCTCTTTCAGGTGTTAAATTGATTAAAGTCTGATTTTCATATACGTTTTATAATGGTTAGAAAAATTGTGTGTTTATTTTAATGCGTTCAGCCATCCGGGTACATATCCCAAACGATTACGTAACTGTGCTTCGTAAAGGGAAAGAGGTTCTACTGCACCGTTATTGTTTTCGCTTCGTTTCATTTGTGATTCATTGAATTGAAGAGATTGTCCATGGAAGCCTACCACAATTGGTGGCAAGAATTTCCACCAGTATCCTTTTGCGTCCCACCAAATGAATTTCTCTTCGGCATCAATGTCTGTATCTGTCTGAATATTTGTTGCATTGAAGTTCCAGATAGTCAGATTTTCCATATGATTTGGCATTTGTGCAGAATCACCGCCTTGTCTCCAGTGCATGAATCCGCCTGAGCAGCAATCAATTAGTGTGGCACGTGGTTGTGTTGCATGCGATTCAAAACAGGAATCATCTCCCCACTTTACGTTCCAGATTACGGCACCCATGCTTTGTTTGGAGACTCCACAAGCGTGATATTGTCCTACGTTCGACTGGTAAGTACCTAAGGTTCCTTCGCCTTCGCCTTTGCTGAGAGTATATCCATTGCTGTTCTCTATCACTTTTCCAATAAATATGCGGGAAGAAGCTTGTGAACGAATAGATGCATGTCCCCGGTTACCGCCAATTTGTATGTCATAAGCAGAGCAGTTTGCTGAACTTGTGATAGACATTGCTTCACTGACACTTTCGAAATTGACACGGCGTATCCAGGAGTTGGTTAATCGGACAAAGTCTATCAACTTGAATCCACCGTCATCGATGTCAGAACCATGATGAATAAACTTCTCTTTTGAGTGTCCTTTGAAAGTAAGGTCTTCTATGCCGACATTCTCATAATTGGCGAATTTGGAGATTTTCCAATTCCAGTCTTTATTGATGGCGTGCATAATAGGTTCTTTGAAGGTAATGGTGTTACCGCTGATTTTTTCAATCTGGTGATATTCGTAAATCTGGATACCTTCTGATTTGATGTTAAGTGTTCCGCCGGACTGTACATTGATATCTTGCCATCTGTATGGAGACAGTTCTGTGTTAATAACATCTTCGTTGTTGTTTTTCAGCACAAGGCATACCCAGCTTCCGCTGCTTACTCCGGTCACGCTAGCTGTCACACTTTTACTGCCGATGGGGGCGTCAGCAGTAATTGTTCCCAATTCTGTTAATCCGGAGTTGTGTTTAAATTCCATCATCACAGGTGCGTTCCACATTTCGGTTGTTGGGTTGGGGGAAGTGTTGGCAACAGTCATTTCGAGTGTTGTCTTATCTTTACCTGCTCCTTTGAGTACTATATTTCCCATAGACATACGGATTCTCCGGTTTTGGGAAGCTTCGTCCTGCAAAATATAGTTACCTTCCGGAAAATAGATGACGGCTTTGGCATTCTCTTTGATATAACGATCGGTCTTACCGTTGTCCTCCTGCTTAATGTTATTAGTGCCGGCAATTTCTGCCAGCACTTTCATAAAAGCTTCACGGTCGGATTTTCCGTCATTGGGGACGGCTCCATACTTCGTGACATCATAGACCTTATATCCTTGAGCTATCAACATTTCCACATCGGGGGGAGCTGTTTCTCCCCGCATATATCCTGCGTAGGAGAAGTCCAGCAATACATTCTTATCATCACCGCTGAGGAACTCCGTCCAAGCGGTGGTTGCATTGGCATCAATTTGGCTATTTAGTAATTTAACCGGCAATTTAACTATGCGGCAATAGCCTTCTTTGGAGAATATTTTAATGTGAATCACGTCTTCATATGTTTCTCCACGAGGATTGGTGGAAGGAGCGGTAACAGTCAATTTTGTTTCTTCCAACTTGATTCCCCATGTTTGGTTCTCAATGACGGCAGTTTCTACGTTGGCTTGTTTCACAACAAATTCCTGTATCTGTTTCAGACCGAAAGTGGCTGTCCCTTCAAATTGAATGTTCAGATAGAAATCTTGTCCGTAGATGGGTATTGTAACTTCACTGTTGTCTGCGCGTATAGTAAATGTGATCTCGCCGGTAGCTTCGTTGACTACTACGTTACTGAAAACAGAGCTGGCACTTGAGGTAGCTTGTGTTCCATCAGCTATTTGATTGTTTCCTAATTTGCTCCAAGTTGAGCCATTGTCCAGTGAAATTAGCCAAAAACCATTTGCATCCACCTTCATTTTCGGAGTAATTCCAGCAGCACCGGTTTCGGGAATAGCGTTGACCGGTTGATTGTTGAAAAGTAATTCTGTAGTTACACCATTGATGGTATACGCCCAGTTTCCTGATGCATTAATGCTGAATAGGGGCATGTCGTTCATATCAGCCTTTCCACTATAAATATTTACAGTTTCTCCGTTACTGAGTTCTACGGTGTAATTTCCTAATTCATCCTGATTATATCCCATAACCAGAATTACTCCTGCTACCATCTGTTGGTAGTTGTTGATGTCCGTATTCATCTGTTCTATACTTGCTTCCAGATTGGCAACCCGTTCTTTCAGATTGTCAATGTCGGAGCGCAAGTCATCCCGTTCGTCGCACGAGTAAAGTGCGACGAAAAGAATTGTACATATTGATAGTATTACTTTTTTCATATATCAGTAGGTATTAATTAATGGATGCTCCATATTCAGCAAATTCTGCATTTGGGATAAACACACCGTTGGCAATATCAAATGTACCACCTTCGAATGGGTTAGAAGTGGCTAGGCTTATTTGGGAATTGCTATACCCAGTAGGAACTGATCCAGCGAAATAACTATAGGTAACTTTCTTATCATTCGCAATATAATTGATTAATGTTTCGAATGTAAGTGAGGGCACTCCTTGGTGTGTATTTATTAATGTTGCTGTTCTGTCATTTACTGGATTATTCCAAAATAGTAGATTGCTGAATGAAACTTCACCTGTTATTTTACCACGAACAATAGATTGTGAATTGGCAATGAAATTAATAAATGTGTTATGACTAATTTCTAATTTGCCAGAGAATGTACCAGCAGTAGCATCAGCATTTCCTAAAAACAAGATTGTTCCGTTTAGAGTATATTGTTTATCAGATGTATAGAAAACATTGTTCCTTATCGTTATGGATGCTGATACAGACTTGTTTTGGAAGTTGAGTATACGTGATGCTTTCCAGTCTGCTGTTACAGGAAATGCGATGGCATTGCCGATTAATGCGATATGTTCAATGGAGTTATCATCTCCATTGTGGGCATTCAAGAAATTTCTGGTTTCTGCAATTTTTATATTACTGTTGTCAAGTACTATATTTTTCACTTTAACCTCTGCTGGTATCTGCATAAATGGGTTGTTTGCAGTTGTGAAGATGATGTTTTTTGCAATAAAGTTAGCATCTGTTCCTGAGAAATTAAACGGTTTAGTGTTGGATACAGAAACTTTTGCAGAAGGAGAGTCTGAGATTAAAACTAGTTTATTGAAGTTATTTGTTGTTATTGTAACATTTACTTCCGGTTTAATAAAATAGACACCATCTGCTGAAATCTCCTGTTCTTGTTCTATCAGAGTAGCTTCATTGAATGTTGCTTTATCAATGGTAATGTCTCCTACTTCTATTGTTTCACCTGCTTCATAAAGTGCATAGTAACTATCTATGATTTCTATTGCCTTCACTTGAATTTTAGCTACCGCCCAGTTGGCACCCTTATTTACTTGGAGTGTTACATCACTGCTGTTGTCGGCTGTTGCGCGGGTTTTTATGGTACTTGCCGGAGCTGTAATACTCAGAGTAGCTTCATTTGTCTCAGTATCCGGTTCGCTTACTGTTGCTACCCATCCTGCGGGAGCTGTAACGATAATATTATCTCCTTTCACTTTGACAGTAGTCGTAGCGGTTGCTCCGGTTCCAATTTCCCAATATCCTTTATTCATTCCTTCGGCAGGCTCTATAATTTCGCACAATAAATCTTTAACGATAGGTATGGAAATACTTTCATTTTGTCCTTTTAACTGGATAACGAAGAAATCTCCGCTTTCATCAATTCCTGCCGATTCGAAGAATGTATCACTGCTACTTCCACCGGAAGAGCCATTGTTTACAGCAGACACTTTGTTGCCACTTTCGTCAAGAACATCCTGCCAACTAGTTTCGTTGTCATAACTTACTTGCCAGTAGCTGCCATCATCCGTCAGTCGGAATTTGGGAGTTATACCATCATTGCCGGGAGTTCCGACGGCTTGTACGGGTACACCGTTTTGGGTCAGTACTTCACCGTTTACTACCCATTGGCCTTCATCATTGACGCTGATTTCCGGATATTTTATTTCTCCTGCGGAACCTTGTGTTAATGTTACAGTTTCTCCACCGCTCAATTTTAATGTATAGGTACCATTTGTCTGGGTAATTTCTGTAATGGTCTGTCCGCCTTCAAGTAGTCGTTTGATTGCGGTCATATTATCATTCAACAAATTAATTTGTGCTTCCAGAGACTCCACGCGACCTTTCAGATTATCAACATCGTCTCTCAAATCGTCTGTATTGCAAGCTGCCAATGTGAACAGTGCAAATGCGGTTAACAAGAATGATTTAAAGTAATTCATAGATATATGTATTAATTGTTTTCTTATTGTTGTTATTAAATTATTCCACTACGTTGACTACGAAATTATAGGTAGTCGTTGATGAATGGTCAATATTGGCATTTCGTGCAAGGAAAGTTGCATTATAGATACCAACCTTGTCATAGGTATACGTATAAGAGTCAAGGCTTTGGGTGATGTCTTTCACTTTAGTTCCCTGATCCGGTTCGCATGAGTTGATAGTAAGCGGGTCGGATACCAGCCAGCTATATTTCAGAGGAGTTCCTGCAGTCGATGAGTGCAAGTAGAATGTTTCGGTTCCGATATTCTGCAAATTCCAGATTCCGGAAGTTCCCCCGCTTACTGTACCATATTCACGGTCGGTAGTCATTGATGCCTGATCAGGCAGGTTACATCTGTTTTTCATGTTTACTGGTGTCAGTCCGAAAGAACTTGCACCGAACTTCAGGCTGGAACCATTGTTCAGTTCATTGGTGAGATGCATCTGGGTGAAATACAGACGTGATTGAACCGCTGTGTTTTTCACTCCTTTATAACGTATGGCAATTGTAACTCTTTTATTGAGGTATTGCGTCATATCGAATGTATAAGTTTGCGATTGCGATGTACCGGTTTTCGTCGGAAAGGCATAACCTAGTTCCTCGTTGGGGATCATTGATTGCCAGATACCATCATTCTCATATTGTTCCACTAACAAGGAATCTGCCACGAAATTGTCTTTATATAATCCGGTGAACTCATCGGATATATAGATTCTACTGTCTACCATATCGGTTGTTCCATATTCATAATATAACGTGATGGTTAGTGATGATGATTTGATTTGTGAAGGATCAATGGTTTGACGTTCTCTATACTGATATTTATACCCTTCTTCACCGCTGAAGAATGTAAGGAAGTCCGGATCGCCGGCAATGTTGAAGTTGACAGGAGTTCCTTTCTTTACAGTGATGATATGTCCGTCGAAGCTCACATTCTCATTGGTATTTACAGTCACGTCCAATGCAACATCTTCGTCCAGTCCGTCATTACATGCCCCGAAAAAGAGGCTTATTACACAGATGGCTATGAGTTTATATGCTTTCATAATTTGTTGTTTTTTACTGATGAATACTTTGTTTACCAATTCGGATTGTTTTGTGTAATGTACTTGTTGGTACTCATTTCAGCATCTGGAATAGGGAAATAGTTGTATGTAGAGGATACTTGGAAATAGGTATATACGTTAGTTGGTCCTAAGTTCCAGTTTTCTCCAGATTGTGCAGCCGGTACCAATTCTTGCATGTTCTTTACAAACTCTCCCCAACGGATAAGGTCAAAACGCCGGGTATATTCAAAGCATAGTTCCATACCCCGTTCATCTTTTACCGCTTGACGGAATTCCGTCTGCGACATGTTCTTCGGTAGGTCATCCAGTCCAGCACGATCTCTGACATCATTGATACAAGTATATGCAAGGTCTGTCGGTCCATTATTTGCTTCATTCTCCGCTTCTGCAATCATCAATAATACATCTGCATAACGTAATACAGGGAAGTTGATGGACGTAAAGTTCTTGTCTTTTTTATCAGCTTCGTATTCGCGGCGATATTTTCCACACATACGGCTATAATTGGTAGTCGCCTTGGTTTTTTCAATATCACCATTGTATTGGTAAGATTTCGGACCATATTGCGTCATTACTTGCGCTAGTTTTCCCATTTCAAATTCACGATGCGTCACTCCGGTATTTTTACCGCCTGATTCCTTATATTCAAAAGGAGTGATGCTCCAGTTGAAACGGTTGATGTCTCCGTTCTTTACATACAGATTATACAATTTGGGGGTACTGTAAATAAAAGCATACGAATATCCTGGATCAGCCTTTCCTTTTATACTGCTTTTAGATGAAAGGTCGGGACCGGCTAGTCCGATGATATTACCGATACGGCCTTCCGCTTGAGTGTCAGATGTATTGTTTCCGGCAAATTCAATTTCCCAGATACTTTCATTGGCGGTCGTATTATACTGGTTGGAACATAAATCAATGAAGAAATCCCAGTAGTTATCTGCTAGTTCGTGTCCTTCCGCTGTCACTTTCTGAGCATAGAAACTGGCTTTTTCAAAATAATCTTTGGCTTCTGCCTGATTGGCAGCACGGTTTTCACGGAAATGTTCTCCGGCACGGAACAGGTAGACGCGTGCCAATATTCCCCATGCAGTAGATTTTGAGATGCGTCCGGGTAAATAGGATAGTTCGGCAGCTGATTTCAATCCAGTTTCAGCAGCATCCGCCATTTCATTAACAATGAAATCATAGATTTCCTGCTTGTCTGTCCGTGGTGCGTCAAGGTTCTTCACATCTTGGGTTGAAGTTGTCTTAAATGGTACATCGCCCCAGCACTCTACAAGATTGAAATAATAAAAAGCGCGCAGAAAACGGGCTTCGGCAATGTACTGTTCTTTCACGCCGGTAGAAAAGCCTTCTACCTTGTCGATATTCTCTAAAAAGATATTTGCACGATTGACACCAACATAAAGTAAATACCAGAAGTTGGTGACTGCGTTATCACTAGTAGTGGCGTTATTACAAATCAGACCGGTGGAGGCAGGTCCGCGTCCGCTACCACCATAATGCGACAAATCATCTCCTGCAACGAGGTACATATAGTCACCGCCATAAAAGGTTGGCTGGGAAAGAATAGCATAAGTGCCTGTCAAGAAGGAGGAGGCTTCTTCGGGAGTTTTGAAATACTCATCTAAAGCTAATTCAGTCGGTTCTTTATCCAAAAAGTCGCAAGATGCAGTAAAGAGACTTGCGAGTAAAGCTATGATTGATATTCTTAGTATTTTCATGTGATGAATTTTAAATGTTGAATGATAACATATTAAGCTTAGAATCCTAAACTGACCCCGAAACTGACGGAGTAAGCTCTTGGATAAGACGAATAATCCAATCCCGGCGTTAAGGCGCTGTTACGAACAGATACTTCGGGGTCATAGCCGGAATAACCTGTCCATGTCCAGAGATTCTGTGCGGCAACGTAGATACGTGCTTTATCTATTTTCCATTTTTTCGTCATCTGGCTGGGGAAGGTGTATCCTATCGTTACATTTTTCAGACGCAAGAAGGAACCGTCTTCTATGATGCGTGAAGAAATGACACGATTGGAAGAAGAATTCGTAGCGGCTGGAATGTCACTAGTCGGGTTGTCTGCTGTCCAGCGGTTGGTGTAGCTGGCATATTGGTTCAATTCACGTGAGCGGTTATTGGAACTTTCAAAGAACAGGCGGTTGGCGTTCATAATGTCATTTCCATACGACCATTGGAAGAAGATGCTTAAATCAATTCCTTTATAAGTAAAGTCATTGGTCAATCCTCCTGTATGTACTGGAAGTCCTCGTCCGATGATAGTACGGTCGTTGGAATCTACTACTCCGTCACCGTTCAGGTCGGCATATTTCGGCATACCTGGTTGTGTGTTGTTTTCGGTTGAGAAATGAGGTACACTAGATTTCAAACTGTATGAATTTCCTGATTTGTTGAAATCATCGTATTTATACGTGCCTTCGTAAACGTAGCCATACATCAGTCCCATCGGCAAACCGATTTTGGCAATATAACTGGATTGTCCGTTGTAGTTCTGGTCAAACTGGACAGCTGTCAATAATGCGGTTTGGTTTTCGGATAACGCTAATACTTTATTCTTGTTGAAAGAAATATTAAAATTGGATGACCATTGAAAATCGCGTGTCTTAATATTCAGTGTATTCAAGCTGATTTCCAGACCATCATTACGTACTTTACCAATATTCTTTGTGGCATTGTAGAAACCGGAAGAATAGGGTAATTGGGCGGCAAGCAACAAGTCGCGTGTATTTTTCCGGTATATATCCATTGTGAGGCCGATTCGTTCATCGAAGAATGAGAGGTCGACTCCCAAGTTCCATTGTTCGGTCGTTTCCCATTTCAGATTTTTGTTCTGCAACGAGATGGGTACAGTTCCGGCGTTGGTGGCATCGTTCTCGAATGGATATACGCCGCTTGGTATCGAATTGGTAGCGGTATAAGAACCTATTCTGGATTTCAAGACGGATAATAGTTGGTAATAATCGTATTCACCGATGCGGTTATTTCCGGTGAGTCCCCAGCTAAAACGCAGCTTTCCATTGGAAAGGATACTTTTGATTGGTTTCATGAACTTCTCTTCGGTGAATGTCCACGCTAATGATGCAGAGGGAAAGTATCCAAACCTGTTATCCTTGTTGAACTTGGAAGAGCCGTCTACACGGAATGAGGCGGTTGCATAGTATTTGGATTTATAATTGTAGTTGATACGTCCCAAATAAGAAAGCATTGACCATGATGATTTGGCAGAACTGCTTGTACTGGCTTGTCCTTCACTCATTCCCGCCATTCCGAGTGATTCGTTGGGAATATGGGTGGTGCGGAAAGCGTATGCTTCATAGTCTGAATTCTGGAAGGTGATACCAGCCAAAGCATTGATGAAATGTTTCTTCTTGATGTTGGTCTGGTAAGTCACTGTGTTTTCGTTCAACCAAGTTAAGCGTTCTGAACGGGTCACTTGTGCATTCACTTTGTCGGTAGAGGTCGGACCGCCATAGCGGGTCTTTGAATTGTTGAACTGGTCATTTTTACGGGCATCATAAGTGTATCCGGCAGAGACTTTGACTTTCAGCCCCTTGATGACTTCATATTCGGCAAAACCGTTCATTTGAAGATTATTGATATAATTCTTCCGATATTCGTTTTTGAGTGAAAGAATAGGATTGAAACGATAGTCGTTACTTGAGTCTACTGCATTATCTGTTGCGCTATCCATCAAAAAACTTAATGGAGTGTCGGGAGAGGTTACGGGACGATATCCCCAAACACTGTAGAACAAGTTGTTCATACCACTGTAAGATGTTGCGGAAGGGGTGCTTCCTGTCTGGATGGAACGTGAATAATTGGTCGTCAGGCTCATGTTCAATTTACCACGGCGTACTACTGTGTTCATACGTCCCTGCATACGTTTATATCCGGTTTCCAATAATGTACCGTCTTGGTCGTAGTAAGATAGGGAAGCATTATAGCGTACTCCTTCCGTACCACCTGTCAGTCGCACAGTGTGGCTTTGTTGCCAAGCGGTTTGGAAAATTTCATCTTGCCAGTTATATTGGTCAATATTCCGGTAATCTTCTAATGTCCATTGTTTGCCTTCATAGTTCATAAGGTAAGAGCCGGCAACCACTGTCGGATACATTTCATTTTGTAATTTGACGAACTCATAAGCGTCCATCATTGGAATGGTGCGAGTGATATGTTGTACTCCAAAACTTCCGTCGTATGTCAGTTGTGCCCGTCCTACTTTTCCTTTTTTAGTAGTTACAATTACAACTCCATTAGCACCACGTGCTCCATAAATGGCAGTGGCTGAAGCGTCTTTCAAAAAATCGATAGACTCGATGTCCGAAGGGTTTAAGGTGCTGGAAGCGGAAGTATCTTCCACAGGGAAGCCATCAATTACAAATAAAGGTGAGTTTTCCTGTGTTAAGGAGTTGTTACCCCGAATAACTATATTCATTGTGCCACCAGGCATACCTTCACCGGATGTGACATTTACACCGGCGATACGTCCTCCCAAAGCTTGGTCGAATGAAGCGACGGGGGCAGTGAGGACATCATTCATGTTGGCCTTGGCCACAGAACCAGTCAGGTCACGTTTGCGCACCTCCTGATAACCTACAACTACTACTTCATCCAATGTTTTGGTATCCTCTCTTAAAGTAATAACCATTGGCTTCTGTGTATCTACTTTCTGTTCTACAGTAACATAACCGATGAAAGAAATGACTATTGTTGCATTTTTGTTGGGTACACTGAATGCAAACTTGCCGTCAAGGTCGGTGATAGTTCCTTGTGAAGTACCTTTTACCTGAACACTGGCGCCCGGCACTCCTTCTCCTAAATTATCCTTCACCGTACCTTTTACAAGTACCTGTGCAAGTACAAAAGAAACAGAAAACAAGATCAGTCCAAGTGAGGAGAGAATCCTTTTTCTAGTTTGAGTGGATAAATGTCTTTTCATATATTAAAAATTAAGTGATTTTATTGAATCTACGGTTGCAAATATAGGCTGATTAAATATTCTCATATGGATAGAATTATTCAGGATTAGTGCAAAATCATACAATTTTTCTGTTCTTATATTCTTGTTATTCTTTTACGGTTTCCAGCAAGGCAGACAGTTCTTTTACGATATCAGGATGCTGCTTTGCTACGTTCGTTTTCTCTGATGGATCGGACGATAAATCATAGAGTTGCGGTTGTTTGTCGTTTCCTAGTTCCATCTTTGTCCAGAACTCTATGGCGGGACTGTCGCTTGGCTCGATGTATTTCCACTGGCCTTTTACGATGGCGAGTGTGTTGTTCAGGTTCTGCTGAACGATGTATTCACGGTCTGTATTGCTCTTGCCTAAAAGTACGTTCAGGTGTTCCTGGCTGTCGGGAGCTGCTCCTTTCCGTAAAGGTTGGTTCAGGAGTGAAGCGAGCGATGCATATACGTCGATTTGTGAGAAAAGAGCCTGTTGCTTGGATGGCTGTATCTTGGCAGGCCAGCGTACGATGAACGGAATACGCGTTCCTGCTTCATAAGCGCTGTATTTTCCGCCACGATAGATTCCCATAGGGGTATGTCCGTTGAGCATTTCGTAAGCATGATCCTGATAGCCGTCATCAATCACAGGGCCGTTGTCGCTGGTGAAGATGAGAATTGTGTTGTCGGCTATGTTGAGGCTGTCCAGTGTGTGCATGATTTCTCCGATTGTCCAGTCCAGTTGCAGGATGACATCGCCACGAGTTCCGAGTCCGCTCTTTCCGGCAAAACGCGGGTGGGGGATACGGGGTACATGTACGTCTTGCGTACCCATATATAGGAAGAAAGGTTCTTCTTGGTGGGAAGCGATGAAATTCTTGGCTTTATCGGTGATGATGTCGGCAATGTCCTCATCCTTCCAAAGGGCGGACTTTCCACCGGTCATCCAGCCGATGCGGGGGATACCGTTAATGATGGTATTATTATGCCCTTGGCTGGGTTTCAGCTTCACAAGCTCCGGATTTTCTTCTCCCGTAGGCCAGTCGCCTACCTTATGGTCGTAACTGACGGTGATAGGGTCGTTAGGGTCAAGACCTACTACACGGCCGTTTTCTACAAATACACAGGGGACACGGTCTACGGTTGCGGGAATGATAAATTCGTAGTCGAAACCGATGCTTTGTGCGTTCGGACTGATTTGGCTGTTGAAGTCTGTGCCGCCTTTCGGGCCGAGTCCCAAGTGCCATTTGCCCACTGCTCCGGTGGCGTATCCGGCATCCTTCAACATATCAGCCATGGTGACGCAGGCTGTGTCGATGATAAGTTCCGAGTTTCCGGGAGCAATGCCGGTGTTCTCCTGCCGCCAGGGATACATACCTGTGAGGAGTCCGAAACGGGAAGGAGTACTGGTGGCCGAGGTGGCGTAAGCATTGGTGAATTGTACTCCCTGTCCGGCAAGACGGTCGATATTAGGAGTACTCACTTTGGTTGCTCCGTAACAACTCAAGTCGCCGATACCGAGGTCGTCTGCGAATATATAAATAATGTTGGGCTTTTGACCGTTTTGTCCATTGCTCTTTTGAGGTGCGTGGTTGCATCCGGTTAACATTGCAATGCCGGGCAATAACGGAAGTAGACGTGAAACGTTTCTCATAATGCTGTATTTTTAGGGAATGATGTTAGATGCACAAAGATAAACGATTGGAGAAAAAAGAAGGAGCAGTAACGTACAAGTGAAGTACAAAATAGTACATCGGGGGAAGTTCCGCTTTCCGGATTCGGAAGGGTGCAGAACGGTTTAGTGCCACCCCGTTGTCACAGTTGTGCCACCCAGTTGGCACAAGCGTGACACTACGATGTCACTACTGTGCCAACGAGGTGATATTCTCCCGGCACGGCAGTGTCCGATTATTTACTATAGGCTTTCCCGATAATGGCTGCTATTAGTCTGTTTCTTCTTCTCCTTCTTCCTTTTCTTCTCCCTTGCGGTAAGCCAGCGGACTGACATGATAAATCTCCTTAAAACACTTGCTGAAATAACGTGAAGACGAGAATCCTATCCGGTCTGAAATCTCCGTGATATTCAGTTCCGGATTATTCCGTAGCATAACAGCTCCTTTTTTGAGACGTATGCTCAGGATAAAATCATTCGGCGTCTGCCCTGTAACCGCTTTTAGCTTAGTGAACAGGTTCGTACGTGCCATCCCCATTTCGCGGGCAAAGATATTGACGTTGAAATCCGTATTATCCAGATGCTGTTCGATAATAGCCATTGCACGATCCAGCATCTCTTTATCCATCGGGTTGGTAGCCAACATCTGCGCGAAAGCCTGCGGCTGTTTGCTGAACTTCTCCTGTAACAATCGACGGGAGTTCACCAGGTTGTTACAACGGGAAATCAGAAGATTGGTATTAAACGGTTTCGTGATATAATCATCCGCGCCGATTTTCAGCCCTTCGATATTGTGTTCTATCGCAGTACGTGCTGTCAGCAGCACAACCGGAATATGGCAAGTATTGAAATCCGTCTTTATCCGCTTGCACAGTTCCGTACCGGACATACGCGGCATCACGACATCACTTAAAATAATGCTCGGCATATCCTTCTGCACCATTTCCAACGCTTCTTCTCCGTCGGAAGCCGTACTGACCTGATAAAATGTCTCGAAGATACCGACTAACATCTGCTTGATGGATTCGTTATCTTCCACAATCAGCATCTTTGCATCTTCAATCCGCTTGTTATCTTCCTCTTTCCATTCCGATTCCGACAGGATTTCTGCTGAAGGAACGAACGCTTCCGGCTCCTGGATGGTAGTGTCGGTATCACTTTGTGCTATCTGTTCTTCGGCAAAATGCTGTTTGCCCAATTTCAGAGTGATAATGAAACTGCTTCCCTTGCCCGGTTCGCTTTCCACACGGATGGTACCGTGATGAAGTTCGATGATACCTTTTGTCAGAGCCAGTCCGATGCCTGTTCCGGCTCCGGTATTCAGTGAGTTCAGAAGTTCGGTCTGATAGAACCGGTCGAAGATTTTGTCAATTTCCGCAGCGGCGATACCCGTACCGGTATCCTTTATTTCGATGACGGCCTGGTCTTGCTCCTGCGAAACGTTGATGGAAATGGTATCTTCCTCTTTCGTATGTTTCAATGCATTGGACAATAGATTGTTGATGACCTTCTGCATCTGCTTTTGGTCATACCAGACTTCAATGTCATCTTTCTGCTTGTTGAACTTGAAACTAATCTGCTTGCTGCTGGCGTATTCGAGGAAAAGCAGATAATTCTCATACAGGAAATCCACCAGGTTGTGCTTGCTTACCTTTATCTTCATATGCCCCTGTTCCTGTTTGCGGAAATCGAGCAGTTCCGTAATCAGTTCACGCAGTTGGATACTGTTCTTGTAGATTCCCAATACCTTATTATATATATTGGGAGTGAATGTCTGCACTTGCAGCAGAGTTTCCACTTGTCCTACGATAAGCGTCAACGGCGTGCGGAATTCATGCGAGATGTTTGTAAAGAAACGCAGTTTCGACTGGTTCAGCGCTTCGAGGTCTTCGATATGTTTCTTTTCATATTTCAGGGACTCGCGGAGTTTGATTCGCGAATTGTAGTTCTGAATAAGGAACCATAGCAGGCTGATGGTGACAATGGTATAAATCAGGTAAGCCCACCATGTCTCATACCACGGTGGAAGTACAATAACGAGAAGTCTGGCTTCTTTGATTCCGTCCCGTTGTGATTTGATGACAAGCGTGTACTTGCCCGGATTCAGATTTGTATAAGTGATGAGCGTCTGCTTGCGGTACGTATGATTCCATTCATTGGAAAACCCTTCCAGGCGATAGAGAATCTCATCCCTGTTGGCAGGGATAAAGTTGGAAGTGGCATATTCGATGCTGAACATCGACTGATTCGCTTTCAGACTAATCTCCGGCGTGTAGCAGATGGACTGGTTCAGAATTCCGGTTTCATCGCCGGGGACTACTTCCCTGCCGTTGACTATCAGGCGGGAAAGGATGATATTATAAGATTTCGGGGTAAAATGCAGTTTCTTTTCCCAAAAAGAAATCATTCCCTGAATACCGCCGAGGAATACTTCTCCATCATGTGTCACGAACAGCGCATTCTCATTGACAGCAGTCAGCGGGAATCCGTTTTCCGTACCGTAATTATAGAACTTCTTATGCGGATAGTCGAATTGTGAGAATCCCTGATTGGTAATCAGAAGCAAATCTCCTTTCTGAATGGAAGACTCGAATACCTCGTAAATACAATCACTGGACAATCCGTCTTTCTGTACATCGAAATTCTCGAAATCATTGCTCTCTTTGCGATAACGATCCAGTCCGCTGCCGGAAGTGGAGAACCATAAGTTCCCGTTGCTATCCTGCATGATACTGTTGACATTATTGTTGCTAAGACTATTCGGAATGGCCGGATTGTGCGCATAATTGGTGAGCGTGCCGGTATCGAAGCGATACGAGTAAACCCCTTCTCCGGTAGCTGCAATCCATAAAGTGCCCTCTTTGTCGAAACAAAGACTAGCCACCATGCCGATATTTCTTCCCGCCTTGGTTTCCTTGAAAAGCTGTTGGCAAGTACCCGTTGCCGGATTGAACAGGCTGACACCGTTTTGAGTGGCAATCACCAGTTTATCCTCATATGGCACAATGTCACGTACAATATCCGATGGCAATGAAGTAGGCTCTCCCGCTTTCATCCGGTAGACAGTGAAACGGTTCGTCCGCAGGTCGAGTTTGTTCAATCCGCCCAAGTGCGTGCCAATCCACATGATATCGTGAGCCTGGTCATAATAAATCGCCTTCACGTTATTGTGCGAAATGCTGTTTTTTCCTTCCTCGTGGCGGTACCAACGGTACGTGTTGTCTTTGCGGTTGTAGACATTCACGCCACCCCCTTCGGTACAAATCCACAGGTTGCCGTCCTTATCTTCCGTCATTCTTCCGACGATGGGGCTGCTCAGACCTTCTTTTTCGGTGTCACCCACTTTGTAGCGGGTATAGATCTCATATTCAGGATTGAAGTAATTGACTCCGCCGAAATAAGTCCCCAACCAAAGCGTTCCCTGTCCGTCTTTGACAATACACCAGATAGAAGAGTGGGTGAGTCCGTCCGGTTTACTGGCGTTGGCAGTATAGAGTTGGAAATTACCTGTACTTTTCTCGTAGCGGTTCAGACCGTGGAAAGTACCTATCCATAAATTACCCGAGTTGTCTTCACAAAAGCTTCTGACGAAGTCGGAGCAGAGACTGTTTGCGTTTTTCGGGTCATGGCGGAAATTCTCGATGGAACCATCCGGTTTGACACGGTAAAGTCCTTCTTCCCAACTACCAATCCATAATTCTTTTGAAGAATCTTCGTAGATACTTGTGATATTTCCTTCCGTAACTGGTCGTGAAATCGTTTTATCTTCCGAAAGGCGATAAACACCCTTTCCGGCAGTTCCCATCCAAAGATTCTTCTTCTCGTCCAGGTGAAGGCAGGATAAAGTGATGTCTTTTCCGGCAAGGTGATAGAAAAGGTCGAAGTTCCCTGTGCTTTCGTTGTACACAAATACTTCCTCTCTCTTGCCGATATACAATTTCTCGTTATAGTAAATGGCGTCCACATTACCCTGAAGCAATGTCTTGAACCGTTGGGTAGTCAAATCAAACTCCGCCACACCGTCGGTGCAGAGAAGATATACTTTCCCGTTTTTGTTTCCCGTGATGCGCAGCACCGTATTACTGAACAGGCTGTTCGGGTCGTTCTTTTTAAGTTTAAAACTTTTAATATCATTACCGTTATAGCGGTTGAGCCCCTCGCGTGTGCCGATCCATATTATTCCCCGCTCGTCGATATATAAACTGTTGACAGAGAATTGTGAAAGGCCGTCATCCGTGGTCAAATGACTGAAAGTAATATTCTGACCTTGTGTGTGGACGGCGGCTACGCTTAAAAATAGCAGAAATAAAAGAGTTATTTTTCTCACTAATTCGTTCTTTTAAGGTATTACTATTGGCAAATATATCGTTTTTATTTCATTTCTGTGAACCTTATTAGAAGAAAGTAACTATATTTGTATCATTCAAACGAAAGATATATGAAAGTAAAGAAAATTAGTGCGGCTAACGTGGAGGCTTGCTCGCTTCCTAAATTATTCGATGAAGAAAAAATTGATTTTCAACCCATTCAGTGCGTCAACTGGGCTGAATATCCTTACAAACCCAAAGTAAATTTCCGCATAGCTCACACGCAGGACTCTATTTTATTGCATTTCAAGGTAAAAGAAGAGAGTGTACGTGCCAGGTATAGCGAGGATAACGGTTCTGTATGGACAGATTCTTGTGTGGAATTTTTCTCCATACCGGCGGGTGACGGAATCTATTATAATATAGAGTGTAACTGTATCGGAACGATCCTGATTGGTGTCGGACCTGCCCGTAACGGTCGCGAGCATGCTCCGAAGGACGTGACAGCACTTGTACAACGCTGGTCTAGCTTGGGCAATGCGCCTTTTGAAGAACGCGTTGAAGAGACTAATTGGGAAGTCGCCCTGATTATCCCTTATGCTGTATTCTTCAAGCATCAGATTGATTCACTCGATGGAAAGGAGATAAAAGCTAATTTCTACAAATGTGGTGACGAATTAAAAACTCCTCATTTCCTTTCATGGAATCCGATAGAGATTAAACAGCCGGACTTCCATCGTCCCGATTTCTTCGGTACACTGGAATTTGAATAGTCATCTTAACGATAATGCGTCATCCATCTGTAAAAAAGAAGGGTGACGCTTTTTTTTGCATCACCCTTTCCTTTATAGATAGTAACTTTGTTTATTTCACAATACCTCTTTCCGAGTTCTTCACGAAGTTTACGATTGTTTCGATTTCCTCGCTCATCGGCACTTGGTCGATAATCTTCTGTACCGCATCCTGAACGCTGAAATTGCCTTGATAAATCAGACGGTAAGCATTGGCAATGTGACGCAGGATTCTTTCCGACGTGTTGCGATGTTGTGACAGAACTACGGCGTTCACTCCGTGGTATGCCACCGGATTTCCGGACATGATGACATATGGCGGTACATCTTTGGATATACGGCATCCGCTTTGTACCAGCGTCCAGCTGCCGATGTGGCAGTATTGATGCAGAGTGACGTTACCGCTCAGGATAACGCAATCGTCCAGTGTACATTCTCCTGCGATAGTGGTACCGATACCTACCACGCAGTTGTTGTTAATCTGCACGTCATGGCATAGATGCACTTTATCCATCAGGTAGTTGCCGTTCCCTATTTTAGTAGCGTTTCCGGCAAAAGTGGCACGGCTGATAACTACATTTTCACGAATATCATTGTTATCCCCGATAATCAGGCTGCTCTCTTCTCCCGTATAGTGGAAATCTTGCGGTTCCGCTCCCAGGACAGCATTTTGATGTACTTTGTTCCCTTTTCCCATTTTAGTACCTTGCAGGATACTGGCATAAGACATGATGACACAGTCATCTCCGATTTCCACATTCTTTTCGATGTAGGCAAACGGCAGGACAGTTACGTTCTTGCCTAGTTTTGCTTCGGGGTCTACGTAAGCTAACGGACTAATCATAATAGTATAAGTTTAAAGTTATTCTTATCTTCCACCACCCAATGCCTGATAAAGGCTTACTACAGCCTGCATTTGGTCAAAACAATCGGAAACCTGAGAGATTTGCGCGCTCAGGTATGACTGTTGTGCAGACAGTACTTCCAGATAGGTTGAAGTCCCTAAGTTAAACAATTCTTTGGTATCTTCCGAAGCTTTTTTGGCAGATTCTACCTGCATCCGGCGGGATTCCACCTTTTCACTGGTCTTTTGGTATAAACTTAGCGCATTGCTGACTTCACTTCCGGCATTCAACAGTGCTTGTTGGAAGGAGAGTTTCGCCTGTTCTTCCTGAGCTTTGGCAGCTTTCAGGCGGGCGATATTCTGGCCGCGGTAGAAGAGCGGCTGAGTCAGTGAACCGATGGCAGAAGCCAACAGCTTGCCCGGATTGATTATCGCGCTTCCGGCACTGTTTGTCCATCCTGCCGAACCGCTGAGCGTAATCTGCGGATAGAAAGCGGCACGTGCCGAGTTTGTATTATAATAGCAGCTTGCCAAAGACATCTCGGCAGCTTTTACGTCCGGACGGTTGGATAACAACTGGATAGGTATGCCTGCGGAAAGTTCCGTGGGAAGTACTTGTGCTTCCAATACACCCCGCTTGATGGCGTGGGGAGCTTCTCCCAGGAAGGTAGACAGGGCATTTTCCGTTTCGCGGATGCTCTGTTCGATACCCGGAATACTGGCAAGTACCTGTGCATAAGCAGCCTTGCTTTGTTCAACTCCTGCCGAGTTGATATTGTACATGGCAGCTTCTTTCATCGCTTCCATCGTTTCCGCGTTCTTTTTCAGGATTTCAGCCGTAGCCTTGGTTATTTCCAACTGGCGATCCAACATCATTAATGTATAATACATATTGGCGACATTGGAGATAACCTGTGTCTGTACTGCCTGACGGTAAGCCTTCACCTGCTTCAAGGTAACCTGCGCATTTCGTTTGGAATTCAGCAACTGGCCGAACAAATCGACCTGCCAACTGGCTGTCACAGGCAATGAGTACGTTTTTGTAGCTGCGTTCTTGTCAAAGCTGCTGATTGTCCCTTGCGGAGACAATCCCAATGACGGGGCATAAGCCAGGCGTGCCGACATCAGGGACGCTTCCGCCGCTTTCACATTCTGGGCGGCTGACAAGAGGTCAGTGTTTTGTTTCAGTCCCGTTTCGATGAGAGACTGGAGTTGCGGGTCGGTGAAGACTTCTCTCCACGGCAGGTTACCGAAGTTGGCGGTATCCGACACCAGGGTATCATTCTCCGCTACCGGATCACGATACAGGCCGGAGGTTGTAACGTCTTCGGGTCTGTCATACGACTTATAGATGTGGCAACTGCTCAGGAGAGCAGTTGCGCACAACATATATAGAATCTGTTTCTTCATATCGAATTTCATTATTTAGCGTATTGTTCAATCTCAGTTACGGCATCCGTATTGTCAATATCTTCCCATTCCATCGGTTTCACCTTCTCTTGCAAGTACTGGAAGATTACGAACAGCGCAGGAACGATGAAAATCTGACAAATCATACCGATTAACATACCGCCGATAGAAGCAGTACCCAGTGTGCGGTTACCATGAGCACCTACACCGAAGGCAAACATCAACGGAAGCAGTCCGACTACCATCGCCAAAGATGTCATCAGGATAGGACGGAGACGGGCACCGGCACCCAGTACGGCTGCCCATGTAATGCTCATACCCATCTTACGACGGTCGAGGGCGAACTCTACAATCAGGATGGCGTTCTTCGCCAACAGACCCATCAACATGATTAACGCAATCTGCATGTAGATGTTGTTGGACATCGTGCCGAGAATCATCTTCAACATCGAGATATTACCGATGGCACTTACTCCGTTCACGAACAGGAAGCTGCCCAGCAGACCGAACGGAACGGACAGCAATACCGCCAACGGAAGTATGTAGCTTTCATACTGTGCACTCAGCAACAGGTAAACGAATACGAAGCAGAGGATGAAAATCAATCCGGTAGCGCTTCCACTGCTCTGTGCCTCTTCACGTGCCATACCACCCAGTTCGTAGGTATAACCTGCCGGAAGATTCTGGCCGGCTACTTCCGCCAACGCAGTCAGTGCCTGTCCGGATGTATAACCACTGGCAGGAGCTACCATCACTTTCATGGAAGTGTAAAGGTTGAAACGGCTGATGATATCCGGCCCATATACTTTATCAATAGTAATGAATTGGGCGATAGGAGCCATTTCGCCGGCATTGTTGCGCACCTTGATATTCTTCAGCGATTCCATATTCTTACGTGATAACGGGTCTGCCTGAATCATTACACGGTACATCTTACCGAAACGGTTGAAGTTGGATGCATACAGACCGCCGTAATATCCCTGCATGGTAGTAAGGATGTCACTCGGGCTGATGCCTGCTTTCTTACAAGCAGCCGCGTCAATGTCAATCATATATTGCGGGAAGTTCGGGTTGAACGTTGTCTTTGCCGAGTTGATTTCAGGACGGGCTTCCAGTGCAGCCGTATAATCGTTGACTACATCGAAGAACTTGTTCAGGTCGCCACCCGTCTTATCCTGCATGTTCACTTCGATATCCGTAGAAGCCGAATAACCCGGAATCATCGGCGGAGCAAAGAACAATACCTGTGCTTCCTTGATGATTTTTTGTGCACGCATATATAAGGAACCTACTACGACGTCGGAGTTCTGTATCATCGAACGTTCGTCCCAGTCTTTCAGCTTGATGATGAAAGAACCGTAGGACGGTCCCTGTCCACCGATGAAACTGAAACCGGAAATCAATGTGCGTGAAGCCACGGCAGGGTCAGCGGCAATCAGGCTGTCTACACGTGCGAGAATCTCTTCCGAGTGGTCTTGTGATGTGCCCGGCGGCAAAGTTACGGCTCCCATCAGCGTACCGGTATCTTCGTTCGGCACCATACCTGTCGGAGTGGTGTTCATGAAGAACATAAGCAATACGATGGAAGCAACGACCAGTCCCATGGACAACCACTTCTTCTGGATGAAGAACAGTACACGCTTCTTATACCGTTTCAAGATAGATTCATACGTATCGTTGAACCTGTTCTTGAATTTATCCGTGCTCATTCCGATGAGTGCCAAGATACTGAGAAGTATGAAGATGGCAGTAATTACCGGATTGATATTGAAAAGACCGAAAATCATACCGAGAATGGCAACAAGCGTGAATGTAAGTGTAATTCCCGGATGCAACATCTTTCCGATAGCCTCGGTATATCTTTTTATCATCGTTGTATGAGCTGCCTTATAAGCAGTTTTCATACGCTCCTTCAAAGGCGGAACCTCTTCGGAATCTTCCCCTTCCTTCTTGTGCGGTTTCAGAAGAACGGCACACAAGGCGGGACTTAATGTCAAGGCGTTCAAGGCGGACAGACCGATAGCGATGGCCATTGTCATACCGAACTGGCGGTAGAATGTTCCTGCCGTTCCACCCATGAAACTTACCGGAACGAACACAGCCATCATGACCAGTGTAATAGATACGATAGCGCCACCCAACTCGTTCATCGCGTCAATGGAAGCCAGACGGGCGGAAGTGTAGCCCTGGTCAAGCTTGGCATGTACACCCTCGACGACCACAATGGCGTCGTCGACCACAATCGCAATGGCGAGCACAAGCGCGCATAACGTCAGCAAGTTCAAACTGAATCCTACTAAAGACAATACGAAGAATGTACCGATAAGGGCTACCGGAATGGCAATAGTCGGAATCAATGTGGAACGTAAGTCCTGCAAGAAGATGTATACTACGATAAATACCAGTATAAATGCCTCAATCAATGTTTTCAATACCTCATGGATAGAAGCGAACAAGAAGTCGTTGGCATTCATGGAAACGTTTATCTTCAAGCCGGCAGGCAATGTCTTGGACGCTTCATCCAGTAATACCTGAATGTCACTGATAGTCTGTGTAGCGTTCGTTCCCGCCATCTGATAAACGATACAGGTTACGGCCTTATGACCGTTTACACGGTTGGTAAAGTTGTATCCCAGACGGTCTAACTGGATTTCGGCAATATCGTTCAGGCGGAGCACTTCACCGTCGGGCAAAGACTTGATGACGATATTCTCGAACTCTTCCGGCTGTTGCAGACGTCCTTTGTAACGGATGGTGTATTGGAAAGTCTGGTTACTGCGTTCACCGAATTGTCCCGGAGCAGCTTCCACGTTCTGTTCTGCCAAGGCTGCGGATACGTCGCCCGGAACCAGTTTGTATTGTGCCATTATGTCCGGACGCAACCAGATACGCATGGAGTAGTCCTGCCCCATCACAGAGGCGTCACCTACACCCGGCACACGCTGAACTTGCGGAATCAGGTTGATTTTTGCGTAGTTCTCGATAAATGATTCTGTATAGGTGTCGCTTTCGTCGTAAAGGGAGAATACCACCAGCATGGAAGTCTGGCGTTTCTGTGTTGTCACGCCGACTCTGGTTACTTCGGCAGGAAGCAGTCCCTGTGCCATGGATACACGGTTCTGTACGTTTACGGCAGCCATGTCCGGGTCTGTTCCCTGTTTAAAATAGATGGATATGTCACCGGCACCCGTATTGGATGCGTTAGAGGTCATATACATCATATTTTCCACACCGTTGATTTGTTCCTCAAGCGGAGCGATCACGGAGTTCAATACGGTTGATGCGCTTGCACCCGTATAAGTCGCCCTTACCGACACGGTAGGGGGCGCGATGTCCGGATACTGGGTGATAGGCAGTGTTGCCAGTCCGATGGCACCCAGAATGACTATCAAGATGGAAATAACGGTTGATAGTACCGGACGGTTAATAAAATTATCTAATTTCATACGGTTATCTAAGTTATTAATTGAAAGCAGTAGCTAAATTTCCTTCGCGTTGGTCTTTCAAATGCTGTTGATAGTTCGCTTCTTTCTGGGCGGGTGTGATAGGTTGTATAGTCTGGCCGTCCTTCAAAGTCTGTACGCCTTCGATAACGATTTTGTCTCCTGCGTTCAAACCGGAAGTAACGAGATAATCTTTTCCGTTATCCAGGTTGAAGATACCGATTTCCGTATATTTCACCGTATTGTCCGGTTGCAGGACGTAAACGAACTTCTTGTCTTGGATTTCTTGAGTTGCAGACTGCGGGATGCTGATAACATTATCCATCGTGTAAGGAATCAGCACGTTTGCCGTACCGCCGCTGCGCAGGATGTGTTCCTTGTTCGGGAAGATAGCGCGCATGCTTACAGAACCGGTGCTCTGGTCGATAACCCCTGTGATGGCGTCTACTTTACCTTCAATGCTGTATTCGGTACCGTCAATCAACTGTAACTTAATGGCCGGTATTTTGCTGATTTCTTCTTTGATAGTGCTTCCTGACTTTGTCATGGCCAACAACTCTTTTTCTGTCATAGAGAAATATACGTATACCTCTTCGATTTCAGAAACGGTAGTCATCGGAGTAGCGATGGAAGGGCTGACCAATGCTCCCAGGCGATAAGGAATATCATTGATTACACCGTCAGAAGGACTTTTCACTTGTGTGAAAGAGAGGTTTTGCTGAGCGGTGGTCAACTGTGCCTGGGCTTGTGCCAGTTGTGCCTGAGACTGTGCCAATGTGTTTTCAGCCATTGACAGGTCATAGTCACTGATGATGTTCTTTTTGTTCAGTTCACGTTTGTTGTCTACAGTGATCTGCTGGGTACGTACGGCTGCTTCTGCCGTTGCAACTGCTGCTTTGGCTGTGCGTACTGCTGCTTCGTATTGGGTGGGGTCGACAATGAACAAAACTTGTCCTTTGTGCACGCTTGCCCCTTCGTCTACACACAATTTGGTGATGAAACCGGAAACCTGCGGGCGGATTTCTACGTCTTGTTTACCTTTAATGGTAGCCGGATAAGCTGTCGTTAGATTTGCAGTTGACTTTTGTAACTCTTGTACTGCATATTCCGGGGCTTTTCCCGTGTCATTGCCCTTATTGCCGCAACTGGAGAGAAGGGCTAAGCAAAATGCAAATAAAACAATTCTACTTTTCATACTTCTTATTTATCTGTTTTTTAAAATTATGCGTTTTGTTGCACGTGTGTCATTCTCTTGTATAGAGGGGGGATTTAAGGAATAAAAGCCGGAAACTAATTCTATTAAATCAGTTTCCGGCTGCAAAAGTACTTTAAATTCGGTATTCTTGTACTCTGATACCGTGTTTTTTAACTATGTTTTTTACTTCATTACTTCAGTTTATGAGATACGGGTGTCATTATGAAACTGAATTCATAATCCTGATAAGGAAGGCGATACTTTTCAAGTGGTATAGCTCCCCAACTGTTGACGCATGCCAGTCCTGTCTGTACCTTGTCAATGCAGAAGTTTGTAAAGTTTGCTTTTTTAACTTCCGGTGAGTGGCGCTGGTCTTTAGCGTCGCCATCATCCAGTGATTCGATGGTATAGTTCAGCGCAGAAGCGGAGAACGGAGCTTCAGAAACGAACTGCAAGCCGTTGCCGCCGATGTTCAGTAGTCTCCACCAACGGATGTCGGTCTTTGTTCCTGTTTCCTGCGGACGGATATACGGATAGAACTGTTCTTCTACCGTCTGGCGGTATTTGCCAAGTTTGGCACCGTGGTTACGGTCGGAATAGTTCTCTACCGGGCCGCGTCCGTAATATTCTACCTCGTTGAAGTTGACAGGCATACGCATCTGCATACCAAAGCGGAACATTTCAGAAACTTTCTTGCTCTTGTCAGCTTCCATTCTCTGGGTGACTTTCACTGCTCCCTTATTATTAATGGTATAAGTGAGGAATAATTTTCCGCCTACCGACTTCATGTCATACTCTGCACGAACCACAGCCTGGCCGTTTTCAACGGCGTGTTTCAGGGAAGTAAGTTTCAGTTCGGGATTCTTCCATACTGCGTATTTGCGTTGCAATCCTGCTCCGAAGTCATTATCGGTCGGCGCACGCCAGAAGTTGGGAATCAGTTCGCTGCCGTCTTCCATCATCTGCATTCCGTTCACGTCGTAACGGCAGAGATAACCGTTGTGCTTGTTGAAGTCCATAGAGAAGTTTTCACCCTTAACAATCAGGTAGTTCCGGTCGTTGTCCAGAATAGAGGGCACAATAACCGGAAGATTGGAAGCCTGTACGTTTTCCAGTTTGAGTTCCGGTGCTTTGTAATCGCGGATGCTCAACTGCTCGTAAGCGATGGCAGTTCCTGCCGGCAACAGCGTTTCGGCGGCTTTCAGTTTATAGCTGACATTGAGCAGCAACTCCTTGCAAGGACAGATATTCTTCGTATCAATCGGGAGTTGTACTTTTACAGTTTGTTGGGGCGCTACTTTCAGGTCGGATACGATGCCTGTCTGCACCACTTCCCCGTTTGCCAGTAACTGCCATTCCATATAGTATGCGGACAGGTCACGGAAGAAGTATTCGTTGAAGATGTTGATTTCACCTTTGGCGAGGTCGGCGGGAGTAGTCCATATGTCCTGGTAGAAATAAGCCACTTCGTAAGCATGCGGATTAGGCACGCGGTCGGGGCTGATTAAGCCGTTGTCGTTGAAGTTGTTGTCCGAGCCGTCATATTTGTTGAAGTCGCCGCCGTAGCCATAGATATCTACTCCGTCTTTATTCTTCCAGTGGCAGGACTGGTCTACGAAGTCCCAGATAAATCCGCCCTGGTATTTCGGATACTTGCGGATGATGTCCCAGTATTCCTTGAATCCGCCTTGGGAGTTACCCATCGCGTGTGCGTATTCACATTGGATCAACGGTTTCTGAATGTCGCCTTCACAGTATTTGATGCAGGCTTCATAGCCATAATACATCGGACAGAAGATGTCTGTAAATTCACTGGTGCGTGCCTGTTCGTATTGTACGGCACGTGTCTTGTCCTCATTCTTGATCCAAGTGTAGCATTTTTCAAAGTTCGGCCCCATGCCGGCTTCGTTACCCAATGACCAGAAAATGATGGACGGGTGATTATAGCCGCGCTGTACGTTACGCTGGTTGCGTTCCATATGAGCTTTGGCGTAGATCGGGTTCTTTGCCAGTGTCTGGTCACCATATCCCATTCCGTGGGATTCCACGTTGGCTTCGGCCACTACATAGATACCATATTGGTCGCAAAGGTCATACCAGCGGTTGTCGTCCGGATAGTGGCAGGTACGTACGGCGTTGATATTAAGTTCCTTCATTACCTTGATGTCCTGCAACATACGTTCAAGGGAAACCACATAACCGCCATCCGGATCCATTTCGTGACGGTCGGCTCCCTTGAAGAGTACCGGCTGACCGTTTACAAGTATCTGTCCGCCTTTCAGCTCAATCTTGCGGAAACCAACCTTGACGGGAATTACCTCTACTGTGCTGTTGCCGTTTTTCAGGGTAGCGGTCAGTGTATAAAGATTGGGTGTTTCGGCTGTCCATTTGGCAGGGTTGGAGATATTCAGTGTAGTGTTCAGTTTGCCCGAACCTTTCAGGTCGGCGGTAGCTATATTGTTACCTTGGGCATCTGTCAGGTCTAAAGTAACAGTTCCGCTTCCTTTCAGGTCAACGGCGATATCCAACGTAGCGTCTTTATACTGGCTGTCCAGATCAGGCGTTACACGGATGTCCTGGATATATTTTTTGTCGCGTGCGTAAAGATAGCAGTCGCGTCCTACGCCGGAGTAGCGGAAGAAGTCCTGGTCTTCCAGATAACTGCCATCGCACCAACGGAATACCTGGAAAGCGATCACATTTTTGCCCGGTTTCAGGTAGTTGGTCAGGTTGAATTCTGCTTCCAGTTTGCTGTCTTCGCTATATCCTACGTAGCGTCCGTTCACCCAGAGGTACATATTGGAAGTGACCGAACCGAAGTGGGCGAAAATCTCTTTTCCTTTCCAGTCAGCAGGCAGGATGATTTCTTTCCGGTAAGAGCCTACGTGGTTGTTTTCTGTCGGAACGTACGGCGGGTTGTTCTTGAACTGACTTCTCCAGGCATATCCTACATTTACGTAGATAGGGTCGCCGTAGCCGTTCAATTCCCATACGCCGGGAACTTGAAGGTCGTCCCATCCTTTGTCATTGAAATTTGTCTGGTAAAAGTCGGTCGGACGTGCTTCGGCATGTCTCACCCAGTTGAATTTCCAAAGACCGTTCAGGGTCATGAAATTCGCGGAATTTTCCTTGATACCGGCCTTAGCTTCATCAGCCGATGCGTAAGCAAAGTAATTAGTGTGCATAGCGGAGCGGTTTACGGAATTCACTTCCGGGTCTTTCCACTCATTGAAGCTTTGCGCTTGAATCGCTGTCAGTCCCAATGCAGCCAAGCAGCAGGAGAGTAGTTGTTTCTTCATGGGTTTTTTGTATTAGGTTTGAATTTCGGGAGCCAAAGATAAGGATTATTTTAATGAGGGAAGGGCAAAAAATCATTCAATTAAGGCTAGTTTTTAATAAATTAAGTATGTTGTCGGTATTAATCTATGCTTATTATCAACGATGAAGCGGGTAATCAATCTATTACTATTATTCGGTGTAATAAAATGAATAAGGTGGAAAGTGAGAATGTTGTGGCCGATAAAAACGTTCAGTTGACCGATATGCTAGTCGATATGTTGACCGATATTAATAGGGCGAAATTAGAGGAACTCTCCAATTATCTTATTTCTCATGGGCGGATAGACAATGCGACCCTTGAGTGTAATACTTGTTCCGGTCAATTCTACTACTAAATAATAAAAGTGAAAAACAGCTTTCAGCTTTCAGCTTTCAGTCCTTCAAAAAAGCCCCTTTTCATCGAAAGTTTCGGCTGAAAGCGCACCTGAATGCAAAAGTACATAATTGGGGCTTCTGTTTTGATTCTATATCTACTTGTAACAAAGGTTCTGTTTTAGCAAAACGGAGCTTGCTTTTCATTCAATCAGAGCCTCTGTTTCACCAAGATAGAGCCTCTGTTCTGTTCAGCCCACGTGCCGATGAGTTTCAGCTCACAGATAAGTAATCCTAAGCCCACGTGCCATCCACTTTAGGCCACGTGCTGAATATATAGATTTACCGGCAAGCCTGAAAGCGCTGAATGCACTCCCCCCTGATTACAACACACTACAGCAGGGGATGTCTTTTTTCGCTTTCAGCCGCTATCTCCTTATAGCAAGACGTTTGCAGACAAAACTGAAACGACTGAAACCGGATAATAGCGTAAAAATTCAATAAGAGGGTTTGGACAAGATTAGACCCGCATAGCTGAATAATTGAAGTCAATTTCTTTATATTTAGCACTTCAGTTGACTGATTTTTGTACTTGAAGCAATCAACTCCAGCACTTCAATCATCATTCTCTTGTACCGGAGTTGTTCATCTGTAGTACTTCAATCGCACATATATAGTATATACTATTCATTCAAGCTCATTATATCTGATATGGTTTGCCTGAATCAGTAGCCTATATTTTATTTACTATTTACTCGTTGGATGGTGTCAGCATCCACATCTTCTGCTGCATCCAGACTTTTGCAGTTCATTCTCGGACGTAAGCAACCAAGAACACCTGACTGCACCGACAATCCTTTATTCATGTTTGTATTCGTTTTAGGCAAGAAAACTAATTATATTAGTGGGAAAAGGAAATAAAAAATTCATGGCGATAGTTTATTGTACTAAGCTTCCCTTTCGTTTTTTAATAAATTAGCTAGAAAGTGTGGTGTTTATTGGATAAGAACACTTATTTTTGCACCATGTTACAGTTTGAGAATCAAAAGATAAAACAAATAGTAAGCAAGGCGCTTCCGGTAGTGACGCTGGTTGCCATGCTATATTCCTGCGCCAGTATCGGGCGACCGGACGGGGGGCCTTATGATGAGACTCCACCCCGTTTCATAGGCAGTACTCCTGCTGCCGGTGCATTAAATAATGAAAGGACGAAAGTTTCTTTGTTATTTGACGAATTTATAAAGTTGGAGAAAGCGACGGAGAAAGTGGTTGTTTCTCCACCTCAGATACAGCAACCCGAAATCAAGGCTTCAGGAAAGCGGATACAGGTGAATCTGCTTGACTCTTTGAAGCCGAACACTACTTATACCATTGATTTCTCGGACGCCATTGTCGATAACAATGAGGGTAATCCGTTGGGTAACTTCGCGTTTACCTTCTCTACCGGTGCACAGATTGATACGATGGAAGTGTCCGGAACGATATTGGATGCATCCAATCTGGAACCTATCAAAGGTATCCTGGTCGGACTGCATTCCAACCTGAACGATTCGGCTTTTAACAAATTGCCTTTCGACCGTGTGGCGCGTACGGACAGTCGCGGGCGCTTCTCTATTCGTGGCATAGCTCCCGGCAAGTACCGTATCTACGGCTTGATGGATGCCGACCAGAATTTTACTTTTAATCAGAAGAGTGAGGTGATTGCTTTTCATGATTCGCTGATTATCCCCCGTATGGAAGAACGTATCCGTATGGATACAGCCTGGGTGGATTCATTGACTTATGATACGATTGTTGAGAAGAAATATATGCATTATCTGCCGGACGACGTAATTCTCCGGGCTTTCAAGGAACTGAATTATTCGCAATATCTTATCAAGTCCGAAAGGCTTGTGCCGCACAAGTTTACTTTCTATTTTGCAGGCAAGGCAGACACTTTGCCTGTGCTGAAAGGATTAAACTTCGATGAAAAGGACGCCTTTATCATCGAGAAGAACCAGCGGAACGATACGATTCATTATTGGGTAAAGGATTCTTTGCTCTTCAAACAGGATACACTTGCCATGAGCCTGACTTATCTTTATACGGATACTTTGAATCAGCTAGTGCCCCGTACAGATACTTTGAACTTGGTTTCAAAGCAGAAATATAAGAAAGACGAGCCGGAAAAGGAGAAGAAGAAAAAGAAGAAAAAGAAAGATGAAGAGGAAGAGCCGGAACCGACGAAATTCTTGCCAGTAAATGTCAGTGCGCCTTCGTCAATGGATGTATACGGTTATATCTCCCTGAACTTCGAGGAACCGATAGCCAGCTTTGACAGTGCGGCCATTCATCTGCGTCAGAAGGTAGATACGCTTTGGCAGGACATACCGTTCGAGTTTGGACGGGATTCTCTGAACCAGAAGAAGTTTAATCTGTATTATGATTGGGAGCCGACCTTTGAATATGAGTTTGAAGTGGATTCTACGGCTTTCCACGGTATATACGGATTGTTTACCGATAAGATAAAACAAGGATTCAAGGTACGTAGTGAAGATGAATATTTCACGCTTCATTTCAACGTGACCGGAGCTGATTCTCTGGCATTCGTCGAACTGCTTGATGCGCAAGACAAGGTGGTTCGTAAGCGGATAGTGGAGAAGGATGGAATGGTTGATTTTTACTTCCTGAATCCGGGGAAATATGCGGCCAGACTGATAAACGACACAAATGGAAACGGAGAATGGGACACGGGGGACTTTGCAAAAGGTTTGCAACCGGAAGCGGTCTTCTATTATCCGACCATATTAGAGTATAAAGCGTTGTGGGACGTGACACAACCGTGGGATATTCATGCGACCCCTGTGGATAAACAGAAACCGGATGAGCTTAAAAAACAAAAACCAGATGAAGACAAAAAGAAAAAAGATAGAAATAACCAGAACAGGCGTCGCTAACTTTCGCCGTAGTCTGATTATCGGAACTGTGGCATTACTGATGGGAATTTTCGCCCTTCCCGCCAGTGCCCAATGTGAGGCGAAGAATGACGCATTTCAATCCGGCGAACACGTGATGTATGATTTGTACTTCAACTGGAAGTTTGTCTGGGTGAAAGCCGGACTTGCCAGTCTGACGACCAATGCGACTACTTACCATTCGGAACCGGCTTACCGGATGAACCTGCTTGCTTTGGGCAGCAAACGGGCGGATTTCTTTTTCAAGATGCGTGATACGTTGACTTGCGTGATTGGCGAGAAACTGGAGCCGCGCTATTTCCGTAAGGGTGCCGAGGAAGGAAAACGTTATACAGTGGATGAGGCTTGGTTCTCGTATAAGGATGGACTTTGCTTTGTCAACCAGAAACGTACGTACAGGGATGGAACGTTTGATGAATCGGAAGCGAGTGACAGCCGTTGTATATATGATATGCTGAGTATTTTGGCTCAGGCACGCTCTTATGATCCTACTGATTATAAAGTAGGAGAGAAGATCAAGTTTCCGATGGCTACGGGACGTAAGGTGGAAGAGCAGACGCTTATCTATCGCGGAAAGGAAAACGTAAAAGCCGAGAACGGAGTTACTTACCGTTGTCTGATATTCTCATTGGTTGAATATGATAAGAAAGGGAAGGAAAAGGAAGTCATTACTTTCTTTGTGACGGATGACCAGAACCATCTTCCGGTTCGTCTGGATTTGTTCCTGAACTTCGGATCGGCAAAGGCGTTCTTGAATGATGTTCGGGGAAACCGGCATCCGATGACTTCTATCGTAAAATAAGTCGGAAATTAGGTACGGATTTCTCGGATTACACAGTCTCAATTATATAAGAACCGTGTAATCCGCGAAATCCGTGCCTAAATATACAGCTTCCAATTTGCTTTAACTTCTCTTTATTCTTCTACCTCAAAAGGAACTTTCTGGTCTTTCCTAAATACACTGGATTCAAAAGTAGCAATCAAGTCGCCGTTCTGATTAGTGATATCTACCTGATAGCAACCCGTACTTCGTCCGATATAACGTTCGCGTGCTTCGGCATAAAGAGTATCCCCTGGTCCGCTAGCACGTAAGAAAGTAATGGTGGATGAAAGTGAAAAGGCAAGTGTGCCATGTGAATTGGCAGCCGCAGCTAGTGCAAGGTCAGCCAACGTGAAGATGGCTCCGCCCTGCGTACGGGCTCCTGCATTCAGATGTTCAGGTTTTATTTCCAACTTGGTTTTGCTGTATCCTTTGCTTACTTCCAGCAGAACTATACCTGCGTTTTCAGCGAATACGTCATTCTTAAAAAACTCTTGTGGGCTCATCATATTTATTGTTTTTCGATGTTTCTTCCGCAAATGTACCAAAATTGTCCCTCATTTGGATTATTTAGGTCGGTCTATTCTCTTGAAATGCACTATTTTTGCAATCAAGAAAATTAATCACTTAACAAATAATCCCTGTATTATGAAAACAATTCTTAGCGCATTAGGACTTTCCCTTTTGATCTTTACGAGTTGCGGTGGACAAAAAAAGGTTGAAGTAGACTTTATTCAGGACAACATCGACAACGCAGTGGCACAGAACACGATTCAAACGGATATTATCGAGAAATCCGGCAAGGTTCTGAATCCGAGAACTATCAATGAAGACGGCAGTATATCTTATATACCTATTGAAGATTGGTGCTCGGGTTTTTATCCCGGTAGCATGTGGCTGACTTATAACCTGACCGGAGATAAGAAATGGTTGCCGCTGGCTGAAAAATATACGGAAGCTCTTGATTCTGTGAAGTATCTGAAATGGCATCATGATGTTGGTTTCATGATTGGTTGCAGCTATCTGAACGGATACCGTCTGGCTGACAAGAAAGAATATAAGGATGTGATTGTCGAAGCAGCCAAGTCACTCTCTACCCGTTTCCGTCCGAATGCAGGTGTTATCCAGTCATGGGATGCAGATAAAGGCTGGCAGGGAACACGTGGATGGAAATGTCCGGTGATTATTGATAATATGATGAATCTCGAACTGTTGTTCGAAGCAACAGCTTTCTCCGGTGATTCTACTTTCTACAACATTGCGGTGAAACATGCCGATACGACCTTGGCACACCATTTCCGTCCGGACAACAGTTGCTATCATGTCGTAGACTACGATCCCGAAACCGGAGAAGTGCGCAAGAGACAAACTGCACAGGGATATGCTGATGAATCGGCTTGGGCTCGCGGACAGGCTTGGGCTCTTTACGGATATACTACTTGCTATCGCTATACGAAAGACAAGAAATATCTCGACCAGGCTCAAAAGGTATATAATTTTATCTTTAACAACAAGAATCTGCCGGAAGACCTCGTTCCTTATTGGGACTATGATGCACCGAATATTCCGAATGAACCACGTGACGCTTCCGCTGCGGCTTGTACAGCTTCTGCCCTTTACGAATTGGACGGTTATCTGCCGGGCAACCAGTACAAGGAAACTGCTGATAAGATTATGGTAAGCCTGGGTTCGCCCGCTTATCGTGCAGAGGTGGGTACCAACGGCAACTTTATCCTGATGCATTCGGTGGGCAGTATTCCTCACGGTCAGGAAATTGATGTTCCTCTGAACTATGCCGACTATTACTTCCTGGAAGCGCTGATGCGCAAAAGAGATCTCGAAAAGAAATAAATCTCATTGATATGTACAGTGAACGGTAAATGATGAACATAGGCTTCTGTATATAGCTTGTCCATCGTTCACCGTTCATTTGTTTATTATCTTTATTATAAACCGTTTATCGTTAACTATCATTATCATGAATAAACCTATAAACCTTTTGGTAGGTGGTCTGACTTTGTTTGCGGCACAGGGTTGCAAGACCCCGAAGCAAGTTGCGGAACAAGCTGAGCATCCCAATATTATCTATGTATTTCCCGACCAATACCGTAACCAGGCAATGGGATTCTGGAGTCAGGACGGATTCCGGGATAAAGTGAATTTTCAGGGCGATCCTGTTCATACCCCCAATCTGGATGCATTTGCCCGCGAATCCATGGTGTTGTCTTCTGCACAGAGCAACTGCCCGCTGAGTAGTCCTCATCGTGGAATGTTATTGACCGGCATGTATCCCAACCGGAGCGGCGTGCCTTTGAACTGTAATTCTACGCGTCCCATCAGTTCTTTGCGTGAAGACGCTGAATGTATCGGCGATGTGTTCAGTAAAGCCGGTTATGACTGTGCTTATTTCGGAAAACTTCATGCCGATTTTCCGACCCCGAACGACCCCGAACACCCGGGACAATATGTAGAATCCAAACGTCCGGCATGGGATGCCTATACTCCGAAAGAACGTCGTCACGGATTTAACTATTGGTATTCTTACGGTACGTTTGATGAACATAAGAATCCTCACTATTGGGATACGGACGGCAAGAGACACGACCCGAAAGAATGGTCGCCTTTGCATGAATCGGGCAAGGTGGTTTCATATTTGAAAAATGAAGGTAACGTGCGCGATACAAAGAAACCTTTCTTTATTATGGTAGGCATGAACCCGCCTCATAGTCCGTATCGTTCTTTGGACGACTGTGAAGAGCAGGATTTCAACCTTTACAAGGATAAACCTTTGGATAGCTTGCTGGTTCGTCCGAACGTAGACTTGAAGATGAAAAAGGCAGAATCTGCCCGTTACTATTTTGCTTCCGTAACGGGAGTTGACCGTGCCTTCGGTCAGATTCTGGAAACGCTGAAAGACTTGGGACTGGATAAGAATACGGTTGTTATCTTCGCTTCCGACCATGGCGAGACGATGTGCAGCCAGCGTACTGAAGACCCGAAGAACTCGCCTTACTCCGAATCAATGAATATTCCGTTTATCGTGCGTTTCCCGGGCAAGATCCAGCCGGGAATAGATGACTTGCTGCTTTCATCACCGGATATTATGCCTACTGTGCTTGGCTTGTGCGGATTGGGTGATTCTATTCCGGCAGAAGTGCAAGGGCGTAACTTTGCTCCTCTTTTCTTCGATGAAAAGGCGGAAATTGTCCGCCCGACGGGTGCGCTGTATATCCAGAATCTGGACGGTGAAAAGGATGAAAACGGATTGGTACAGACTTATTTCCCTTCTTCGAGAGGTATCAAGACCGCACAATATACCTTAGCCTTATATATCGACCGCAATACGAAGCAACTAAAGAAGAGCCTTCTGTTTGATGACTTGAATGATCCTTATCAGTTGCACAACCTGCCTTTGGAAGAAAATAAGGAAGTAGTGGAGCAACTTTATCGTGAAATGGGTACTATGCTGAAGGAAATTAACGACCCTTGGTACACGGAAAAGATTCTGTCGGACAGAATTCCTTATTAACAGAAACCTATGTAGTTGAATGAAAATTTAATTTAGACAGAAAAACAAAAGAATATAAAGGCTGTGTTTAGATAGTTATTTTTGCTGTTTATAGAATTATTGTTCTATCTTTTGTTCTTATGTTCTTCTGTCTAAAAATTAATATGCGATTGAATGAAAAATACTTGTTTCATTATACTATTATTGCTTGGAAGTATCTCTTCCGCTTTTGCCCAATTCATCGGCTTTGAAGACGGAGTCCCCGAAGTGTTCAACGTTTCGGGAAAAGGAGAACTGAAAGCATCCTCTCTCTTTTATAAAGAAGGGGAGAGCAGCCTGGAATGGGATTTTCAACCCGGTTCTGCTTTAAATGTTCAAATCTCTCCTTTATCACTCAATGCGAAGAAAGAGAAGCAGTTCGGCATTACTTTGTGGATTTATAATGAGAAACCGCAGCAGGATTCTATTCGTTTCGAGTTTCTGAATAAGGCGGGCGAAGTCTCTTATTGGTTCTCTTATCATTTGCAGGCAGCCGGTTGGCGTGCGTGCTGGATTTCTTTCGAGTATATGAAAGGAGAGAAGAACGACAAGAATATCGTTGCTTACCGGTTGGTTGCTCCTCAACGGAAAGGACGTATTTTCCTTGACCGTCTGACTTTTCCTGAGAAGAAGATGAATCTTCGCACTACTCCCGACCAGCAGTTGCCGTCCAATAACGGCTTGTCTAATCGTGACCTCTGGCACTGGTGTCTCGTATGGAAATGGGAACAGCAATCTTATGATACTCCATTATCCTCTAAATTGACCAGTCAACAGAAGAAAGACCTGAAAACTATCGAACAACGTTTGACGGACTTTCTGGAAGTGAAAAAAGTACCGCAAGGGCAGATTAATGCAGCCTACAAAACGTTTGAGAAAGCAGCCATTCATCCGTCTGCTGCCGGGACAGGTTTTGTGGGGGCTCCTATTGTTGCTCCCGATGAGCTGGATAAGAAAAAAGGAGAGATGTCATGGAATGATATTGAGACCATGCTTTCCGGTTTTGCGCTTGATGCCTATTATAATCAGAATGAAATATCAAGGAAGAATTACTTTACAGTATTCGACTATGCCATAGATCAAGGGTTTGCATTCGGCAGCGGTATGGGAACGAATCATCATTATGGTTATCAGATCCGTAAGATATATACCACTGCCTGGTTGATGCGTGATGCGATTTATAAACATGCTCACCGTGATGCTTATCTGTCTACACTGCGTTTCTGGGCTGCTTTGCAGGAGACTCGCCAACCATGTTCACCAACGCGTGATGAGTTGTTGGATTCCTGGCATACATTGCTGATGGCGAAGTTTATTTCCGCCATGATGTTTCCCGATGCAAGGGAACAGGAGCAAGCGTTGGGCGGTTTGTCACGCTGGCTGTCTTCTTCCTTGCGATATACGTCGGGAACGATTGGTGGTATAAAGGTAGACGGCACTACTTTCCATCACGGTGGCTTTTATCCGGGATATACAACCGGAGTACTGGCTACGGTGGGACAATTTATAGCCTTCACCAATGGCACAGGTTTCGAGCTTACGGAAGATGCCCGCCGGCATATGAAGTCCGCTTTTATCGCCATGCGTAATTATTGTAATCTTTATGAGTGGGGGATAGGTATCAGTGGTCGTCATCCTTTTGGTGGAAAAATGGGGAGCGATGATATTGAAGCATTTGCCAATATTGCTTTGTCGGGCGATTTGTCAGGTCAGGGGAATACGTTCGACCGTGGTCTGGCTGCTGATTATCTACGTCTTGTACGCAATGGAGATACTCCGAATGCACGTTTCTTTAAGAAAGAAGGCATCAAAACCGCCCAAGCTCCACAAGGATTCTTTGTTTATAACTACGGTTCGGCAGGTATTTTCCGCCGTGCGGATTGGATGGTGACACTGAAAGGATATACGACTGATGTATGGGGTTCTGAAATCTATGTGAAAGATAATCGTTATGGACGTTACCAAAGTTATGGCTCGGTACAGATTATGGGAAAAGGAAACCCCGTATCCCGTGCCGGAAGCGGTTTTGTACAGGAAGGCTGGGACTGGAACCGTTTGCCGGGTACGACTACCATTCACTTACCTTTCGAACTGTTGGATAGTCCGCTGAAAGGAACCACAATGGCTCATTCCAAAGAGAACTTTTCGGGTAGCAGTTCGCTGGATGGTAAAAACGGTATGTTTGCCATGAAACTGATGGAAAGAGGCTATGAGAACTTTACGCCTGACTTTGTTGCCCGTAAATCAGTATTTTGTTTTGACAACCGGATGATTTGCATGGGGACAGGCATAACCAATAGCAACGCGGATTATCCTACGGAAACGACCCTTTTCCAGACAAAGTACAATGGAAAAGATTCTAAAGTAGGAGATGATAATTATTGGCTGCATGATGGCTATGATAATTATTATCACGTGGTTGACGGAAATGTTCGTACACAAGTTGCGGAGCAGGAATCACGTCATGAAAAGACTCGTGCGGTGACAAAAGGAACATTCTCTTCTGCGTGGATAGAGCATGGTAAGGCTCCGAAGGATGGAACATACGAGTATATGGTTCTGATACAACCCTCTGATTCTGATTTGGATGAACTTCGTAAAGCTCCTGCCTATGAAGTTTTACAGCGCGATCAGACTGCTCATGTTGTGTATGATAAGAAAACAGGTATTACAGCCTATGCTGCTTTTGGGACTTATCAGCCTGAAAGTGACAAGTTGATTGCTTCTATTCCTGCGGAAACGATGGTGATGTATGCCAAAGAATCAGCCAAAGGTATTCGATTGAGTATCTGCGACCCGAACTTGAACATCAAAGAAAAGGCTTATACGACAAAAGAGCCTAGTCGCCCTATTCGTAAGGAAATACGTCTTAAAGGACATTGGACATTAACGAACCCAATGGAGAATGTTCAGTTGGAACCACAAGGGGAAAATACTGTATTGACAGTGACTTGCCAGCATGGACAACCTGTTGAGATACTAATGGATAATAAGTGATTAGTGAATAAGTAAGAGAAACAACTTTAAAGGGGTATTAGTTATTATATGTTTCTATGAAAAAAGAGAAGACCGGTTCGTGGTGAGCCGGTCTTCTTTATTTTTAGTCTGCACAATGAAGTGCACTGCTTCTTGCCTTATTTATTCAGTCTCCACTCGAAACCGTCTTTCGTATCTTTGACCTCGAATCCGAGTGCAGTCAATGTATTACGGATTTCATCGGAAGTAGCCCAATCCTTATTGGCTTTCGCTTTCATACGCTGTTCCAGCAACATATCTACTACCTTGCCGTATGCTGCCTCACGACCATCGGATGAGCCTTTTTCTTCTTTCAGTCCCATGATGTCGAAGCTGAACAGGTGGAAAGTCTCTTTCAAGTCTTTCAAATCTTCGGCGGAAATAGTAGCATTTCCGGCGATGATATTGTTGATGATACGGGCGCCTTCAAAAAGTTGTGCAATGACGATAGGAGTATTCAAGTCATCATTCATTGCTTCATAGCACTTGGCACGCAGTTCTTTTACGTTGATACCTGCTGAAGTCGCTGCTGCGGGAGTTATCTTTTCCAATGCGTCAATGGCTTCCATCAGGCGTTGCAGACCCTTTTCCGATGCTTGCAGCGCTTCATTGCTGAAATCGACCGTACTACGGTAATGAGCTTGCAGGATGAAGAAACGGATAGTCATCGGAGTGTAGGCTTGTGCCAGTAACTTATGAGTGCCGTTGAAGAACTCGTCCAGTGTGATGAAGTTACCGAGTGATTTGCCCATCTTTGTTCCGTTGATGGTAATCATGTTGTTGTGCATCCAGTAGTGAACCATGTCGTCACCTTGCGAAGCTACCGACTGTGCGATTTCACATTCGTGGTGAGGGAAAATCAAGTCCATTCCACCGCCGTGAATATCGAAATGCTCGCCAAGATACTTACGTCCCATAGCGGTACATTCGGCATGCCATCCGGGGAAACCGTCGCTCCAGGGAGACGGCCAGCGCATGATATGTTCCGGTTGTGCCTTTTTCCAGAGGGCGAAATCGGCGGGATTGCGCTTCTCGCTTTGTCCGTCAAGGTCGCGGGTGGTATTCAATACGTCGTCCAGATTGCGTCCGGACAATTTTCCGTAGTGATGGTCTTTATTGTATTTGGCTACATCGAAGTAAACGGAACCTTCGCTTTCGTAAGCGTATCCGGCATCCAGAATCTTCTGTACCAGTTGGATCTGTTCGATGATATGTCCCGAAGCATGCGGCTCGATACTTGGCGAAAGTACGTTGAGCGCTTCCATTGCCTTATGATAGCGGTTCAGGTAATACTGGACTACTTCCATCGGCTCCAGTTCTTCCAGACGTGCTTTTTTGGCAATCTTGTCTTCTCCTTCGTCGGCGTCATGCTCCAAATGACCTACGTCGGTAATATTACGTACATAACGCACTTTATATCCTAGATGAGTGAGATAACGGAAGAGTACGTCGAATGTGATGGACGGGCGTGCATGTCCCAAATGAGCGTCACCGTATACGGTTGGCCCACATACATACATTCCTACATGGGGCGCATGAAGCGGCACGAACAACTCTTTCTTTCTATCTAACGTGTTGTAAATGGTAAGTTGATGTTCCATAACCTTTTATATTTGTTCTATTGGAAGCGCAAAGTTAGTATAAAATCTGAATATGCGCCCCATCTTTGACAGGTTCATTTATAGTCTTGATTTATTTTCCCTTATTGGAACAAAGTGTTTCACATCGAAAAACGATTGGTTTCACAACCAATTATTTGGCACGAAATGCAAAAAAGACTAATTTTGTAATCCTAATGATCTGAACACATGAATGAAACAACATATAAAATCCTGATGGGAGCTTCGGCTTTCATGATAGCGATGCTGGGAGGTATGCTGGCAACTACAACGATACTGCCGGAAGACGGATTGGAGAAGTTACGGAAGGCCCGTAATATCCTTGTGCCCTCTTATTTCGTACTCGCCCTTCTCAGTCTGGTATGCTGCTTTACAGGTTATGACCGTCGTATTGAACCTGCCAGTACGCTTTTTGTGGCATCGTTTCAGGCTCTTCTTTTTACCATGTCCATGTTGGTTTTCATACGTCCGGGTGAAGTCAGATGGAGCACGGTGTTCCGACAGGCCGGAGCTATTGCGGTGGCAGGTGCAACCCTGTTTATCACCTTGTTTTGTTTTACAGATTATTATTTATGGTTCTTTTATACGGGCATCGCCGCTTATATTATCCAGTTGATTATCTATACCCGAAAATTCACGCAGGCTTACCGCAAGACGGTACAAGAGGTGGAGGACTACTATGACGAGGACGGGGAGAACCGTCTGACATGGGTAAAGACCGGATTTTATAGTGCATTGGCTGTTGGGGTCATGGCCATATCCGTCTTGTTTTTTACCGATTGGTACAAGTTTTTTGTTCCACTGTATGTGCTTTATTACAGTTTCATGGTGATGTGGTTCGTCAACTACTATCGAAGGATGAAATTTGCGATTCCGGTCATTGTGGCTGTTCCACCCGAAGCAAAGGTTTATGCAACCCCGATAGAAACAGACATGGTCGAAACAGGCAAGTCTGTAAAAGAGGACAGGGAGACGCCGGAAACTATTTTTCTTACAAAGGAACAGCTATTAAAAGAAAGATTACAGAAATACGTGGATGAGAAAGAATACTGTGAGAAGGATATCCCTTCCGGTATCGTGGTCGATTCTTTCGGGGTACCCCAATCATTCTTCCGGCAATATATGAAAGACCATTACGGAATGGACTTCCGCCCGTGGCGCAAGGAACTTCGTTTGCGCGAGGCAGCCCGTCTGTTTACTGAAAATCCCGGATATACGATAGAAGAGGTATGTGAAATGGTAGGGTACAACAATAGCGGTAATTTCAACAGGGATTTCAAAAAAATGATGGAAATGACCCCCAAAACTTACTGCAGACAAATCTGCTTAAAGGACACTGATGCGGCGAAAATCGAAGCATCAGATTACCGGTGAATGATGTGTCTGTTTTTTTTCTGAATTTCCTCAATTGCCACACTGTTTTTCATGCTTGGATAAAATTGTCTTTCGTTAATTGAAAATTGTCTTTCGTTGGTTTTCCTGCTTTTCAGCATGTAAAAAATTGTCTTTCATTAGTTTGAACGAAAGACAATTAATTTTATTTGCAATAATTGATTACATGTTATATTTTCGTGCGATATGAAAGGTTCTTCAGTAACCGGTCTCTTCCTTTTTCTGCACGAAAAACAGCCGCAAGGCATCCTATATAAAAACACTATTATACCAACTAATATGATCAACCTAATACAGTAAAGAACTTATGAAAACGAAATTCTTGACATTATTTCTGTCGGCGGTGCTGTTGGCAGCGTGCAGCGAAGACGACAATCCGGTAGCCGTATCGGGCATAACACTGGATAAACCTACTTTGGAACTGACCGTAGGCGAAACCGGACGACTCACCGTAACGGTTACTCCCGAAGATGCCGCAGATAAGAACGTCGTGTGGAAGAGCGGCAACACCGCTGCCGCAACGGTGGACGACAGTGGCCTCGTTACGGCTGTGGCAGCCGGAAACGCCACCATCACCGCCACGGCAGGCGGCAAACAGGCCACCTGCGAAGTGACGGTAACGGATGCCGTGCCGGAAGGTATCACCGTCACCACCTACGACGCCCTGCTCGACGCCCTGCAGACGGGCGGCACCTCGGCCGACGCCCCGACGCTCATTACGCTGGGCGCCGACATCACGGTACCCGTGGGAGGTGACTACGACACCCCTCCCATAAACGGCAGCGGCTACTTCAAGATAGACGGCGGCGGCCACACCATGACTTGGGAAGGCGACAACAACAACCACTTCCTCGGCAATCTCGACAACGCCCCCGATGCCGTTTATATCGAACTCACCAATATCAATCTGGTCCAGCAAGGTATAAGCTCCGCGGTACGTATTTTCAACGGCAGGATTACGCTGGGCAAAGGCGTGGCATTGACATTGAATGCGCAACGTGGATACATAATCGGGGCTGTCGGCGAGCAAGCGGCATTGGAGCTGGGTGACGGCTGCGAATTGTCTTACACGGCAGGCACTCCGTGCTGTGTAGTCGTCCAGGATGGCGCCATCCTCGTGCTTAACGGGGGAAAGACCGCTGCCGGAGCTTGCATAGAACTAAGCAGCACTTCTTACCCGCCCGTTTCCTATCCCCTTATCTCCGTTCCGAAAGCCCTCACGGGTGATGTGAACCTCACTCTCAACTTGGCCGGTGTAACCTCCATCGCCGGGGGAACAGGCAGTTACCAACCGTCGCAGGCGGACTGCAACCATTTGATAGTGAATCCGGAGTCAATGGTCAGCCTCTATGGAGAGCCGCGGCAGACGTACGGCGACGACTTCGAGCTTTACCTCGACCCGGCGGCGGATAATCAAATCAAGCTGCGCCTGAAGAATTTCACACCCCCCACCTCCGGCACTATCGACATGACCAACATGACCGACGTCGTGGCACAGGTAACCATCCGGGCAGCCCTCGCCGCAGGCTACACCGAAATCAAGCTGACGGGCGAACTTTCCAAGATAGGAATGGGCGGTAACAGTGGTACATTTGACTATAATACAAAAATCACGAAATGCGACCTCAGCGGAGTGACGGGCTGGGGAACACCGGCAACACTGCCCGGCAACGCCTTTATGAATTGCACCGCCTTGCAGGAGGTGACGCTGCCCGGTGACGTGCAGGTAATCGGAGAGTGTGCCTTTATCCGTTGCGCTGCGCTGACTACGGTGAATCTTTCGCAGGTCACCCGGATTGATGAGGGCGCATTCCGGGGATGCACTTCATTGGAGACGCTCACTTTGGATAATGTGGCAGCGATAGGCCTAGATGCTTTCTACGGATGCACGGGCCTCGAAACGCTCAAACTGCCGAAGTGTACCCGGTTCGGCAATTATATCGTAACGGGCTGCAAAGCTCTCACCCGGATAGAAGCCGCCGCAGCCGGAGATTTCGTTGATATAAATGACGGCAACAGTATAGAGAACTACGGCGTTTTTCAAAACAGAATCGCTCATACCGGAGAGAACGCATTCGACCCCGCCAAGTGCGACCTCGTGCTGAACCCCGACAAGCAGCCGAGTGGCAGTGCCGTCCCCACAGTCTCCAACGGCAACGAATGGACTGTGGCGGAGTACAGCGGCGACCTCATGAAATGGAAGAGCATCACCTTCGGGCAGCAGCCGTAGCCCGGCCGGCAGAGCGAAGTGAAAGAAAGCATATTGAAAACTATAATTATAAAATATATGGATATGAACAAATGGTATATCAGACGTGATTTTTCCGTTGTGGCAGAAAGATTGGGTAGGAGAGGACAGCTCTTGTCTTCTGATGCTCCGTCACCGGACGCCCTATTTTGGGAAATGTGGCAGGAGTGCGAGCCTATCGCACGGCAAGTGCTGGAAACGGCATACTTCAAAGGCATTCTGAACAACGACCTCGACCCGAATGCTTATGGAACGTTGATGGTGCAGGACGCTTACTATTGCTTCAAGGCCCAGGATGCTTATGCGGTAGCGGCGACCCACGCTTTGGACGATGCTTGCGGTGACTTCCTGCAAGGCAAGTACACCAGTTATGAGGAATACAATGCCTATTATCACGAAACGTGGCACGTGCGTGAAGCCTCAGGCGTAATTCCCGGAGATGAAATCAAGGAATACGCCGCCTATGAAGCATTTGTGGCGGGAAACCTTGATTCTCCCTACCTGTTCAGCGTAATGCTGCCTTGCGAATATTTGTGGAACTGGATAGCCAACGAACTGGACAAAACAGCCCCGAAAGACGGACTTTATTATTTCTGGATAGAAGGAAACGGCGGTACGCCTGATGGAGCTTATCAGATGGCGAACATGCTCGAAAGTTATCGCAGGCAGATAGACGAAGCGAAAGCCAAGGAGATTTTCCGCATTGCTCTACAGCACGAGTTGAAAGTATTTACAGCAGCGACACTCTTAAAATCCGAATTGTTATGGCAAAGAAAGAATTCAAGCTTACAGAGATAAAGAAAGGCTATAACATAGCCTGGACAGTATGTTCTCAATGCCTTTTTACCGGGACAATTACATTGACGGACAATGCAGGGAAAGTGTATTTCCAATATCCTAAAACGAACCGCAGCACATCCTATCAGGTATTGGGGCAAGGATATCATGATTTTACCGGTGATGTATTGTACCTGTATGTGGATATTCCTGAAAGCGCAGAGATAAATCAAAGCATCACCGCCAACAATGTGACCGATTCACATGCCGGAAAGGTAGGACAAGTTTATAGCTTTTGCATTGAAGACTCGACTGATGAGGATTACAACGATTTTTACATAAACATCGTTGGCTGGGCAAAAAAGGGATAGTCCCTGTATCCCTGTAAGAATATAACTCCCGAAGCTGAACTTCGAGGCGGTCGAAGTTCAACATTGGCACCGCCAAAGTTCAATTTCGGGAACCCGGCAACCCTCCCCGCTACCGCCCCGCAAGGGCACAAGAGTTCTTTGAAAGATTGTATTGGAGATGGAAAGGAAAAAACGAGTGGGATACTTGGCCATCCGGCAGCGAATCGGTACTTTTGCAAGCGAAACAGCAACCTATAAGAAAGTAGAACCAATACCTGAAATAATCCCATCCTCCAATATCCTCTTTCATATTGAACGCTTAAAATTTAAGAACTTAAAATTAAACGATATGAAACAGCCCCCCTTGGAATCCGCTTCCGGCAACACCTTCCGCGTCATCCTCCTGCCGCAGCCGATTACTCCCGGAACCCCGTGGATAGAAATCACCGTCGGCGGCCGAACCGTCACCTACGCCGTCCCTGCCGGGCTGACCGGGCTGGAAGGCGGAAAGGAACAGGTGGTGAACCTCAAGCTGACCAACAGCGGAGCGAGTTGAAACACTCCGGCGGTCTGAAAGAGAAATATCAATCAATTAAAACAATACCTATATGGAAGCAACCATCGACATAGACCGGATGATAGAAATCTGCTTCGCCGCACAGTTTTTCGTGTACGGCTATATGGCATTGTTTCTCTATCCCTACAACGACTACGACACCATCCCCCGCATGAGGCACACCGGAAGCAAGTCGTACCTCCGGGGACGCCGTGTGTTGGCGGTGGTTTACATCTTCCTCGGCATTGCCGCCGGATTCGGGCTATGTCCGGCATCCCCTTCCAACGGGAGTGCTGCGGGGGTCTGGGCATCGCCTCTCGTCCCGGCTTGTCTCACCTTGTTCTTCATGGCACATACCGGGTTGCTGTTGGGGTTGTGCGACTCTACTGCCACCGGTCGTAAAAACTATCTGCTCCATTTGCTGCCCTTGCCCGTGCTGTGTGTCCTCTATGCAGTATTCCCGGCGTGGGGCGAAGCGGTTGCCGTACTTCAGTCTGTTCATCTGGTGGCACTCATCGGCTGGTACACGCCGCTATTCTACAAAGAATACGACAATCTGAACTGTTGCTGCTGGGATGCCGTGAACGAAACGTCCGACGACGTAGTCTCCGACTACGACTGCCTGCCCGAATCCATGCCGTGGATAGGCCGCCGCTACATAGGTTTGCTCGTCATCACTCTGCTGGCATTGCTAGCGCACTTCCTGCCCTACGGCTGGACGGCCTACGTGATGGCGGTGCTCTTTACCGGCTATCTCTTCTGGTTTTTCTACTGGGTATTCCTGCGGTTTCCCCGGTTTGCCCGTGCCTTGTTTTATTATATGAATGAAGAATGGGGATAACTTGGCGTAGCTTGAATATCAGGGGATTTGATAAAGGGCAACCACATTCCTGAAAATAACCAGGGCGACCGCACTATAAGTTTGTTTCATTTCAGTACTGAAACGCTCGAATCAGTAGTAACCGATAGAAAATTCCTCCTTTTTAAGATCGCAAAAAAATATGCATATCCCCACTAAAATTCTACTGATCCAATATTACGCTTCCGGCATCCAACATTCACCAATAGGCAAGGTGCCCTCGCTGTTACTGGAAAAATCTTCGTTAGGGATACGGGTTAACTTTCAGGGCAAAAACTTATTGATTGCTTCGGCTACGCCGTCTTCTTCATTGCTTGAAGTGATATAATCCGCCGCTTTTTTCACCGGTTCCTGCGCATTGCCCATGGCAATGCCTAATCCTGCAAACTTTATCATCGACAAATCGTTGTAACCATCACCTATGGCTATGATTTCTTCGCGTCCTATTCCTATTTCCTTTAATAGGACACCGAGAGACAAGGCTTTGTCGATTCCCTGCGGGACTAATTCGAGAAAATAGGGTTCTGAACGGAAGACGTTAATGCGTCCTTGCAACCGGAGACAAAGTTCGGCTTCCAGTGGAATGAGTTTGTCGGCATCTCCTACAATCAGGCATTTAGCTACCGGCAGTGTGATGTCTGTCAGGAAATCGTTCGTTTCGCGCACTTCCATTTTATTCAGGAAAGCTTCTTTCTGTACATACGGGTCTTGGGAGTTCTCGGTCACGATTTCTGCTCCGTCATAAGTTAATATACTCAGATGGTGAGCGCGCGCACTTTCATAAAGCACCGGAACGATATCATTAGGGAGAACATTTTCGTATATCATTTCCTGTGTTTCCCAATTGATGATTTCTCCCCCGTTATAAGACAGGATGAATCCGCCGAATTCATTCATACGTAGTTCGTTTGCCAGCGGTACAATACCATAAGTCGGTCGCCCCGATGCCAGTACTAACCGGACGCCCTGTTCTTGTACACGTATCAGTGTCTCCTTGTTGCGGGGAGTAATTTCCTTTTGGGAATTAGTGAGTGTGCCGTCAAGATCGAGCACAATAAGTTTATATTTCATGTAGTGCCATTTTGTGTGCAAAGATAGGGTAAAAAAGTGTTTTAGCAAGATTGTGTATAGAAAAGTAAGTTGTTATTCAAGCAGGTCTACCCATTGTTCATTGCTCAATGCAGGCAATACTTCGCTTTCAGTGACAAATGTTTCCGCGAGTTTCCGCTTTTCATCTTGCAGGTAGAGAATCTTTTCTTCTATACTGTTCTGAGTAATGAAACGATAAGCAATCACCCGTTTCTCCTGCCCGATACGATGGGCGCGGGCGATGGCTTGGGATTCTGCGGCAGGATTCCACCAGGGGTCGATGATAAATACATAGTCAGCCTGAGTGAGATTGAGTCCCACGCCGCCGGCTTTCAGGGAAATAAGAAAGGCCTGTACGTCCTTTTGTTCGGTGAAATGGGCGATTTCGGAAGGACGGTTGTTTGTCGCTCCTGTCAATAGGGCATATTTCCAACCACGTTCCTGGAAGGCTTCAGCCAACACTTCCAGATGCTTGACGAAGGACGAGAAAATCAAAACTTTGTGACCTTCGCTTCGCAACGTATCGAATGTTTCGATTATCTGTGTCGTTTTTCCGGACAGCCCGGTGAAGTCAGGTAAGATAAGCTGTGGATGACAAGCTAGTTGACGTAAACGCAGAATCCCGTTCAAGACATTGAACGAATGGAATTTGTCCATACTTTGTGGATGTTGAAGCAAGGTGTTGCGCAGGCTGTTCTTCTCTTGTTCATACAAGGTGTCTTGTTCTTCAGTCATGTCGCAGAAAATCGTTTCCTCGGTAAGCGCGGGAAGTTCCGGAGCAACTTCTTTTTTGCTTCTGCGAAGGATAAAGGGGGCGGTCAGTTGTTGCAACTGTGTCTCTACACGGGTGTTTCCCTGGCGGAGCGGAATTATGAATTGTCTTTGGAAGTCACTCTCCGTACCCAGCAAGTCCGGTTGTATGAAGTGGAATTGTGCCCATAGGTCTTTGAGGGAGTTCTCAATCGGAGTACCTGTCAGTACAAGCCGGTGATTGCTTCTCAACCGGGTGGCCGAACGGAAAGTGAGTGAATCACTATTCTTGATATTCTGGCTCTCGTCGAGTACGATGTATTCAAAATTGTAAGAAGAGAGTATATCGATATTGTTCCGCATCATCCCATACGTAGTAATAACCAAATGAAACTGATTAAAGAATTTCTCCGGGTGCTCTTGGGGGATGGATACGGTATTATTGTATTCTGTCATTGAAAGAACGGTGAAACGTTTGGTTTCCCGTCGCCAGTTGTGAAGCAGCGATGTAGGAACGACAATCAGGGTGGCAGCCTGCTTATGCCCATACGGCTTGTATATGTATTGCAGTAAGGTTAGGGTTTGCAGTGTTTTTCCAAGTCCCATGTCATCTGCCAGGCATGCGCCAAACCCTAGTTTGTGCAGATGTACCATCCATGAGAATCCTTTCTGTTGATAGGGACGCAATGTTGCCTTGAGCGCTTTAGGCACGGCAATGTTGTGTATGTGCTTTTGGGACGGGAACTGTTTGAGTGCATTTTCTCCTAAAGCTGTCTGTACAGCACCTAAGAGCGTGCGTCTCACACGGATTCCTTTTTCCGTCTGCATTCCCATTTCCAATAGATTCACATATTTGCTGAACCATTCTTCAGGCAGGAGAATCATGCGCCCGTCGGGCAACTGATATTCTCTTTTTTCTTCCAGGATATGTTTGCGAAAGCGGGAAAAGGGAATACGTAATGTGCCGATAACCACCGTGATATGCAATTCAAACCAATCGACTTCATCTTCACAGCTTTGTTCGATACGGATCTCATCCAGACAATAAGGCATATTTCCCATACTGCTGACAAGTTGGAAGGAGAGTTGTAACATTTCCCGGTGATTGTTAATCCATTCTCCAATCGTTTTCTCCTTAGCTTCGGGCGATAATTTGAAAGAAGTATCAAGTAGTTGTAGTCCGGTTTGCGTTAAAAGTCGGGTTGCTTTCTCTTCTTCGATAACGTTGCGCCGGAAGAAAAATACGTCGCCGGATTCTTTCCGATAAACGATTTTCTTCATTTCAGCGGCACTATCCGGTGTAAATACCTGGTCGCCATAACGAAAACTAAGTTGTAGCACCTGCTCGCCGTGAATTGTATCAAGAGATAATAATGCCTCGCAGCTACATTCCTCTTCAATAATATTCAGTCCGTGAGTTTCAATCTCATGATAGCGTGCAATTGGAATCATAATGTTATCTATATACTTCTCAATCTGGGAAGCATTCACACTAATTGATTTTTTCTTTGTAAAAGGCAGGACTCTTGTACTCTCAATATGCGGAAAGAAATATAATTCCATACCCAATAGCAGAATTGCCGGCGAGGAAGTCAGTACGGTGACGGGCTTCAGCTCGGTCAGGGAGAATGGTTGCCCGCCATCGTAACATTGTAACTGATAACGGAATGTTTTGCTGTCGGCATGAAAGATTACACGAGTCTCAACATCATCAGCATGCACCCGACAGGCGTGGTGAGCATATAGAATTTTACTACCAGCCTGTTTTTGATAAAAAGGCAGTCCGCTTTCGCGTATCAACGTCAGCATCTCCTGCAACTTCTTCTCAATAAACGGACGGATGCTGTTTTTGATCCGTTCAGGATCTTCAGATAATTTATGTAGAAAACGCGAAACGGTCTTTTCACGGGAGTAATTGCTCATCAGATACTTCTCCGTATAATGAGAGGCGATATCAATGGCCTGTCTTTCCGCCTCACTCATCCGTTCCATAGCTTCGGGAGAAGCGTGAAAAGCCTGTTCCACTAACTGCAACGTGCCATCGCCCGGTCTTTCCGCTATGTAAGGAATCAGTAATATGCCGAATACCGGATGTTCCGTAAAAACGATGATGACTTGTCCATTAGTTATTTTCTCTTTCATTCTCTTTAGGCTTTAACTGACAAAGATACGGGAAAATCCTTAATTTTGCAGCATGATAGAAGAAAACAAACGAGTATTGTTAGGTATGAGTGGTGGAACGGATAGCTCTGTAGCTGCCATGAGACTGCTGGAAGCCGGTTATGAAGTAACCGGAGTCACTTTCCGTTTTTATGAACTGAACGACTCGACCGAATATCTGGAAGATGCCCGTAATCTGGCAGAACGTCTCGGTATCCCGCATATAACATATGATGCCCGTGAGATGTTCAATGAGCAAATCATCGAATATTTTGTGCATGAGTATATGGCAGGTCATACTCCAGTACCTTGTACGTTGTGCAATAACTATCTAAAGTGGCCTTTGCTTGCCAAAATAGCTGATGAAATGGGCATCTTTTACATCGCTACCGGTCATTATGTCCAAAAAATAAAGCTGGCAGATACTTACTATATTACACACGCCGTTGACCCGGACAAAGACCAGTCCTTTTTTCTGTGGGGCTTGAAGCAAGATATACTCAGCAGAATTCTTCTGCCAATGGGAGGAATTACGAAAGTTGAAGCCCGTGCCTGGGCTGTTGAACGTGGCTTCCAAAAAGTCGCCACTAAAAAGGATAGTATAGGAGTTTGTTTCTGCCCGATGGACTACCGAAGCTTCCTGAAAAACTGGTTGGTCAGAAATGGTCAGACGTGGTCAGAAATGGTCAGACGAGGAAGATTTGTCGATGAAAAGGGGAATTTCATAGCTTGGCACGAAGGATACCCTTTTTATACCATTGGCCAAAGACGTGGACTAGGTATTCATCTGAACCGTCCTGTTTTCGTAAAAGAGATAAACGTAGAAAAGAATGAAGTGATATTGTCCTCACTTTCCGCCTTGGAAAAGACAGAAATGTGGTTGAAAGACTGGAACATCGTGAACCGCGAACGCATCTTGGGGCATTCTGATATTATCGTGAAGATACGATATCGCAAACAGGAAAACCGTTGTACGATTACTATTACACCGGATAATTTACTTCACGTGCAACTTCATGAGCCCTTGACCGCCATCGCGCCAGGGCAGGCCGCTGCATTCTATAAAGACGGTTTACTGCTAGGTGGCGGAATTATAATTGAATCCCGATAATCATCTCAGTGTCCGCAGCGAACACCCCGCATGGTTTCCCGGCCTCGTTTTTTCAGCGTCAAGCGCAGGTGTTTTCTTCAGCGTTAAGAAGGGCAGACTGTTTGAGCGTAGCGAGTTTCTGCCCTTTAGCTGGAGAAATCACCGGAGTAGCTGAAAAAACGCAGCCTTGATTCTTTCTTTTTGGTTCTTTTTCTTTCGTATCAAGACGAAAGAAAAAGAATGCTATTGATTCAACGGCAACATCGTCTCAATATACTCCCTCGTATTACTCAATCTGGGAACTTTATGCTGCCCACCCAATTTCCCTTTTTGCGCCATCCAATCATGGAACAACCCTTGGCGGGCAACAATTACCTCCAATGGCTGCAATGCAATATCCTTCCACCGTTTTGCCTCATAGTCAGAATTGACCTCTTTCAGAGTAGCGTCCAGTATCGCCGCAAACTTCTCAACAGAATCCGGCATCTTGGCAAACTCTATTAGCCATTGGTGACGGCATTTTGCATTCTCATCCATAAAGACCGGCGCCGCAGAATATTCACAAACCTGTGCTCCCGTTTCTGCGCAAGCCTTAGCCAGTCCCTTTTCAGCATTATCAACAATCAATTCCTCACCGAAAGCATTGATGAAATGCTTTGTTCTTCCCGTGATGACAAACTTATAGGGATTCTTGCTCGTAAACTTCACCGTATCACCAATCATGTACCTCCACAAACCGCAGGAAGTAGAAATCACCATTGCATAATTCTTGTTCAGTTCCACCTCTTCAAGGCAATATACCCGCGGATTTTCCTTGTCCACTTCTTCCAGTGGAATAAATTCGTAGAAGATTCCGTAGTCAATCATCAACAACATAGCAGGATCAGAAAGATCATTCTGCGTACCGAAATACCCTTCAGAAGCATTATAAGTCTCCACATAATGCATCTTAGGCGACTGAATCACCTGCTTATACTGTTCGCGGTAAGGAGTGAAAGCCACGCCACCATGGAAGAACACTTCCAGATTAGGCCATACTTCCTCCAATGTATGTTTCCCGGTTTTCTCAAGAATGCGTTTGATAAGCACCAGCGTCCAAGACGGTACACCGGACAAGCTCGTTACATTCACCGGAATAGTACTGTCAGCGATTGCTTCTATTTTAGCTTCCCATTCGTTCATCAATGCAATCTTCTTGCTTGGCACACGAATGAAATTAATAAGCGGATTTACATTTTGAATTAAAATAGCCGACAAGTCCCCGACCAGACTGTGATTGGAATTAAGATTCGGACTGTGGCTACCACCCATAATCAATCCCTTTCCGGAAAAGAAATGACTATCCGGATTGATACGGAAATAAAGGGCCGCAGCATCTTTCCCACCTCTGTAATGAATATCCTCCAATGCTTCCTTGCTGACAGGAAGAAACTTGCTCTTATCATTAGTCGTACCGGATGATTTGGCAAACCAACGTATTTCCGACGGCCAAAGCAGGTTCTGTTCTCCTGCCCGTAAACGCTCTACGTAAGGCTTTATCTCTTCGTATGTTTGGATGGGCAGGCGTTTTCTGAAATCTTCATAGCTGCGGATAGAGGCATAGTCGTACTTTTTACCCCATTCAGTCCGGGCAGCCTGCTGCACCAAGCGATTCAATACACGGTGTTGAATCTCACTAGCCTGATTAGCATATAGATCTATTTGTTTTAAACGGGAATCAAAAGTCTTACTAATAATTTTTGTAATATTCATTTCTGCTTTAACATAATAATGTTTAGTCGTGCAAAAGTAACTTATTTATCTTTTTTTTCTATCTTTACGACGGAAATAATCGTTAAAATTGACGAGTTTACCAGAATCCCCGAGTTTTTGACTAAAAAATGCGACAATGAGAATTGGAATCTTAACCTCAGGCGGGGACTGCCCCGGTATTAATGCCACCATTCGTGGCGTGTGCAAGACAGCCATCAATTATTATGGGATGGAAGTGATAGGTATTCACAGCGGCTTTCAAGGTTTGCTGACGAAGGATGTCGAGTCCTTTACAGATAAATCCCTGTCCGGCCTGCTGAATCTTGGAGGAACGATGCTGGGAACTTCCCGTGAAAAGCCCTTTAAGAAAGGAGGTGTCATCTCGGATGTTGACAAGCCGGCACTTATCCTTCAGAATATTCAGGAAATGGGCTTGGATTGTGTAGTCTGCATCGGGGGAAATGGAACACAAAAGACCGCCGCCAAATTTGCCGCAATGGGGGTGAATATCGTATCAGTCCCGAAAACCATTGACAATGACATCTGGGGAACAGATATCTCTTTCGGATTTGATTCGGCAGTAAGCATTGCCACGGATGCCATTGACCGCCTGCATTCCACTGCCAGCTCTCATAAAAGAGTGATGGTAATTGAAGTGATGGGACATAAAGCCGGTTGGATTGCTTTGTATTCCGGTATGGCAGGTGGGGGAGATGTTATCCTTGTCCCTGAAATCCCTTATAACATAAAGAATATTGGCAACACAATTCTGGATAGGCTGAAAAAAGGCAAACCTTACTCCATTGTAGTAGTGGCTGAAGGGATTCAGACAGATGGCCGTAAACGTGCTGCGGAATATATTGCACAGGAAATTGAATATGAAACCGGAATAGAGACTCGTGAAACTGTATTGGGATATATCCAACGTGGCGGTTCGCCTACTCCTTTTGACCGTAACCTTTCCACCCGTATGGGCGGTCATGCAACGGAATTAATTGCAAATGGAGAATTCGGGCGAATGGTAGCTCTAAGAGGAGACGACATTTCATCTATCCCCCTTGAAGAAGTTGCCGGAAAACTGAAACTGGTTACGGAAGAACACGATCTGGTGATTCAGGGTCGTCGTATGGGAATTTGCTTTGGGTAGATTCCGAGGACACTTCCGCCATAGCAACTTCGCCGTCGACAGATTGGTTCTCTTCTGACATATTTTCAATTTCCATTTCAGGGTCTGCATCCGGTTCGGTTTCAGACTCATCAGCTATTGCTGTTTGCTGTTCCTTAGTCTCGTTAATGGTCGTAATGAATGTCGGATCTTTTACTTTCTTGATAGCCATCTGGGCAGCATTCTGCTGAGACTCTTTCTTGGAATACCCCGTACCTGTTCCGGCAGGAAGACCTTCTATGCGTACTTCTGTTTGAAATACAGGGTTGCTGTCCTGATCGAGGAATTGCTCTATCAGTTCAAAAGAAACTTCCATCTTGCTTTTCTGACTCCATTCGATTAACTTGGATTTGAAGTTAACCTCTTTGCGGGATATTTTATCCAGGTCAATATACCGGTTGATGATACGTTGCTCCATAAACTGCTTGCAACGTTCATATCCCTGATCCAGATAAATAGCTCCGATAAATGCTTCAAAAGCATTTCCGTACATATAACTGTTGTGAGAAGAAGAGCGGGTAGAATACTTTATGAGCTTGTCCAACCCAATCTCGACGGCCAACTTGTTCAAAGTCTCCCGTTGTACGATCTTGGAACGCGTGTTGGTCAGGAAACCTTCCCGTTTCCCTTCAAAACGCTTGTAGACAATATCTCCTACGATGGCGTCAAGGATGGCGTCACCCAGGAACTCCAGGCGTTCGTTATTTAAAGGACGTCCTTTTTCCGAACGGAGCGAAGTAGACTTGTGCAGAAGAGCCTGCTCGTAAAGCCGGATATTACGCGGATAGAATCCGAGTATCTGATAAAAACAAAGATAAGACTCTCTGTCCTTGCGGAACAAGAGCCTTATCTTATCTATTTGGTTACGTAACACGATATTACTCAGCGTATTTCTTGAAGATAACGCACGCATTGTGACCGCCGAATCCGAATGTATTGGACAAGGCAACATTAACTTCGCGTTTCTGTGCTTTGTTGAACGTGAAATTAAGGTTATAATCGATGTTTTCGTCGTTGTCACCTTCTTCATGGTTGATAGTCGGAGGAACGATACCGTTCTTGATGGCAAGGATACTTGCAATGGATTCTACCGCACCGGCAGCACCCAACAAATGACCTGTCATTGATTTGGTTGAACTGATGTTCAACTCGAACGCATGATCGCCGAATACTTCCTTAATCGCTTTTGCTTCTGAAATATCACCCACCGGAGTAGATGTACCGTGTACATTGATATAATCTACTTCTTTCGGATCCATTTCCGCATCTTCCAGTGCATTCTTCATCACCAGTTTAGCTCCAAGACCTTCCGGATGGGAAGCTGTCAAGTGATGTGCATCTGCAGACATGCCTACACCAGCAACTTCTGCATAGATTTTTGCACCGCGTGCTTTAGCATGTTCCAACTCTTCCAGGATCAGACAACCGCCACCTTCACCCATTACGAAACCGTCACGGCTTGCGCTGAACGGACGTGAAGCCTTGGAAGCCTCGTCGTTACGGGTTGACAGAGCGTGCATAGCGTTAAAGCCACCCACACCTGCAGGGAAGATAGCTGCTTCCGAGCCACCGGACACAATTACATTTGCTTTACCCAGACGAATCAGGTTAAAGGCATCTGCAATAGCATTGGTAGAAGTAGCACATGCTGAACAAGTCGCATAATTAGGACCGTGGAAGCCATACATAATAGAAATCTGTCCGGCAGCAATATCCGAAATCATCTTTGGAATGAAGAACGGATTAAACTTCGGTCCCATTTCCTGACGAGTATAGTAGTTGCCCACTTCCTCTTCAAATGTATGTATACCACCAATACCGGCGCCAAAAATAACACCGATTTTGTTCAAGTCTTCTTTTTCTGTGTCAAGCCCTGAATCTTCTACCGCTTCTTTGGCAACGGCGATGGCATACTGAGTGTATAGGTCCATCTTTCTTGCTTCCTTGCGGTCGATGTATTTTGTTGCCTCGAAGTTTTTCACTTCGCATGCGAATTGGGTCTTGAATTGCGACGCATCAAAATGAGTAATAGGTCCTGCTCCACTAACCCCGTTCACAAGGTTTTCCCAAAACTCGGGAACGCTGTTGCCAACGGGAGTAATGGCGCCAAGACCTGTTACTACCACTCTTTTTAATTCCATATTGATGAAATCGAATTACTTAGCGTGTTCTTCGATATAAGATACAGCATCACCTACAGTACCAATCTTTTCTGCTTGGTCATCAGGAATAGAGATACCGAATTCTTTTTCGAATTCCATGATAAGTTCTACAGTGTCAAGAGAATCTGCTCCCAGGTCGTTAGTGAAGCTTGCTTCGGTTGTAACTTCTGATTCTTCAACGCCTAATTTATCAACGATAATCGCTTTTACTCTTGATGCAATTTCAGACATAACTTTAAGTTTTTAATTAATAATTAGTTTTATTTCTTTAAATTTGCGGTGCAAAGGAATGAATATTTATCGTTTTGCGCAAATATTTGACTAAATAAATGCAATGTTTTGCACATTTTTCACTGTTTTGTGCATCGAATATGAGAGTTATGAAGAAAAACATCGCAATTTTCGCTTCCGGTTCCGGCTCTAATGCCGAGAATATTATCCGGTATTTCCAAAAAAACGATTCCGCTCAGGTTTCGTTGGTGCTTTCTAATAAGAGTGATGCCTATGTTTTAGAACGTGCGCATCGCCTGGGAGTGCCCTGTAACGTGTTTCCAAAGGAAGATTGGATAGCCGGAGACGAAATTCTGGCTGTTTTGCAGGAGGCCCGCATTGATTTTATCGTGCTGGCAGGCTTTCTGGTTCGTGTACCCGATCTGCTTTTGCATGCTTATCCCGATAAAATAATAAATATACATCCGGCTCTTCTGCCTAAATACGGAGGAAAGGGGATGTATGGCGACCGTGTTCACGAAGCGGTAGTCGCTGCCGGTGAAAAAGAAAGCGGCATCACTATACATTATATTAATGAGCATTATGATGAAGGGAACACAATCTTCCAGGCGACTTGTCCCGTACTTCCGACAGATTCTCCTGATGATGTCGCCAAGAAAGTGCATGCTTTGGAATACGAGCACTTCCCACAGATTATAGAGCAAGTATTACTTATTACCTAATACTTTATTATATAAGCTTTCTCCTCTCTTCTTAAAGGATAATCTCCACGAAAAGTTTCGAATAGCTCCGGTTGACTTTTCAATCGGTCGCTGTCTTCGACTGGGTTATACATTTGAAGGAGTGCATCTTCGTGACTTTTTGCTTGAATAACAGGAAAAGCAGGTGCCGGTGCATTAATTTCATAATCTCCATCTATCTGAAAGAACTTGCAAATTGCATCCAGTGACATACGTGTTGCGTTGGCTTTCCCGTCAGCAGAGTAGCCGGCAATATGAGGGGTACCAATGGTAACTTTCTCCAGCAGTTCTCGATTAATTTCGGGTTCGTGCTCCCATACATCAATAATGGCATCCGAAATAGCCTGACTGTTTAATGCATTCAAAAGGGCATCCGTTTCAATGACTTCACCCCGTGAAGTATTGATGATAACCGGCTTCCGTTTTAGTGAACGAAAGAAGTTTTCGTCAGCTAAATGGAAGGTCTTATATTTCCCTTCCTTATATAAAGGTACGTGAAAAGTGATGATGTCACATTCTTCCGCTATTTTATCCAAAGAGGAGAAATTTCCTTTTCCTTCTTTCTCTTCTCGAGGTAAGTCATTCAATAGAATGCGCATGCCGAAATCTTGTGCCACTTTAGCCACCTTGCTTCCTACATTACCTACGCCTATAATCCCGATAGTCAGTTCGTCCAGTCTTTTATTCCTGACCGACTTCCATACAAGAAGCGATGATTGTATATATTGGGCGACAGAAGCGGAATTGCATCCCGGTGCATTCGTCCATTCGATGCCTGCCTGCTTGCAATACTCCGTATCGATATGGTCGAAACCAATGGTTGCCGTAGCAATGAACTTCACCCGGCTGCCTTCCAATAATTCACGGTTACAATGCGTGCGGGTACGGACGATAAGCGCATCCGCATCCCGTACCAATTCCGGAGTGAAATCCTTTCCTGGAGCATAGATTACCTCATCGGCTATTCCCTGAACCGCCTCTTTTATATAAGGTATTTTATTATCTATAATAATTTTCATATACAATTCATCTTTAATACCCACAAAGGTAACAAATAAAAAAGTAAGAAACGGTTGCTTGTCTGAAAAATATTACATAGATTTGCCCTATTATATACCTATAAGCTAGTTAAGATTATGACATTTAGTAACCTTTGCAACGAGATTTTTTGGAAATCTACCAATGATTACCATGTAACGGATAGTGTAGATGCACCGATGAACAATCCTTACGAGTTGAAGTCGATAGAGTATTATTTATACCTGAAGAATTGGATTGATGCTGTTCAGTGGCATTTCGAAGATATAATCCGCGATCCCCAAATTGATCCGGTAGCAGCATTGGCATTGAAAAGAAGAATCGATAAGTCCAATCAGGATCGTACAGATCTGGTTGAGTTGATTGACAGTTATTTCCTGGATAAGTATAAAGAGGTAAAACCTTTCGCAGGTGCGACAATCAATACAGAAAGTCCTGCATGGGCAATCGACCGTTTGTCTATCCTTGCATTGAAAATCTACCACATGCAGCAAGAAGTGGAACGTACGGATACTACCGAAGAACACCGTGCGCAATGTCAGACTAAGCTGAATATCCTGCTTGAACAGCGAAAAGATCTTTCTTCGGCTATCGATCAGTTGTTGGCAGATATTGAAGCAGGAAATAAATACATGAAAGTATATAAACAGATGAAGATGTATAACGACCCGGCGTTAAATCCGGTGCTTTATGCAAAGAAATAACGAATGGCGCGTATTCTCATTATCCGTTTTTCAGCTTTAGGTGATGTCGCAATGACAATACCGGTGATACATTCCCTTGCTGTACAATATCCTCAGCACGAGATAACAGTGTTAAGTCGTGCTGTATGGCAGCCCCTTTTTCAGGAACTACCCGGCAATGTGAATTTCATAGGAGCTGATTTGACAGGTAAACATAAAGGTTTGTGGGGACTGAACAGTCTTTATTCGGAGCTGAAAACGATGCACTTTGACTATATCGCAGATTTTCACCATGTGCTCCGTGCCAGATATTTATGCCTGCGTTTCAGGCTTGCCAATATACCGGTTGCCCATATTTGTAAGGGGCGGGCAGGCAAGAAAAAACTGGTTCGCCGACATCATAAAGTAATGGAAAATCAGAAGAGTTCTTTCCGTCGTTATGCTGATGTGCTGGAAAAGCTCGGACTTCCGGTCTTGTTGAACTTCTCTTCCATTTATGGAGAAGGCAAAGGAAACTTTGCAGAAATAGAACCGGTTACCGGCCCTAAAGAGAATCAGAAATGGATCGGTATTGCTCCCTTTGCCAAACATACGGGAAAGATTTATCCATTGGAACTGCAGGAGAAAGTGATCGCCCATTTTGCGGCTAATCCTGCGGTGAAAGTCTTTCTGTTCGGAGGCGGTAAAAGTGAACAGGAAATCTTTGATGCATGGATTGCGAAATATCCTTCTGTAGTTTCCATGATTGGCAAGTTGAATATGCGTACGGAATTGAACCTGATGAGTCATTTGGATGTGATGCTTTCAATGGATTCCGCCAATATGCATCTGGCATCTTTGGTGAATATCCCGGTTGTCTCCATATGGGGAGCGACCCATCCTTATGCAGGCTTTATGGGGTGGAAACAATTGCCTGTCAATACCGTGCAACTTGATTTGTCATGTCGTCCCTGTTCGGTATATGGACAGAAACCTTGCTGGCGGGGAGATTATGCCTGCTTGAGAGAAATAAAGCCCGAACAGGTGATTGCGAAGATTGAAGGAATCATTGGTTGATAATAAAAAAGAATTAAAATGCAGAAGGATTTGTTAGAAGATGAATATAAATTTTCGATTCTCATTCCCACATGGAATAATTTGGATTATCTCAAATTATGTATTGAGAGTATAAATAAAAATTCAGTATATAGACATCAGATACTGATTCATGTAAATGAAGGCAGGGATGGTACGCTTGCGTGGATACGGCAGAATGAATATGAGCATACTTATAGCGAGAATAATATCGGAGTTTGTTGGGCGTTAAATGGACTACGTCCTTTGGTGAAGACCAATTATATTTTGTATATGAATGATGATATGTATGTATGTCCGGGTTGGGATGCTGCTTTGTGGAACGAAATTCAGCCCCTGCCGGATAATAAATTTTTCTTTTCATCTACTTTAATTCAGCCTCGTCCTTTTTTTTGTAAAAGTGTGATAGCACCTGCTAATTTTGGAGAAAGTGTGGAGACGTTTAATGAAGAAGAGCTATTGGGTAAGTATCAGTTACTGCCTCATTTCGACTGGTTTGGAGCTACTTGGCCGCCTAATGTTGTGCATCGGGATATTTGGGATTTGGTAGGTGGGTATAGTGTTGAGTTTTCACCGGGAATGTATAGTGATCCGGATTTCTCTGCAAAACTTTGGATGGCGGGTGTGCGCTTGTTTAAGGGGATATCTGCAAGTCGGGTATATCATTTTGAGGCTCGTTCAACAGGTCGGGTTAGAAAGAATGATGGTAGCATGCAGTTTTTGTTAAAATGGGGAATTACTTCGGCTTCTTTTATGCGGAATATTCTTAAGCGAGGTGAACGTTTTGATGAGGGTGCCATAGAAAAGATAGATAGTCTGACTTTAAATAAAGATATAGTTCGTAGCCGGTTAAAAAGAGCCTTATGCTTATTTAAGAAAAGTCCGCATTCAAAAAAAATATGGGAAAAATAAATTAGGATAATTATGCATTTAGGAGTAATTTTGCCTCATACGAAACTTTATGGTGGAGTGAAGCGCTTTTTGGAATTAGGGAATATTTTTATAGAGTTGGGCCACACTTTTACTGTTTACACGGTAGAAGGAAAATCTCCGTCCTGGTATGATTTTAAAGGAGAAACAAAAAAATTTGCAGCTCTAAAGAAAGATGACATTGATGCATTGTTTACAACGGAGGTGAAATTTCTGGAACAGTTGACTACAGCTAATACCAAGAGGAAGATTTTTTATCACGTCAGAATGACGGAAAAAATCCGGAAAGCTTTAAAATATTCAGATATTGAAGTTTTTGCGTGCTCTACTAATATCTACTTATATGATAAGAAGAAATATGGTATTGAAGCCTTCAAAGCGTTGGGTGGGGTGAATGTTTCAAATTATCAAGAAAAAACAGACTATTCTGTTGAGGGGCGTCCTTTTTGTATTATGGCTTATGGACGCTTGGCGGAGAGGGTCAAAGGTACAAAGTATGTTGTTAAAGCATGCGAGAAGTTATATAAAAAAGGATATAATATAAAATTACTTTTGTTTGATACGGCTATAAGTGAGAAAGCTCAGAAACTGATAGACAACTTTTCTACTTCTGTTCCTTTTGATTTTGTTCAGAATCATCCTTTTGATAAAAACTCGGAACTGTTTAATCGGGCAGATATTTTTGTGGCTGCGGAGGGGCATGCCGGATGGTCCAATACTGTGGCAGAGGCAATGGCATGCGCTCTTCCTGTTATTGCGACAACAGCAGGTACACGTGATTTGTTGATAGACGGCGTTACCGGTCTTCATACATGGAGATATACTTTTATGATACGCCGTCGGCTAAAAACTTTAATAGAGAATGAAAGGCTGAGAGAGCAATTGGGAAAAGCTGCACGTAAAAATGTAGAGAACTTTGATTGGCATGTATTGGCCCGAAGTATAGAAAAGTACCTTATGAAGTAAAGAGGCGCTTGATTTTTCTTCGAGTGTTCCGAATGAAGCTTTTTCTTTCGGTTATTTTATTGTGCCTGTCTGTTAACTGAATTAGTTTCTTTGTTGTTGCTTCTGTATTGCAGTGAGTTAAAAGGGCATATTCTCTTCCCATTATGGTGAGCATATTGTGGGAGGCCTCTAATTTGGAAAGATTTCTCAATCCTTCCTTTGTGGTTACATTAGTAAATTTAGTACGGTTTAAATCTACCAAATAAAAGCTGAAGGTTCCATTCATATTCTTTTTTATCAAAGTGTTTCCTGCCGAATGATCAATGAAGTAAACCCCTTTTTGGTGAAAGGCATAGGTAAATCTGACGAATTCTTGAAGAACGGTTTCTTGTTCCTGTTGAGGCAAATTACTTATTCCTCTGAAAGTAAAATCGTAATCCAGCTGGCGGCAAATATAGTAACTTCTTGTTAGTCCAAGCTTGTCTTTATATAATATAAAGGCTATTGGTTCAGGAGTGTTAATACCTAACTTGCTGAAGCGGGTTGCATAAATGAAAGAACGTTCGGCTTTTGATTTTCGAAAATAAGCATAAACTATTTTATTGATGAAGTGTGGTAATTTGAACGCTTTGACGCACATGGGTACTTCTCCGCATTTAATTACTTTTAGTGTATTTCTTCCTGAATATATAACTTCTCCTTCTTTCTCGAAGCGTTCGGGCAGAGATAGAATACATTCTTTTAAATGTGTATATTGGGGATTAATCTGATAGTCAATCATAAAAAGATTATAAACGTCCGTCAACCATATTGCTTTTAAGTAGGCCTTTTACATCATAAATAATCCCATCCTGTTTTATCATATTTTTGATGTCAAGTTTCAGAAATTCATTGTGAGCTACTGCAAGGACTATTGCATCAAACTTATCTTTGGGAAGCTCATTGGCTATTTCTAAATTATATTCCCTTTTTACTTCTTCAGGTTTGGCCCAATAGTCGTAGATTGTAATATTGGTATTATAGTCTTTTAATGCTTTTATAATATCAAAGACTTTTGTATTGCGTACATCTGGACAGTTCTCTTTAAATGTAAATCCCAAAACTAGTATGTGTGCGCCTTTCACATAGTTTCCTTTTTTGATTAAGCATTTTACGACCTGACTGGCAATATATTCACCCATACTGTCATTTATTCTTCTTCCGGCAAGTATGACCTCGGGATGATAGCCGTAGTCTTGGGCTTTTTGGGCTAAATAGTAAGGATCCACTCCAATGCAATGTCCACCAACCAACCCGGGTTTAAAAGGTAGAAAGTTCCATTTTGTGGCAGCGGCATCCAGTACCTCTTGAGTGTCTATTCCCATCAAGTTAAAGATCTTGGATAGTTCGTTGACGAATGCTATATTGATGTCTCTTTGAGAATTCTCGATGACTTTAGCGGCTTCTGCAACCTTTATGCTGGAAGCAAGATGTGTACCTGCTGTAATTACAGAACTATAAAGATGATCTATTTTTTCTCCGATTTCAGGTGTTGAACCGGAAGTCACTTTTTTGATTTTCTCAACAGTGTGTTGTTTGTCTCCTGGGTTAATGCGCTCAGGAGAATAACCGGCAAAGAAATCAATATTGAATTTTAGGCCGGATATTCTTTCGATAACAGGAATGCATTCTTCTTCGGTAACTCCTGGGTATACTGTTGATTCATAAATGACAGTGTCTCCTTTGTTGATAACTTTAGCTACAGTTTCACTGGCCTTGTATAGCGGGGTTAAATCCGGATTGTGATGCTTGTCGACCGGGGTTGGTACGCATATTATGTAATAATTACAATTTCTCAGGTCTTCCAGGCTGTAAGAACAATATAAACCGGTTTCTTCCTTGTCGGGTGTATTATTTCTTAAGACAGAACGTAATGTTGCATCATCCACTTCCAAAGTGGAGTCATGTCCGGTCATCAATTCTTCTACTCTGGTCTTTTTAGCATCAAAGCCTATTACTGGATATTTTGTAGCGAACAAGCGTGCTAATGGCAAACCTACATACCCTAATCCAATAATGCCTATTTTTATATTTCCCATACTGCTTTTACTTAAGGTTTGTCCAATACCAGTCGATTGCTTCTTTTAATCCCTCTTTCATGCTGAATTTGGGTGAATAGTTCAGTAACATTTTAGCTTTATCAATGCAGGCAAGAGAATGTGGAATGTCCCCCAATCTGTTTGGACCATGTTTTATCTCAACAGAAGCAATCTTCGGATCGTAAACACTTAGAAAATCTTTTAAATAACCAGTCAGTTGATTAAGGGTTGTACGTTCTCCAAATGCTGTATTATATACAGTGTTAAGAGCATTAGGATTCTTGGTTGATAATGCTAATACATTCATTTGGACGACATTATCGATGTAGGTAAAGTCTCTGGAGTATTCTCCGTCACCGTTGATGACGGGAGATTTATATTGTATAAGCTTCCTTACAAAAAGAGGGATGACAGCAGCGTATGCCCCATTGGGGTCCTGGCGTCGTCCGAACACATTGAAATAGCGAAGTCCGATGCATTCTATTCCATAAGTTTTGGAGAAAACATCAGCATATAGTTCATTGACATATTTAGTTATGGCATAAGGAGATAAAGGTTTGCCTATTACTTCTTCTACTTTAGGCAATGACTGTGAGTCTCCATAAGTAGAAGAACTGGCGGCGTAAACAAAGCGTTTGATTTTTGCATCTCTGGCGGCAACCAACATATTTAGAAATCCACCTATATTGACTTCGTTTGTGGTAATCGGATCTTTTATTGAACGGGGAACAGAGCCTAATGCAGCCTCGTGCAATACATAATCTACTCCTTCTGTTGCCTTTCTGCAGTCTTCAAGATTACGTATATCGCCTACTATCAATTTAAAATTAGGATTATTGAACTGGTGCTGTATATTTTCAGGTTTCCCTGTTATGAAGTTATCTAAACATACAACACGATGCCCTTGACTCAGGAGATGATCACACAGATTGGAACCAATAAATCCTGCCCCTCCTGTTACTAAAATGGTTGAATCTTTTTCCATTACTTTTGAATATTGTAAGTCTGGGCAAAGATAATACTTTTCTTGACTATTAATTGCTTCTTTTGAAAACTTTATATAGCTTTGTCTCTTCTAAAAAATGTATTTATGCGACATGCCTTTTTAAAAAACTTAATGATTGGCTCTGGAGTGCTTGGATTATGGCGGACATTTAACAAGACCCCAAGAGTATTGTTTTATCATGGAGTTGATACAATTATAGATTCATCAGTTCAAACATTACATCTGCGGCCGGATGTTTTTGAGGCGGAAATGCGATATTTGCGAAAACATTATGATGTAATTTCGATGGATGAATATTACGAAAGGTTTGTCTCTGCGGGATTTAACGGTCAAGAAGTAGTTATTACTTTTGATGATGGGTATCGAAACAACCTAACTGTTGCTGCTCCGATTCTTTCTTCTTTGTCTTTGCCTTTTACTGTATTTGTGTCGGTGAATCATTTGGAAAAGGGGAGGCGTTTTCCTACTTTCATAAACAGGGCTGTATTATTAGGCGCTCAATTAACTCACATTCAGGTTGATTGTCTTGATATTGACTGTGATTTGCCAACTGATACTGAACGGGTGGCGATTATGAAAAGGATAAATAAAGCTTTAAAACATTCGGATATGGCAAAGGTTGATTTGATTTGCTCGCAGTTGGAAGCTAATCTTTCAAGCAATGTTTTGGATGAGCTTTATGAAAAATATTCTTCTGACGCTCCGATGAATTGGGATGAGCTTGTGAAACTAAAGCGGGATTATGACTGTATCATAGGTTCTCATTGCTTAGATCATTTTATATGTAATTCGTTCCAACAGGAAAGGGAGACTCGTAGGCAAATTTTTGAGAGCAGGCATGCTCTCCAGCAAAGAATAGGAAGTGAATGTGTTTATCTGGCTTTTCCCAATGGAAATCTAAAGCAAGGTGATATTAGTGAATCTGCTCGTGTAGCAGTAAAGGAAGCCGGGTATAAACTTGCTTTTACTACAATGAACGAGCGTTTGCAAAAAAATAGTGACCCTTTCCTTTTGCCTCGTTGTGCTGCACGTTTTGATTTGCCGGATTTTAAAGTGAAGCTAGCCCTTAAGCCTTAGTGGCAGATAATGCTTTCTGATATACTTGCATAATATCTTGGGCTATTGTTTCATCGGAAAAGCGTTTGATATATTCTTTCCCTTTTGTCGTCATCTTGTTGACCAGGTCGGATGAGGTGAGTATTTTGTTGATATTTATAGCAAGTTCTTTTTCGTTATTCGGATTAATATATATAGAGTCCGGACCGCCAGCTTCTTCCAGGCACGAGCCGGTAGCGGCAATAACAGGAATGTTGGAGTGTATAGCTTCTATGATTGGAATGCCAAAACCTTCAAAAAAGGAAGGATATACAAATAGCTTTGCCAATTGATAGAAAACGGGGAGTTCCTGAAAAGGAATATTGTGTAATATATGCACTCTGTGATTAAGTTGGTGTTTGTTAATATACTCTTCAACCTCATTAGTGTATGTTGTTCTTTTCCCAATAGCGACTAACGATATGTCCTCAGGGATATAATGTAGTGCTTTCACAACTAAAAGTAGATTTTTGCGGCTTTCTATACTTCCTACGTTTAGGATATACTTGTCTGGAAGCTGATATTTTTGCCGGATTTCTTTTTTCTGTGTGCTGCTTGCCGGTTGTTTAAAAATAGGATGGCAACTTTGGTAGACAACATCGATTTTATGTGCGTCTATTCCGAAAAAAGTAATGATATCGCGTTTAGTCATTTCACTGATAGCAATGATGCGGTCACTGTTTTGACATGCTTTTTTGAATTTGTAAATATATATATGTCTGTCAATCCATTTGTAGAATTGTGGGTAGCGTATAAAAATTAAGTCATGTATGGTTACTATGCTTCTGGTTTTACTTTTTTTTATAGATAATGGCAGTTCATTGCTGAGTCCATGAAAGAGTGACAGTTGTTCTTCCTTTATCTGTTTGTTTATTCCCCAAATTCTCCATAATGAACAAAGTCTTTTCCAAAAATGGGATGCAGGATATATTATCTGTATGTTTTCTCTTGAAAGAATGCGGTCTAGGGGTTTGTTCTCTTTTGGCTTTGGGGCGTAGATGGTGTATTGATTTTCTTTGTGAAGCCGGCTCAATATATCTATGATGAAGCGACTATAGTTTCCTAACCCTGTTTTATTTTCTACTGCTCGTTTACCGTCAAAACCTATTCTCATATGTTGAAACCTTTTTTAATGATATGGCAAATGTAATAAAAATAATAAGATACCTTCTGTTTCTAAGGGGATTTTGCATATCTTTGTCAAATTATTATAAGTTGAGGCTATTTATGAAACGGAAATATGACTATTTAATTGTAGGTGCTGGCTTATACGGAGCAGTGTTTGCTTATCAGATGCGTCAGGCGGGCTTTTCTTGTTTGGTGATAGATAAACGTTCTCATAAAGGAGGAAATGTTTACTGTGAAGATATAGATAGTATACGTGTTCACAAATATGGTGCTCATATTTTTCATACGGATAATCAGGATGTTTGGGATTTTGTGAATCGTTTTGCGAAATTCAATCGGTACACAAATTCCCCATTAGCCTGTTTTAAGGGCAAATTGTATAATTTGCCTTTTAATATGAATACTTTTTCTCAGTTGTGGGGAGTAAAGACTCCTGCAGAGGCACAAGCAAAAATTGCAGAGCAGCGTAAAGCTTTTGATTTTATAAAAGAACCACGGAATTTGGAAGAACAGGCGTTAAAACTGTGTGGAGAAGATATCTATTCCTGCCTGATAAAGGGGTATACGGAGAAACAGTGGGGACGTTCGGCTAAAGAGCTTCCGGCCTTTATCATTAAAAGGATACCTTTCCGTTTTATATATGATAATAATTATTTTAATGATGCTTATCAGGGTATTCCTATTGGCGGATATAATGTGCTTATAGCTGCTTTGTTGGAAGGGGTTGATGTGCGTTTGAATACTGACTATTTTAAATCTAAGGCCGAATTGGGTTTTATTGCGGATAAGACTTTGTTTACCGGTTGTATAGATGAATATTTTGATTGCTGTTTTGGAAATTTGGAGTATCGCAGTTTACGTTTTGAGAATCATAGTTTGAATATCGGTAATTTTCAGGGAAATGCAGTCATTAATTATTGCGAGCGTGAGGTTCCTTATACCAGGGTGATTGAACATAAACACTTTGAATTTGGCACACAGCCTACGACAGTGGTTACATATGAATTCCCGGATTCGTTTGGAATTGGAAAAGAACCTTACTATCCTGTGAATGATGAAAAAAATATGAAGTTGTATTGTAAATATCAAGAGTTGGCTGTTCGGGATAGTAGTGTTTTGTTTGGAGGGCGTTTAGGGAAGTATGCCTATCTGGATATGGACGATACAGTGGAAGCTGCATTAAGTTTGGCGAAAAAAGAAATAGATTTAAGAAAAAAGTAATATGAATTGTTATTTGTCACGAAATTACAGAGGGCTTTCTAGCGCAGGGAGTAAAGCAAAGACTGATATTGAACAGATAATGTCTGATATGTCATTTAAGAATGTCGGTTTGAAACAGACTGTTTATTCAAATAAGATGCTGGCGTTTGTCGTGACTCTTTTGGGAGTATTGAAATCTCCTTTCTGTCTGCATAGGGGAGATGTTCTGGTATTGCAGTATCCACTGAAGAAATATTATGAATTTGTTTGTAATATGGCTCATTTAAGAGGAGCAAAAGTTGTAACGGTCATTCATGATTTGGGAAGCTTTCGTAGACATAAACTTTCTGTTGTACGTGAGATTCAACGTTTGAATCATTCGGACTATATCATAGCCCATAATGATAAAATGAAACAATGGCTTGAAGAACAAGGTTGTAAGGCGGAATTAGGAACTCTTGAAATTTTTGATTATCTTTCAACTTCTGTTGTCGGTGTGCCTTCAGATGTGCGAAGACCTTTTAGGATCCTTTACGCGGGAGGTCTGCATCCGCGTAAAAATGCTTTTCTGTATGAAATCGGTACATATGCCGGTCCGTCATTCCGATTCAATCTTTATGGGGCGGGCTTCGAATTGGATAAAGCGAAGGGAAAAGAACATTTTACTTATATGGGGTTTGTCAAGTCCGACGATCTGATTTCTACTGCACAGGGGGATTTTGGCCTGGTATGGGACGGCTCTTCTATCTCGACATGTGCAGGCGACTGGGGAGAATATCTTCAATATAATAATCCTCATAAAACATCTTTATACATCCGTTGCGGGTTGCCTGTTATTATTTGGAGCAAGGCTGCTTTAGCATCCTTTGTTCGTGAACATAAAATTGGACTATGTGTTGATTCATTGGAGGATTTGGATGCGGTTCTGTCTGATTTGACGCTGCAGCAATATGCTGAAATGCAAAAAAATGTCATAGGGATCAGCCGGAAACTTCAGGGCGGAGAATATTTTTCTAGTGCAGTTATCAAAGCTATAACTGCCTTAAAAAGCTAAAAAGGAGGAGATAGAACCTCTTTTTTGCATAAAAGATGTAAAGATGGCGCAGTATTTCGTATCTTTGCGCATTTAATAATAAGTTTTGATGGTTCTATTTGTGAATTTAAAAACGAGGAATAAGGAAAAAAGTGATTATGGAACAGAAAGGAAATAATTTGAAGGAACAGATACTTTCGCTTGTGAAAGAGTATTATGCTGAGACTTTTGGACAGTCTAAAGAATTTGTTCCGGGTAAAACATTTGTGAATTATGGCGGTCGTTATTTTGGCGAGGAAGAATTGGTGAATCTGGTCGACTCTTCCTTGGATTTTTGGTTGACTGCCGGTCCGTGGGCTCACCGTTTTGAAAAAAGACTGGCTGATTGGCTGGGGATTAAATATTGTTCATTAACCAATTCCGGATCATCTGCTAATTTGTTGGCATTTATGGCTTTAACCTCTCCCGAGCTTGGGGAGCGTCGTATACAAAGAGGGGATGAAGTTATAACTGTGGCCTGTGGATTCCCTACTACGGTAACTCCTTGTATTCAATATGGTGCTATCCCTGTTTTTGTAGACATAACTGTTCCGGAATATAACATAGATATAACTCAACTCGAAGCGGCATATTCAGACAAGACAAAAGCGGTAATGATTGCCCACTCTTTGGGGAATGCGTTTAATTTGGAGGCCGTGAAAGAGTTTTGCGATACTCACAATCTGTGGTTAGTAGAAGATAATTGTGATGCTTTGGGTACTGAATATACTTTAAAAGGTGAAACCCGTAAAACCGGGACATTCGGGCATATTGGAACTTCCAGTTTTTATCCTCCTCATCATATGACAATGGGAGAAGGGGGAGCAGTTTACACAAACGATCCATTGTTGCATAGGCTGATAAACTCATTTCGTGATTGGGGACGTGATTGTTGGTGCATGGGTGGAGTAGATAATACTTGTCAGTCTCGTTTTAGTAAACAATATGGCGAATTGCCTCTTGGATATGATCATAAATATGTTTACTCCCATTTTGGGTATAATCTGAAAGTAACAGATATGCAGGCAGCTATAGGTTGCGCGCAACTGGAGAAATTGGACCAAATAGTATCAGATCGTAGAAAGAACTTTAATTTTCTGAAAGAAAAGCTGGCTGGAACAAGAGGCTTGATTTTACCTGAAGCCGAGAAGAATTCCAATCCGAGTTGGTTCGGTTTTCTTATTTCTGTGAAAGAGGATGCCGGTTTTACTCGTAATGAATTATCTGAGTATTTGGAAAAGAATAAAATACAGACTCGTAATCTTTTTGCAGGTAACCTGTTGAAACATCCGGCTTTTGATGAAATGAAGAAAGCCGGTGAAGGTTATCGTGTTGTTGGTGAGTTGGTAAATACCGACTTCGTAATGAATAATACTTTTTGGATTGGAGTTTATCCGGGAATGAAACCTGAAATGTTACAATTCATGGTGGATATGATTAAACAGTTTGTGGATTCACATTAATATTATAACACAAAATAAATTAGATTATGAAAGCTGTCATTTTAGCCGGTGGCTTTGGCTCAAGATTGAGTGAAGCTACAAATTTAATTCCAAAGCCAATGGTGGAAATAGGAGGAAAACCTATTTTATGGCATATAATGAAGACTTATAGTTATTATGGAATTAATGATTTTATTATCTGCTGTGGTTATAAACAGTATGTCATAAAGGAATATTTTGCTAACTATTTTCGGCATAATTGCGATATGACAGTAGATTTATCTAATAATCGTGTCGAGATTTTAGATAATCATTCTGAAAACTGGCGTGTTACGATGGTAGATACCGGACTTAATACAATGACGGGTGGCAGAATAAAACGAGTCGAAAAGTATTTGGAAAATGAACCATTCTTGTTGACTTATGGTGACGGTGTGACAGATTTAAATATTGCAGATACTATAGCCGAGCATGAAAAATCCGGTTGTTTGCTTTCTGTGACTGCCTATAAGCCGGGCGGGAAGTTTGGAGCATTAGAAATCGATTTGGGCACCAATAAGGTGAAGTCCTTTATGGAAAAACCGGACGGTGACCGTAATTGGATAAATGCAGGTTATTTTGTTTGTGAACCGGAGGTACTAAGCTTTATAAAAGGTGGTGATACTACTTCTTTTGAGGGAAAACCTTTGGAGGAGATTGCTAAAGCTGGACAAATGCATGCCTATAAACACAGAGGATTTTGGAAGCCGATGGATACCTTGAGGGATAACTCGGAATTGAATGAGATGTGGGAGCAAAATAAAGCTCCTTGGAAGGTTTGGAAATAAAATAGATAGAGATGGTCGATATTTTTCATAATTTTTATCGTGGAAAGAGAGTTCTGGTGACAGGACATACAGGCTTTAAAGGATCCTGGCTTTCTATATGGTTGCATGAGTTGGGTGCTGAGGTTATTGGGCTAGCATTAGAGCCAACTTCTGAAAAGGATAATTATGTACTTTCGGGAATTGGTACTATGATAACCGATTTGCGTGGTGATATATGTAATGGAGAATTGCTCAAAGAAATTTTTAAAACCTATCAGCCTGATATCGTCTTTCATTTGGCTGCCCAGCCTCTTGTTAGGCTTTCTTATGAGATGCCTATCGAAACATATGAAACCAATGTGATGGGAACACTTCATGTTTTAGAAGCGATTCGTGCTACGGAAAGTGTGAAAGTGGGAGTTATGATAACCACTGATAAATGTTATGAAAATGCAGAGCAGTTATGGGGATATCGCGAAAATGAACCTATGGGGGGGTATGACCCTTATTCTTCCTCAAAAGGTTGTGCTGAAATTGCGATATCTTCATGGAGACGCTCTTTCTTTAATCCTGCTGATTACAATATGCATGGTAAAGCAATTGCAAGTGTTCGTGCCGGGAATGTTATTGGAGGTGGGGATTGGTCAAAAGACCGGATAATTCCTGATTGTATAAGAGCTTTGGAGGCTAATAAGATAATTGATATTAGAAGTCCTAGGTCTATTCGTCCATGGCAACATGTTTTAGAACCATTAGGCGGCTATATGTTATTGGCGAAGAAAATGTGGGAAGCCCCTACTGAATATTGTGAAGGATGGAATTTTGGTCCGAAATTGGAGTCTGTTGAAAATGTGTGGGGAATTGCTGAACGTGTTGTGAAATATTATGGTAAGGGGGAACTTTATGACTGCTCTGATCCCAATAGCTTGCATGAAGCCAAATTATTAATGCTTGATATTTCAAAGGTTTATTTTAGGTTAGGATGGCAACCCAGACTTAATTTGGAACAAACTGTTCAAATGACAGTAGATTGGTATAAACGATATAATGATGAGGCTGTCTATGATTTGTGTGTGGAACAAATCAATAAATATATAAATGAATGAAATATAATTGATGGGAAGTAAAACAATACTTTTAACAGGTGGTAGCGGTTTCATCGGGCGTAATATACATGAGAGCTTTCTGGTTGATAAATACAATGTATTATCTCCTTCAAGTTTGGAGTTAAATGTAGCGGATGAGAAGAGTGTTGCTGATTATTTACATAAACATACAGTAGATGTTGTTATACATGCGGCAGTGAAACCTAGTCATAGAAATGCAAAGGATTTCTCAAATATATTTTATATTAATACCCGTATGTTTTTTAATTTAGAGAGATATAAGGAGTATTTTGAAAAAATCCTGGTAATAGGTTCTGGAGCGATATATGATAATCGTAATTATCAACCTAAGATGAAAGAGGATTCATGGAAGGAGCATATCCCAGTAGATGAACATGGGTATTGTAAGTATGTATGTGAGAAAGTTATTGCTCATTGTTCCAATATTTATGATTTACGCGTGTTTGGCATTTTTGGTAAATATGAAGACTATGCTATCCGTTTTATTTCAAATGCTATTTGTAAGGTCTTATTTGATTTGCCAATTTCTATTAAACAGAACCGCAAGTTTGATTATTTATATGTAAATGATTTTATGCCTATATTAGATTGGTTTGTACAGAATGAGCCCAAATATCAGGCTTATAATATTACTCCAGATTCTTCAATCTCATTATATGACTTAGCGGTAATTGTGCGTGAGGTAGCGGGAAAACCTTTGCATCCAATTGTTATATCTCAAGAGGGGATGGGATTGGAATATAGTGGGGATAACTCTCGTTTGAAGAGTGAATTTGACCTTAACTTAACTCCTTTGGCATTGGCTATTCGCGATTTATATATATGGTATTCAGGTAATAAAGGGCAATTAGATAAAAACCTCTTGTTGATTGATAAATAAAAAAACATGAAAATTATTTTATATTCTATTCAAAAACATAAATTTGCATATGCTTTAGTTCTAGTTATATTGTATCAGCTTGCATGTGCAGTACAGGGTTTTGACTTGTCTGATGAAGGCTGGGGAATGTATTTTTATCAACAAATATTTAAGAATCCAGAATGTGTGGTAGCGCAAATGCCATATTGGGTTACTGGTGTAATTGGTGGAGTATGGAATCTGTTGCTTCCGGAAGGAGGCTTTTTAGGAACACGGATTTTAGGAATAATAATGGTGACAGGAACATTCTGTCTTTCTTATGTGTTTTTAAAAAAGAGTATAAATTCAGGTTGGTTATTAGTTGGTTTAATAGCTCAAATGTTAATAGTTGTCGGTGATCCTAAACCTTATGGCTATAACTCATTAACTGCTTTTATTGTACTTTCGGTTGTAATTGTTTTTTGGCGGGGACTTGAAACTAATAGGCTTGTTTGGTTCTTTTTGGGTGGATTTATGTTAGGCGTTAATATCTTTGTTCGAATACCTAATCTGGCTATTTTACCCATTATATTATTAATTCCGGTTTGTTTATATTGGAAAAACGGTAGTCTACGTTTTTTCAATAGTCAAATGTGGATGGCTATTTGGGGGACGATTGTGGGGGGAGCACTGATAGTTGCAGCTATGTATTACTGGGGATATTGGACTTTTTTTATGGAGGCCATGGCAGGGGTAGCTAGTAGTGCAACCGATGAGACTAATTCTCACCAGTTTGGGAGATTAATTGTAAGATATATAAAGAATTATTGGGGAATAATATCCGTTGGGGGGATTGTCGTGTTATTGGGTGGAGCCTATACGTGGTTGCGGAGCAAACTGATAAATAAATATTCTTCATGGGTATTGAATCTTCTGTTTGTGTTTATTTGGATTTTTCTAGGTCTGTGCTTTAATAAGGCTCTTCGACATAATGATATGTATTTTACTCATTTTGTATCTTATGTTGGTACTATATTAATTCTAATAAATTATAACCGGATTGAAGGGCTTCGTATGAGATATGTAGCTTTAGCCTCTCTTTTTATGATTGTCTGTATGCCTTTGGGGAGTGACCAAGGAATTAATACAATGTGGACATCAGCTTGGTTAGCTCTACCATTAGGGACGGCTTATTTGTGTCGTTTATTTGAGGATGAGGTTACTTGGAATGAAAGATTAGGAAAATATTCTATATATAAGCGGTATATGCGCTGTTATTTGTGCATTATATTTGTGTGCTATATAGCTTGTGGTATTTATAAAAATGATAATTTGGCTTATTATGATCCAGATAGTCGATTGGAAAAAGTGCATCCTATTGATAATCAGTATTGTCGTTTTATCTATACAGGCTCTTATCGTGCAAATTTGATGAATGAATTGTTGCCTGTTTTAGAAAAATATGTAGAGCCTGACGATTTTCTTTTGGTTTATAATTTTATGCCGGGACTAAATTACATGACAGATACACGTTCGTATATTTCGAATGCTTGGTTATGGTGTCTTTCGGGTGCTGAATTGGAACGACAGTTACAAGCTGCTATGTCAAAGAATACCCCCCTTCCTGTTGTATTGCGACAGAATTTTAGAACTACAAATTTGTGGGGGGAATATGATCCTAATTTTATGGATGTTAATCATCTTCCTGAGAACGTTTTATCTCGTCCAGATCAAATAAAAGCTATGAATAATTTTTTAGATATGAATCATTATAAAATAGTTTGGACGAATCGCTATTTTGATATACTATTACCTGATGTATAATTAGTGAACAAATGAGAGTGAAAATATTTTCACATGCTATTGATGCTACATTTATTAGGTTTGTATTAATTGGACTATTGAATACAGCCTTTGGTGTGGGGTTATATTGCCTTTTTGTTTATGTGGGGATAACTTATCGTGTTGCTGTCTTATTGAGTACTATATTGGGGGTACTATTTAACTTTAAAACAATCGGAACTTTTGTTTTCAAAAACACAAAGAATCGATTGATTTTTAAATTTGTAGCAGCTTATGCTATTGTTTATTTTATAAATATAGGGTTAATACATTTGTTACTTGAATTGACCGATTTAAATGAGTATATTGCAGGTATAATTGTTACTCCTATTGTTGCGATTGCATCATTTGTTTTGCAAAAACGATTTGTTTTCAATTAAAAAGAATTGCGGCAGGACTGAAACAATATAGAATCTACTCTGTACAATTATTTTTTTGATATTTTAAATGTTGTGTGTGGATGATGGTTAATTTTTTGTATTTGTGGTTAATTATGTAGAATATGAGGGGAGGGAGGTTTCTGTTTTGATTTATAATAAATATATTCGTTAAATATTTTAAAATAAATCTAGTACTTCTTGATTAAAAATGAAACAAATAAACAATAACCAGAATTTTACATATTGCATGTTTTTTATAGCGTGCATGTGGATTATCCTATTATTTGTAGATCCTACAACACAAATGCATGTTTTCTTTTTGCGAGTTGGAGACTTTTTTGCTGACTTTTTTAATACATTAATTTATATTGCAGATAAAGACCCCTATTTCAATGAACTTAATGGAACTTTAAATAAGAATTATTTGCCATTTGCTTATTTGATTTTGTATCCGTTTACTAGAATGACTAATTATTCTGGGATAACTTTATCAGATTGTTGGGAAAATGGGACAGCATTAGTTAGTGGATTTCTTTTCATGTTGCTTTCTCTTTATGTTTTTTTTCATTCTCTTTATTTACTTTGTAAGAAGAATGGATGTAATGCAGCAATGGCTTTATTTATTATATTTTTTTCTGCTGCTAATTTATATGCATTAGAACGAGGAAATCAGATACTGCTTTCTGCTGCATGCATTAATTATTTTCTTTTATTTAAGGATGGTAAAAATGGTCGATGGATTGCGGCTATTTGTTTGGCTATTGCTTCAGTATTGAAAGTGTTTCCTGCTGTTTTTTGTCTATATTATTTGTGTGCAAAATCATATAAATTATTATTTTATTATATTTTCATTTGTTTCTTGTTGGCTTTGCTGCCATTTTGTTTTTTTGAAGGAGGATTTGATAATATTGGGCAATTATACAATAATGTTATAGCACAAACTGCTGCTTATGGACAAGATTCTTCTGTTTATCGTTATGGTATAATTCCTTTGTTGTTACAGATTGATGAGAAGTTACAGTTGGAACATAAACTTCTGTTTTATTCTATTGGAAAATACATGACCTATTTCTTAGGGGGATACACACTTTTTTTGAGTGTTAAAATTCACTCTTCTTTTATTAAAATAGCTTTGTTGTCAATGTTTTGTTGTTTGTTTCCACAACAGGCTTTTGCATATAATGTAATTTATTTATTTCCAATTTTTATAGGATTGCAACCATTTGTTGTAGAGTCGAAAAAAAATGTGCCTAGAACGTTATTTCTAGTTTCTTTTCTGTTTATTATCATATTCTTTCCGATACAAATGCCAAGTTCTATAAATGTTGCTACTCATGTAATCAATAATGTAGGTGCTATATTACTTTGGCTCGTTTTACTTGTAATGGCAACTAGGGAGGCATTGTTTGCGAAGAAAGCAAATACAAAAATACTTGTTTGACTGTTTTCTTGCTCTCTAAGATAATGTTATATGAAACTTTTTCTGTTGGTTGAGGTTAGGTTTACGTGAAACATTTTGGATAATTCGTTAATTCTCTCTACTTTTGTTTCTTACAATTTAGATTCAAGTTGTGTTTGACTTAATAATTGAATATAACCTAACCTAATTTTAACATATCAACCTTATGGAGGTAAAGAAAAAAATAAGTATTGTAACTCCTTGCTATAACGAGGAAGGGAATGTACGTGAACTCTATAATCAGGTCAAACAGCAGTTTGATGCTTTGACTGATTATACTTATGAACATATTTTTATAGATAATGCTTCTAAAGATGGCACTGTTGACATTTTGCGTGAATTGGCGAAGAGTGATAAGAATGTTAAATTAATATTGAATATCAAGAATTTTGGACATATACGTTCTCCTTATTATGGGTTGTTGCAAGCAACTGGTGATGCTGCGATATTGATGGTTGCGGATTTGCAAGATCCTCCTTCGTTAATTCCTGATTTTATTAAAAGGTGGGAGGAAGGACATCAAATCGTATTAGGAGTAAAAAGTAAAAGTAAAGAAAATCCGATTATGTTTGCGCTGAGGAAGATGTATTATCAGTTAATGGCAAAGTCTTCTTCTACGGAACATATTAGTAATTTTACAGGTTTTGGTTTATACGCTCAGTCTTTTTTAAATACTCTTCGGGGTATTGAGGATCCATACCCTTATTTTAGAGGAATGGTCGCAGAACTAGGGGCTGATTATTGCACTGTTACATATACTCAGCCGGTTCGTCAAAGCGGTAAGACTAAGAATAACTTTTATACCCTTTATGATATGGCAATGCTGGGGTTTGTAAATCACTCAAAACTTCCTCTCCGCATGGCTAGTTTTATTGGATTTATTGTAGCTTTCATTAGTTTATTGGTAGGGTTAGTCTATTTGGTATATAAATTGGTTTATTGGGATAGCTTTAGTGTGGGGATGGCTCCACTGGTAATTGGACTTTTCTTTTTTTCTTCTGTGCAACTGTTGTTTATAGGCATTATTGGAGAATATATTGGTGCTATTTATACACAAGTAAGAAAACGTCCTTTAGTAATAGAACGCGAAAGAGTAAACTTTTAATAACTAAAAAAATAGGCTGTGGTAAAAGTAAGCGACTTTATTTTTGAGTACTTGTATGCTCAGTATAGTGTAGAACAAGTGTTTTTAGTGACAGGTGGAGGGGCAATGCATCTTAATGATGCAATTGGACGTAATAAACATATTAAGTATGTTTGTAACCACCACGAACAGGCAGCGGCAATTGCAGCGGAAGGCTATTATCGTTCAAGTGGGAAGCTTTGTGTTACTAATGTAACTACGGGCCCTGGTGGAACGAATGCCTTAACAGGAGTTCTAGGGCAGTGGTGTGATTCAATCCCGGCATTATATATATCGGGGCAAGTGAAGCAAAGTACTACAATTTGTGCGTGTCCTGAATTAAATCTTCGGCAATTGGGGGATCAGGAGGTTGATATAGTTGATATCGTGAAGCCTATCACTAAAATGGCAGTGATGGTGACTGACCCTTTGGATATAAAGTACTATCTTGATAAAGCTGTTTTTTTAGCTTTGAATGGCCGTCCGGGGCCGGTGTGGCTAGATGTGCCATTGGATATTCAAGGAGCTATTGTTGACGAAGAAAAACTACGTGAATTCTCATCGGAAGAGATAGAAAAAGAAGCTCCTCTGTTAAAAGAAGAATGTGTAGAATTGCTGCTTCAAAAGATTCAGGCAGCAAAAAGCCCGGTTGTTTATGTTGGCAATGGAGTGCGTCTGGCCGGAAGGGTAGAGCAGTTTTTGTCGATCGTAGAGAAACTGAATGTGCCTGTCGTGACTGCTATTAGTGGTTCGGATATTATTTGGCATGATCATCCTTTGTGTTTTGGAAAACCTGGAATATGCGGGGACCGTATCGGTAATATAATGGTACAGAACTCGGATTTGTTGATTGTGTTGGGTACTCGTTTGAGTATTAGGCAGATAAGTTATGCATATGACTTATTGGCTCCCAAAGCTTACAAAGTGATGGTTGATATTGACGAGAATGAACTGAAGAAACCGACTCTTTCTATTGATTTGCCAATTCATGCAGATTTACGAGATTTTTTGGATCTTTTTCAGGCTAAATTGGCAGGGACACGTCTTCCGTCTTTTGAACATTGGAGAAATTGGGGACGTGCGATTGAAAAAGAATTGCCAACTTTGTTTGATGATAATCCTTCTATACCGGAATATATAAGTTCATATGTTTTTGCTGATGAATTGTTTAAACAACTGCATAAGGGAGATGTAGTGGTGACTGGAAATGGTACAGCCTATACTTCGACCTATCAGGCTATGAAAGTAAATAGAGGAGTACGTGTATTTGCAAACCAAGGTTGTGCGGCTATGGGGTATGACTTGCCTGCTGCTATTGGTGCGGCAATTGCTAATGATAAAGGTCGTACAATTCTTGTAACGGGAGATGGAAGTGTTCAAATGAATATTCAAGAACTCCAAACCTTGCTGACTTATCATATTCCGCTGAAAGTATTTATATTGGAGAATCAAGGGTATTTGGCTATCAAGACGACTCAGCAGTCTTTCTTTCAAGGGCATTATATGGGGAGTGATCCAAGCAGTGGAGTGGTTTGTCCCGATATGGAAAAGATAGCTAATGCTTATGATATTCCTTTTGTTAGGTTAAATCAGGAAGGCGATTCTTTGAAAAGTTCAATAGCTGCTGTTCTTCAGTATGAAGGAGCATATATTTGTGAGATAAAGATGCACCCGCTTCAAACCCTTTATCCAAAGTCTGCTTCTTTTATGGATAAGAATGGAAAAATGTCTTCTGCTCCTTTGGAGAAAATGGCTCCTTTCATGCCTGATGAACTTCAGGAAAAATGTGTATATTGTCATATTTAATCAGTCAGGCTGCTTATGAGTAATAATACGATACTACTTTCTCTTTGTATTCCTACTTATAATAGGGTGGAAACTTTGACTGTGATGTTGGAACGGGTTGTACATGATCCTGATTTTGACGAGGAAGTGGAGATTGTAATTTCTGATAATTGTTCTACTGATGATACAGAAGCGCAAATGCGAAGAATGGCTTCTGAGTATCCTAATATTAAATATTATCGTAACTCAGAGAATGTTCAAGACCGGAATTTTTATTTAGCTCTTTCTAGAGGAAAGGGACGCTATCTGAAGTTATTGAATGATTATATATTATTCAAGGCAGGCGGATTAGGAATAATGAAGGATTACATCCGAAAATGTGAAGGTGAAGATGTTAATTTGTTTTTTTATTCGAATCTCCGGAATCCTTATCGTAGGTCAAAAGAAGTCCAAATTGAAAATGTGGATTCGTTTGTGCGTATAATTAATAATAAAATTACTTGGATTACGAATTTTGGTGTTTGGAAGAAGAATTTTGAGGAACTTCGGGATGATGATGAATTATGGAAGACTCAATTGGCGCAAATGGATTGGACCTTGCATGAGGTTTCATTGCGAAACTCACTCGTTGTGAATTACCATTGTTATGAAACTTTGGTTGTGCCTAACAAAAAGATGTCTTATGCCTTTTTTATTCCTCATGTTGTGAACTATTACGGTATTTATAAAATATATATGGAGAGGGGGCTTATCTCAGAAAAAACTATTGAATATGATAAATGCCGTGTTCTGTCGCATTTTGTGGGTAGCCGAATTATTCAGTATCTTTATTTGGAGAAGGAAGTATCTTTTGATTTGTCAACTGCAAGAAATGTTTTGAATGAATATTTCGGAAATGTTCCTTATTACAAGTATTTGAAGATAAAGGGATGTTTTTTGGAAGTATTACAAAGAAGTGGTTTATTGCCAACTTTAAAATCGTTTCGTAGAAGTGTGTTTAAAAGACGGTAACTATTTCAAGAGAGAAGTTGGATAAGGACATTCTTTTGCCAACTTCTCTTTGAATTTATATATCGTATTACTATCATTGAAAAATGGCTAGTCGCCGAACATGCCAGAGGCATCAAAGGCAGTCCCATCGAAGAGGCTATTTTATATACTTACAACCGCTTCAACAAGTTATCCCGTTATCATTTGGATGGCAGATGTAGTATTGATAATAATGGGATTGAAAATGTGGCAAGACCCGTTGCTGTGGGAAGAAAAAATATTTATTCTGTCAAAATGACGATATGGCAGAAAGCACAGCTATTATTTTTATAGCTTTATGGGATGCTGCAAAGCTGCCGATGTAGACTTCAGAACGTGGGTGATTTACTTCTGATCATGTCTATGATTATGATGAAGACTGCACCAAGGATATAGCTAATTTGCTTCCTGATAACTTGAAAGCAGCATGACTACTTTGAAATCCATTAAATCCACGAAATCATCCACATCTACCAGATAAGGGAAAATCACCACATAGAACTAGGAATCTCAGGATTTTATTATTGCTGACAATAAGCAGTTGACTGATCGCTTACATTTACCCTATCGGTGTGCAGAGTTTTTAAAGTTTATTTGCTGTTTGTAAACAGCAAATGATTGTCTTTGTCTTTGAAAGTACTAAGATATAAGAATTTATGGAAACTCTTTTTGCTAAACAAGACCGTTTGTTGTCGCTGACATCGACCGGGATAATAAGGACATTGATGTATCAGAACAATTGGAATGCCCAGTTGGTTGCTATTAAAGGGCCTCGTGGAGTGGGAAAGACTACTTTAATGTTGCAGTATATGAAGCAGTATTATGAGATTTATAGTAGGGAAGTGCTTTATTGTATGCTGGATTCTGTTTATTTCTCCAATCATACTTTGTTGGAGTTGGTGGATGTATTTGTGAAAAATGGAGGGAAGCATCTCTTCTTGGACGAGGTACATAAATATCCGACTTGGAGCAAGGCGATAAAAGAGGTGTATGATATGTATTCCGATTTCTGACTTCTCATCCTAGCGGCTCTGCCCGATTCCTATTATTATAGCTGATGGAATAGGAACACCTTACAGATATAAGGTGCCGATTGGGGTTGTTGGTATCTTGTTTTGATTTTATGTAAAGTCTATGTGCTATATTTTAATTTTGTAATTCTTTCCTTGTATGAGTTGCTGCAATATAGATATTTCTGCATATA